>LXOW01077665.1_pt1 | contig 16630 bp, 10 predicted proteins | sample 1368591 | NCBI WGS metagenome assembly LXOW01 (sample SAMN04884650, study PRJNA319009) | bovine gut metagenome | isolation source: Cow rumen | host: Bos taurus | place: Italy: Legnaro (PD) | collected 2014-07-09 | reverse complement strand
TACGAATTACAAATGATGATTCACGAATTATTTCTTAATTTTGCAACAGAAAAGTAAACTTTGACGTATGAAACAGAATCGATTTTTAATTTCGATGCTGCTGTTTTTGACAGCAGGCAGCATCCAAGCACAGGATCGGCTCTATGCCGATGAGTTCCCCCTTGGTGATGTCACTTTGCTCGACGGACCACTGAAAAAGGCCCGCGATCTGAACATCAAAACCCTGTTGCAGTACGACTGCGACCGTCTGTTGGCACCCTATCGCAAAGAAGCAGGACTGGAGCCTAAGGCCAAGAGCTATCCCAACTGGGACGGACTGGACGGTCATGTAGGTGGTCACTATCTGACGGCAATGGCCATCAATGCCGCTTTGGGCGATAAGGCCTGTCAGGAGCGTATGGACTATTTCATCAGCGAACTGCAGGCTTGTGCCGATGCCAATGCCAAGAACCATCCTGATTGGGGCAAGGGCTATGTGGGCGGTGTGCCTAATAGCGATCGTATCTGGAAAAACTATAAGAAGGGCGACTTCGGTGCCTATAGCGGGGCGTGGGTTCCTTATTATAATCTTCATAAGATGTACGCGGGCCTGCGCGACGCGTGGGTGTATTGTGGCAACGAACAGGCCAAGAAACTGTTCTTAGGTTTCTGCGACTGGGCCATCGACCTGACGGCAGGTCTCTCTGATGCCCAGGTGGAGCAGACGCTACATACCGAGCATGGTGGTATGAACGAGGTGCTGGCAGATGCCTATGCCATCACCGGCGACAAGAAATACCTCGATGTGGCCAAACGCTTCTCACATCGTCGTCTGTTGGTTCCGCTGTCACAGCGTCAGGACTGTCTCGACAATATGCATGCCAATACGCAGGTGCCCAAGGTGGTGGGCTTCGAGCGTATCGCAGAGCTTTCGGGCGATGAGACCTATCACAATGCCAGTATCTATTTCTGGGATATCGTCACGGGTGAGCGCTCTTTGGCTTTCGGTGGCAACTCGCGTCGTGAGCACTTCCCCAGCAAGGAGGCCTGCATGGACTTCATCAATGATATTGACGGCCCGGAGACCTGCAACACCAATAATATGCTGAAACTGACGGAAGAGCTGCATCGAAGGAATCCCGAGGCCCGCTTTGCCGATTATTACGAATTGGCTACGTTCAACCATATCCTCTCTTCTCAGCATCCCGTGCATGGCGGCTATGTGTACTTCACACCTGCCCGTCCCCGTCACTATCGCAACTACTCAGCTCCCAACGAGGCCATGTGGTGCTGCGTGGGCACAGGTATGGAGAATCATGGCAAATACGGACAGTTCGTCTATACCCATGTGGGCGATGCCCTCTATGTGAACCTCTTTGTGGCTTCTGAGCTGAACTGGAAGGAAAAGGGCCTTGTGCTGCGTCAGGAGACAGGCTTCCCCTATGCAGAGACGAGCCGCATCACCGTTGCCAACGGTAAGGGTGAGTTTCCGCTGTTGGTGCGCTATCCCGGTTGGGTGAAGCCTGGCCAGTTTGTGGTGAAGGTGAACGGCCAGCCCGTCAAGATTGTCACAGGCCCGTCGTCGTATGTCACGATTGACCGCAAATGGAAGAAAGGCGACGTGATTGATATCACATTCCCCATGTACAACAGCGTGAAATACCTGCCCAATGTGCCGCAGTATATCGCCCTGATGCACGGGCCTATCATGCTGGCAGCTAAGACGGGAACCGAAGACCTGGCTCATCTCATCGCTGACGATAGCCGTTTCGGACAGTATGCCGGCGGCAAGAAACTGCCCATCAACGAGGCACCCATCCTCGTGAATAATAATCTGGAAGATATCGCCAACCAGCTGCAGCCCATTGCTGGCAAGCCTCTCCATTTCACCCTCTCTACCAAGATGGAAAATGCCATTCGTAGTGAGATACAGCCTTTCTTCGAGATCCACGACAGCCGTTATATGATGTACTGGCTTGCCCTTTCGGAGGACAGCTACAAGAGTTATCTCGATGGCCTGGCCAAGGCTGAGCAGGAGCGTCAGGCTTTGGAGGCCCGCACGGTTGATAAGGTACAGCCTGGTGAGCAGCAGCCTGAGGCAGACCATTTCATGGAGACTGACCGTTCGCAGACGGGTAACACCAACGATGTCTTCTTCCGTGATGCCAGCAACGGCCATTATTTCAGCTATCTGATGCAGACAGGCGGCCAGACCGACCTCTCGCTGCGTCTGAAGTACTGGGGCGTGGGCGAGTGGAAGAGCCACGAGTTCGACATCTTCGTCGACGACGTGCTGGTGAAGGAGGTCAACAACACCGGCAAATACCGCGTTTCAGAGTTCAAATACGAGACCTATCCTGTACCTGAGGAACTGCTAAAGGGTAAGAAACAGGTACGCGTGAAGTTCGTCGCCAAGCCACGTAAGCAGATTGGTGAGATCTACGAGGTGAGACTCGTGAAGGGTAACTAAGCCCGATCAGAACGACGATTCCTTGAAACTACTGCCGCCTACGAACTCTCTCATGATGCTCGTGGGCGGTATTTCTTTGTCGCTGATGGGGATGAAATAGTGGATGAACTTCAGCAACCGGTGGGCCTCAGCGTATTCCGGACAGTTGCGTGGCACGGAGGCTAAGATGATCTCGGCATGTGTCCGCAACACGGCAAACTCGATGTTGAGGGCTGAGTTAAACATCACGTCGGCTGTCTCCTGATAGGGGAAGATCCACTGGTCCTCGGCCTGACAGACATTCTTCCACTGGCTGATGGTCTGCTGGGCGGTGTAGGCTCCCTTGTTGTAGTCGCGGATGATGCGGCGCAGCAGACGGTTGTCGCGGGTGGGAATCCAGTTGTGGTCGTCGAGCGAGATGCTGGTGAGGGCCGAGATATAGATCTTGTATTTCAGAGCATCGGGAATCTTCTTCGTCAGCAGCGGGTTCAGGGCGTGGATACCCTCAATAATAAGCACTGTGTCGCCCGACAGCTTGAGCTTCTTGCCGTTATACTCGCGTTTGCCTGTGACGAAGTTGTATTCCGGGATCTCCACCTTCTCGCCCTGCATCAGGCGTAGCAGATGGTCTTCGAGCAGCGAATATTCCACGGTCTCGATGTTGTCGAAGTCATAGTCGCCATTGGGCAGCTTGGGGGTGTCGACACGGTTCACGAAATAGTCATCGGTAGAGAACGACACGGGCCGCAGACCGCAGGCCAGCAGCTGTACCGACAGTCGTTTGCAGAACGTCGTCTTTCCCGAACTGGAAGGTCCTGTGATAAGCACCAGTCGGATGGGATTCTCTTCACGGTGGAAGCGACGCTCTATCTCCTCAGCGATCTGTACAATCTTCTTTTCCTGCAACGCCTCCGATACTTGTATCAGTTCTGAGGCATGGCCCCGCTTGATAGCCTTGTTCACATCGCCCGCATTCGAGAGGCGCATGATGATATCCCAGCGTGTCTTCTCGGCAAACATCCCGAAGGTCTTGGGCTGATCTACCTTCTCGGCCAGTTTCAGGGGATTGTTCCAATCGGGCACGCGAAGCAACAGTCCGTCCTCGTAACGCTCCAGTTCCCACACCTTCAGATAGCCCGCACTGGGCACCAGCGGACCGTAATAATAGTCGACCGTATCGCCTAACATATAGTAGTCGCTATAGATCTGTCCGCTGGTCTCCAGCAGTTTCACCTTGTCGGTGAAGCCACGCTCCGTAAACACACGGATGGACTCCTCGTTGGTGGCCTCCGTGCGACGGAAGGGCATATCCATGTCGATGATTTCCTGCATACGCTGGCGGATGCTGCTGACGTCGTCGTCGGTCAGCGGCTCGTTCGAGCGCTTCTTAAAGTTACAGTAGTATCCGCGGCACAGCGAATGCTCGATGAAAAGTTTCGAACCTGGGAACACGTCCTGTGTCGCCTTGTAGAGCACAAAGCTGAGCGAGCGCACATAGACGCGATGGCCGCTGCCCTCACGGGCATCCAGGAACTCCACGTCGCGGTTCTGGAACACACGGAACTTCAGTCCCTGAGACACGTTATTCACTTTGGCCGAAACGACCGGATAGGGGAGCTGGATCTCATCGGCAAACGCCTGATAGATATCCAACAAAGAGCTTCCCTCAGGGAAACTCTTTGTCACATTGTTGTTTTTGCAGCGGATTTGTAACATAGCCTTTATGCTGTACGAGCTTCAATCTCGCGGTTCATCTCATCCAGTTTCTCGTCAGTAAGCGGATACTTGTAGATAAGATAGCCTACAACAATAAGCAGGATGGCGGGAATGATTGTCGTGAATATCAGAATGGCGTTCTGTGCGATCTCAGAATAGTTGGCCAGTTTCGGATAGTAGGCATTTACAGGCGCGCTGATAAATGATGCCAGGAATACCACAACAAAGATGCTAAGCACGAGCTGCAGGCACTTGTTGGCCTTGAATTCCTGCCACATCTCACCGAATGATACGGGCTTCTCGGGTGTCGTGGTGATATTCTCCTTGCTGCCCATAAAGCAAAGCATCAAGAGAACGAAACCGACGAGTGCAAACACACATGTAACCGTAAACCAAGCCATCGGACTAGTAGGCAAAGCCGACTCCTCGCTGGCGAAGTTAAAGCCAATCCATCCCATAACCAGCGGCGTGATCCAACCGGCAATGGAGAATCCTGCCTTGAAAGCAACACCGGCAAGCGCATTGACGGTGGCTGCGGGTCTGTTGCCTGTGCGATACTCAGCCTCTGTGATGACTTCAGGAACCAGTGCCCACATCAGTGAACCTACAAGCAGTCCGACGCCCGTCATAACCTTTGCAGTCTGAACAAGCGCATTGAGACTAGTCACATCAAAGAATTTACCGATGGTGAACAAGATGGCAAATCCAACTAAGCCGATGGCGAGAAGTGTATAATAAAGACCTTTCTTGCCCAACCATCTCTTCAACATTGGCAGAGAAGGCAAGATGATGAAAGCGGGAATTGTACCGATAGCCATAAAGGTTGCCTGATTCCAGTCGATAGCCTGGTGGACACACATGGCGAGACCGATGGGGAAACCTGCCTGAACGATAATCTGACCGATATTGGCGCAGACCATTCGTGTAGAAGTCAGAATCAGCACCTCATCGTTATCACGGGTCATACTGGCCATGATGGATCCGTAAGGTATATTGACTACCGAATAGATCATGCTCAGCACAGTATAGCTGATTGTGGCATAGGCAATCTTCATACCCATCGACCAGGTAGCGGCCTGAGGAAGCATCAGTAAGCAGGCGGCAACTGTCAGAGGAATACCGCCATACAGAAGGTAGGCACGATATTTGCCTAACTTAGGATTGCGATTATCAATATAGCGCCCTACTACAGGACTCCAGAAACAGTCAATGAGTCGGACGGCGAGAATCAGTCCGCTGACAAAGGCTGGATTCAATTTCAATACTGTAGTCAGGTAAATCATCAGGTAGCATGCTACCGTCTGGAAGATAAGGTTCTGCGCCAGGTCGCCCGAGCCAAAGCCGATGCGCTGGAGCCATGAAAGCTTGTAAAAGCCTTTCGATTCGTTGATTGCGTTAATTGACATAATGTTTTTAATTTTTTATTTGTTGATATTGATTTCGAATGAGGACATGGGGAGGCCCGTCAGCGAACGGACCATCGCTTTGGGATCGTCCTTCCACGCGTAACGGAGTTTTAGAGGTGAGGTGAGCGGTGAGAGAATAGTAATGCGGTTGCCATCGGCGGTGGCTTCCGCATTGTGGAATTTGCCATCAGCACCGGCGATTTCAAACTCCTGAATTGTGCCAGACTGTATGGGCTGGTCGAGGGTGAGGACCACTTTTCCATCGATGAAATCGGCAGAAATGACCTCTGGCGACAGTTTCACCTTCGTATTCTTAAAGACAAGACGGTCAAAGCAGAGACCGATGCGCTCAGCCACGTCCTTCTTACGGAGAGGATGGATATCGACGGTTTCACCCAGGTCGTTGATCACGGCCAGCTCGGCATAGACATCTGCCTTGGCTGCCGTGCGCTGGGCCTCACGCAACTGTGCCCAACCGCTGTTCACAGGCTCTGTAGGATAAACGATGGGTCGTGGGAAACCGGTCTGCTGTCGCCCGTCGTAGTTGGCCAGCTGTACGATGCAGAAAGGCATCTGCTGATCCTGCCAACGGTCGCGCCAACAGCCCATCAGCTTCTTCAGATAGTCGGCGTAAGGAGCGGGGTTGCCTGTGTTCGACTCACCCTGATACCACACCACGCCACTGATGGTGTATGGAGCCAGGGGATAAAGCACGGCATTATAGAGGGTCGTGGGTTGATTCTGGAGTGACACATCGCCGCCAGGACAAGGGGGCATCTCTGCGCCGACCTGCATTTTCCACGTTTTGCCCAAGGGGATGACATCCTTCGGCATGGGGTTCTGCGAGAAACGGTCGTCGCCGAAGCACAGCATATAGGGCTTCTGTGGGATGAAATGAACGGCCCCGCTTTTGTTGATGAAACGGATGGCAATCACATTGTCCCCCTCCTGAAGCAGACCTTCAGGGATGTCATAGCGTCGCGGCGGATACTGATAGCCGGTGCTGCCGATCTGTTTACCGTTCAGATAGGTCACATCCTGATCGTAAAGGGTGCCCAGCAACAGACGGGCAGGCTTTCCCGCGTGTACCTTATCTATATTTATATGCTGTCGGAGCCATACACTGCCTGTACCCCGCCAACTCCATGTATCCTGATTAACAGTCTTCCAATCACTATCATCTCCTTTCTCACCTCTCACCTCTAATGCTTCCAGCATCTCGTTCCACTGTCTGCTGGCGGCGCCATTAGCCTGCATCTGCGCCCTTACATAATTATCGCTCTGATAGAAAGCCGCGCGCTTCACCAACATGGGATAGTCCTTTTGCAGGGAGTCGGCACTGATCCAGGCCTCGATGGGGGTTCCGCCCCAACTGTTGACGATGATGCCCTGAGGTACCTTGTTTTTCTCAAACATCCGTTTACCGAGGAAAGAGCCCACAGCTGAGAAGAGCCAGGCATTCTGTTTAGTAAGCGGTTTCCAGTTGATATTCGTGGGACGGATATCGTCTTTCACCCCATGGATGGACGTCTCGTTCTGTACACGGAACAGGCGGACCTGGTCGTTGTTGAACTGATCAATCTCGCTGACATACTGCGGATAGACGCGCTCGATGGTCACATCGATATTCGACTGTCCGGATAGCAGCCACACATCGCCAACAAGGATGTTGTCAATTGTCAATTGATTAATTGACATTTGGAACGGGCCACCCGCCTTCATCTTGGGCAGATCGATACGCCAATGGCCTTGATCATCGGCTGTGGTGGTGTAAGTCTTCTTCTGGAAAGTGATGGTGACCTGTTCTCCCTTATCGGCCCAGCCCCAAACGGGGATAGGTTTGCCACGTTGCATAACCATGCCCGACTGAAACAATTGGGGCAGCCTGACATCTGCGTTTGCCGTCGGTGAAACGCAGATGATGGCGAGTAGTACGATTAATAGTTTCTTTATAATCATGCTGCAAATATATAAAAAAATATCGATTCCTTCGGTGTTTTTTCGTCTTTTCTTGCCAAATGAAACACAGCACAAAGCATCTGTGACAAATGAAAACGTCTTATTTCTTAATAGTAAGTAACTTTGCGGCATGAAACGAAACATCACTCAAAAAGTATCATTTGGCGAGAAAGTGGGCTACTCCCTTGGAGACGCTGCTGCTAACCTTGTATTCCAAATGATGGTGATGTTCCAGTTGAAGTTCTACACCGATGTTTTTGGACTCGACGGCACCGTGGCAGGCAGTATCCTGATGATTGCCAGTGTCTCATCGCTTATTGTTGACCCGTCAATCGGTCTGATGGCCGACCGCACCAAGTCGCGTTGGGGTAAATTCCGTCCTTGGATTCTCTGGACAGCCATACCTTTCTGTGTGTTCTATGTCCTCGCTTTCTATAATCCCGGCATCGAAGACAAGGGAATGGTGGCCGTCTATGCCACAATCTCGTATTTGCTGCTGATGATGGCATATTCGTCAAACAACATCCCTTATATTTCCTTAGGTGGTGTCATGACGAGTGAAATCAAGGAGCGCACAAGTATCTGTACCATCCGATTCATCGCCGTGACCATCGCTCAGTTTGTGGTGCAGGGTATGACATTGCCGATGGTAAACCACTTCGGACACGACAATGCCCAACATGGATGGCTGTGCACCATCTCTATCTTCGCGTGCGTTGCCCTTGTGCTGTTTTTGGTGTCTTTCTCCGTCAGCCGCGAGCGTATCCAACCGCCTCCCCGACAGGAAATGAATATGAAGGAGGACATAAGGAATACCATTTCCGACATTCCCTGGTCGGCCTTGTTCCTATTGACTTTCGCCTTGTTCATCACCCTCGCGATGTGGAGTTCGGCCATGAGCTTCTATTTCCAGTATAACGTCGATCAGAAGTCGCTCTTCGACTTCCTCCGGATGTTCAAATTAGCCGATTCCATCGACGATGCCTATGCTGTGGGCTTCTCCTGCTTTAACATCGTGGGAGCGGTGGTGCAGTTCATTGGCGTGATAGCGTTGTCGCGCTTCCTGGCCAACAAATACGGCAAGAAAAAGGTGTTTATTGTCTGTCTCACGCTGACGGCCTTCTTCACCTTCCTGTTCTATCTGCCCTCACCCACCGACGTCGGCCTGCTCTTTGTGCTGAATATCATGAAGTCGTTGAGCTATGCACCCACCATCCCGTTGCTGTGGGCGATGATTGCCGACGTGGCTGATCATATCGAATACGAGAACTACCGACGTGCCACAGGCTTCTGCTTCTCGGGCATTTCTGCGGCCTTGAAGGTCGGTTTGGGACTTGGCGGTGCCGTAGCGGGTATCATTATCTCTGCCTTCGGTTACCAGCCAGGCAGCGCGTCGATACAGAATGAGAGTGCGATGGAGGGTATCCGTCTGGTGTCGAGCATCGTACCCGCCCTGCTGTTCTGCGTGGGTATCGCCGCCCTCTATCTCTATCCCATCACCAAGGAGTATAATGAAAATATGCAGGCAGAGCTGGCAGCACGCCGGCGGAATGCTGACAAAGAGAATATTGAATAAGTGTAAAATTTAAAAATCCAAAGCAAATGAAACCACGTTATCTTTATCCGAAAGATTATTATGCAGACCCTTCTGCTAATGTATTTAATGGCAAGCTCTATGTATATCCTTCTCACGACTGGGAGGCAGGTGCTGCCTTCGACGACGATGGCGGTCACTTCCAGATGAAGGACTATCACGTTATCTCTATGGAGGATGTTGAGAATGGCGAGATTACCGATCACGGCATGATTCTGCATGTGGATCAGGTCAAATGGGCCGAGAAGCAGATGTGGGATAACGATGTGGTCGAGAAAGACGGCAAGTATTTCCTCATCTTCTCTGCCAAGGATTACAACGGCGTGTTCCATCTGGGTGTGGCCATCGCCGACAAGCCCGAGGGCCCGTTCATTCCCCAGGAGCACCCCATCCGCGGCTCGTTCTCAATCGACCCCAGCGTGTTTAAGGATGACGATGGACAGATCTATACCTACTTCGGCGGACTCTGGGGTGGACAGCTCCAGTGGTACCAGGCACCTCAGAAACTGGTGAAGGAGGGTGTTGACCTCGGCCCTGCTGCTGATAAGAAGACCCAGCTCTTCGCACCTGCCGACATCCCCGCTCTGTCGAGCTTCGTGGTCAAGATGAGCGATGATGTGCTACAATTTGCTGAGGCTCCCCGTAGTGTGGTGGTTCTCGACAAGGACGGCCAGCCCCTGAAGGCCGGCGATCCCCACCGTTTCTTCGAGGCTTCATGGATGCACAAGTATAACGGCAAGTATTACTTCAGCTACTCCACCGGCGACAGCCACATGCTCTGCTACGCCATCGGCGACAATCCTTATGGTCCCTTCACCTACCAGGGCGTCATCCTCGATCCCGTCGTAGGCTGGACGACACACCATAGCATCGTGCAGTACAAGGGCGAATGGTTCCTGTTCTATCACGACTGCGTGCCTTCTAACGACATCACTCATCTGCGCTCCCTCAAGGTGCAGCGCCTTTTCTACAATGAGGATGGAACCATCCAGAAGGTCATCAATGAATAAAATTCTAACTTTAACCAATTATTACGTTACTCACCGTGACGAGCTGCTGGCATACGTCAGCAGCCGTCTCGGACATTCGGTCGAAGCGGAGGATATCGTACAGAACGTGTTCCTCCGCCTTCTGACCTCCGACAAGATGATTACCGAACTCACCTTGCCAGCCTTGGTCTATACCACCGCCCGTCACCTGATAGCCGACTACTATCGCCGTCGTACCCACTTCGAGGCCTACGAGCATTATCTGAAAAACACCGATTCCATCGATGATTCTGCCGAGTCCATACTAAGCATCCGTGAAATCACGGAACAGTTGGAACGTGGTCTGGCCCGCGTACCTGAGAACTGTCGCGAGATCTATCGCCTCCATATCTATGGCGGCATGAAGGTTGCCGATATCTCCAAGTACCTGGGTGAGGGCTATAAGAGCGTAGAGCATCGGTTGGGAGCCGCCAGAAAGGCTGTACGCCTGCAGCTGCGCTACGCTAGTGAATAGTGAATAGTGAAAAGTGAATAGTGAATAATTAAATTCCGCCTATGGATATTATTGATTTCAGCAAAAGCAACTCGATTCTCAATCAGTATATGTCGGAGTTGCGTGACAAGAACTATCAGCGTAACCGTCTTCTCTTCCGTCACAACATTAAGCGTATCGGTGAGATTATGGCTTACGAACTGTCAAAAACCCTGGAGTATAAGCCAAAGACCGTGACCACGCCCCTTGGCACCCTCGACATCCCCCTGCCGAAGGATGATATGGTGATTGCCACCGTGCTGCGGGCTGGACTTCCCTTCCACGAAGGCTTCCTGAATGTGTTTGACAAGGCTGACAATGGTTTCGTATCAGCTTTCCGAATGTACATCAACCGCGAACATACCGAGGTAGGGGTACATACGGAATATATCGCCACACAGAGTGTGAAGAACAAGACCTTGGTCATCGTCGACCCGATGTTGGCTACAGGTGGTAGTCTGGCAGCAGCCATCGATTCGCTGCTTCAGGCAGGAAAACCAAAGAAGATACATTTGTGCTGTGTGATTGCGGCACCTGAGGGTATTGAGGTCGTGAAGGAGGCCTTGCCGGAAGGCTCTACGATATGGTGTGCCGCCATCGACCAGGGCATGAACGAACATAAGTATATCGTGCCAGGCTTTGGCGATTGTGGCGACCTCTGTTATGGAGAAAAGCTACAGAGTTTCAGAAAGATTGCAGATAAATAAAAGAAAAGCCCGCTCGAAACTGAGCGGGCTTCTTTAATGATAAATATTTAGATAAGGTGTAACGTTCCCATCAAGTAAACGAGGCCGAATCCTAATACCATCGAAAGGATACCCATGATGATTCCAATCTTCGACATGTCTTTCTGCTGGACGTAACCAGTAGCGAAGGCCAGCGCATTCGGTGGGGTAGAGATAGGCAGGATCATGGCCGAAGAAGCGGCGATGGCCACACCAATCAATACAGTACCCGTACCACCGATAGGTGCGAGCTTGTCACCCATAGCACCGCAGACCACAGCCAAGATAGGCATGAGCAGCGCAGCCGTAGCGGAGTTCGAGATGAAGTTTGAAAGCACGTAGCAGATAGCACCACCCAGTATCAGGATAAGCAACGGCGAGAATTCGCCGAAGGGGATGCTCTCTACGGCATTGGCGGCCAGACCGGAGGCGTTCAGACCATAGCCAAGGGCGAAACCACCGGCTACCATCCAGATCACACTCCAGTTGATCTGCTCCAGGTCGCGCTTGTTGATGACACCCGTCAGGGCAAAGATACAGAACGGAACCATAGCCACTGTATTGGCGTTGATGCCCGTGAAACGGTCAGAGAGCCAGAGAGCTACGGTGAGGATGAAGGTAAAGATCACCACCTTCGACTGGAAGCCTTTCTGCATGCCACCATCAATATTCAGCTCCACCGTCTTCTGGCTAAAGGGGAAGAACTTCAACAGGATGCGCCAGCTGATGAACAACAGCAGGACAACCAGCGGGAACATGAACATCATCCACTGACCGAAACCAAGCCCCATGTTCAGACCCTCAGGATCGTTCAGATATTTCAGGGCGATGTTGTTCGGGGGAGTACCGATAGGCGTACCCATACCACCCAGATTGGCAGCTACGGGGATTGACATTGCCAGGGCGATACGGCCCTTACCCTCAGGAGGTAACTGACGGAATACTGGGGTGAGGAATGTCAGCATCATAGCGGCTGTAGCCGTGTTAGAGACAAACATTGAGAACAGACCTGTTACCAATAGGAAACCCAGCAAGACCATCTCACTCTTGGTACCAAAGGGCTTAAGCAGCACTTTGGCTAACTGGGCATCGAGACCCGTCTTTGTGGCAGCGATGGCTAACACGAATCCTCCGATAAACAGCATAATCACAGGATCGGCGAAGCAGGCCATCACACCCTTGTAGCTGAGCAACTTGCCCACCTCTTCCTCGTTTACCATTGGCGAGATACCACTGTCTGTACAGAATAGCAACATCAGCACCATAATGGCGATCGACGTGGCCCATGAAGATACAATTTCCAAAATCCACATCAGCGTGGCAAAGGCAAAGATGGCGATGACACGCTGCTGGATCACCGTCAGGTTCTGAATACCGAACCATTCTGTCGGCATGTTCCAGAGTAAAAGAGTAACAAGCGCTACGAGCGCAATCTTGACGGCACGTTTGGCGTCTGGGTTGTACTTCCGCTGGTGACGCATCTTGTGATACGTCTCTACTAGATGGAAGCCTTCGTAAATATGAAACATATGACTTGATTTATATTAAGTTCCGAAAACGGCTGCAAAGTTACAAAACTTTATTCACTATTCACTATTCACTATTCACTAAATTCGGATATAGAGTGTATAAATACACGAAAACTCTTCTAACATTATGAGTGTCAGGGGTGATTGTCAAGTGGACTTTGCAAATAATCCGAAAACATTTGGTCGTTCCGAGAATAATGCGTACCTTTGCAGCAAATTAACAAAACCAAGTATGAGACAGATTTTTACTTTAGTTATTCTAATGGCCATGAGCCTCAAGTTAAATGCCCAGGCACCTGTCGCCACAAACTTCAAGGCAACGGGCAATGCCAACCCTATCAGCGGCTGCGTGTTCTGTGCCGACCCCACCGCCCTCGAATATAACGGACGCCTGTATGTCTACGGTTCCAACGACAGCCAGGAGTTTGTTGCAAACGGAAAGGCAGGCGAAAACAGTTATGGTAAAATCAAGTCGCTGGTGGTTTTCTCCACCGACGATATGGTCAACTGGACCTTCCACGGCACCATCGATGTGGCCAAGCTCTGTTCCTCGTGGACGGGCAATCCCTGGTACAAGGGCTTTATGAACTCCTGGGCACCGTCGGTCACCTGGCGCACTAACGAGGATGGCAAAGAGGAGTTTTTCCTTTACTTTGCCAACACCAGTCACGGTGTCGGTGTGCTGACAGCCGATTCGCCGATAGGCCCCTGGAAATCACCCCTCAAGGCGTCGCTGATCAATCGCGACACTCCGGGTGCGCTGCCCTGTAACTGGATCTTCGACCCCGGTGTGATGATCGACGAGAACGGCACGGGCTGGCTCTCCTTCGGCGGTGGTGACCCCAATGAGAAAGGCACCGATATCCAGCCGAATAATGCCCGTATCGTCAAACTGAAGCCCTCGATGATCGAACTCGACGGCAGTGCCATCAAGATTCCCGCACCCTATCATTTCGAGGCCAGCGAACTGAACCTCCTCGATGGTAAGTTTGTCTATACCTATTGCTCCAACTGGGCAGATCGTAAGGATGCCGACTGGAACAAATACAAGCAGGAGCAGAACATCACTATTTCGAAACCCGACAAGTGCACCATGTGCTATATGGTCAACGACGATCCTACGAATCCCGATACCTGGAAATACAAGGGTGTCATAGGTCCCCATCCCGGCTCGTCGCCCAACAACCACTCCCACCTGCACAAGTATCAGGGCAACTATTATCACATCTACCATAACGGTGGTTTGCTGGAGGGCATGAAGAATGCCAAGGTTGTCGATTCCAACGCCTCCACCTATCGCTCCATCTGTATTGATCAGGCCACTGTCGACGAGGCCACGCAGACCATCAGCAAGGTGACGCTGACCACGAAGGGCCCCGCCCCCCTCAAGCCCTTGAACCCCTACGAGCTCCAGCAGGCCGAGACCATGGCCTCCTGCGGTGGTGTTGGCTACGATGACTTCAAGAACATCAAGACCATCACCTCGAAGAACACGATGGGCAACGATGCCTCCGAGAATATGTACATCAAGATGAAGGCAGGTTCGTGGACGTCGCTGCGCAATGTCGACTTCGGCGAGACGGGTGCCAGATCGTTCCTCTTCAGGACCAAGGGCACCGGCACCTTCGAAATCCGTAAGGCCAGCAAGAGCGCTCCCATCGCTACGATGGAATTCTCGTCCACCGACTGGGAAGAACATGTGATGGAGCTCGATCCCGCTGTTTTCAAAGGCACCTTCCAATTCCTCTTCCTCGTGTTCACTCAGGCCGAGAATGTGCAGTTCGATGCCTGGCAGTTCTACGAGACAGCCCCCAGCGGCATCAACGCCGTTCCTGCCGCCGCCACTGAGCCCGCAGCCCGCTACGACCTAAACGGCCGCCGCCTCTCTAACGCTCCCCGTAGCGGTCTCGTCATCGAGCAGTATCAGGACTGTCTCTTATACACATCTNNGCCGCCTCTCTAACGCTCCCCGTAGCGGTCTCGTCATCGAGCAGTATCAGGATGCCAACGGCAATACCCGCACCCGCAAGCGTTTCTAAAAACTGATAAGGTGGGAAAGTGATAAATCGTAGGTCAATACTTTGGGCGCTTGGCGTGCTGCTGACCACAGCCGTGCAAGCCGAAGAAGCAGTCACGGGGACAGACTCACTGGGCTCTGCCTCAGGTGCCAGTCCCCACGACTGCTGTCCCATGGTGAAGATCGAAGCCGAGCGGCTGCCCGACCTGAACATGCCACGCTTTAGCAATCTCGCCCTCTTTTGCCAGAATGGAGAACTCACCATCTTCGGAGGTCATACCACCGGCTTTGTCATGACACCTACGGCAGAGTACTACAGCGACGGCAAGTGGCATCAGATACCCATGACCTATAATCACGACTACGGCCTTTGCGTCAGGCTCTCTTCGGGTAAACTGCTTCTGGGCGGCGGAGGCACTCAGAACCTTGGCATCGGACAGAGTTTTGAAACAGAAGTCTACAATCCGGATACCCATACCTTCAGCAACTATGGTTGTCTCGACAGGAAGCGTTTCCACAGTACGGGCATCGAATTGGACAGCGGACGGGTGGTCATTGCCGGCAACTGGTACACCAAAGACGGCATCGAGCTCTACGACACCCTCACCAACACCTTCTCGTTTGTCAAGGAGGTGGCCCAGCCACGCAGCCATTCCTACATTTTCCGTACAGCCAAGGATAATGTCATGATCCTTTCGAGCATCAGCGATCGTGGCGATACCATTACTGCGCCCATCGTCGACCGCCTGAAAGGCGAACCCTTCACCGTGCCGCTCTTCGAGACATGGATCCCCCTCTACGCTCACAACGACATCAATAGCGAAGACAGTTTCATTGGCGATGCCTCGGAAGGCGACTACGCTTACCTTATGCCTCTGATGAACAGCGAGGGCCAGGTGGCCATTGCCCAAGTGCGCGACACGGTCTTCACGCTCCTGCCCACTGCTTGTCCGATTCCAACGAAAAGCGCCTGGGGACCAATCAACTGGTTGGGCTCCATCCTCGTCGACCGTCAGGCTCACCGAGGCTATCTGATAGGTACCAATGCCGACTGCCAACAGTTCATTCTCGCCATCGACTATGCCGCTAAACCAGCAAATCTGACAGTCTACTATACTGACCCGATGCCCGATGCCGGTTGTTACCAGCCCGTCATATCCCCTGATGGCGACCTCTATATCGTGGGCGGCACCAATGCCAAGCACAGCAATTTCAATCCCCTGCCCTCAGTCCTGTGCTATCGCTTAGGTCGCCCAGCCTCCGAGGCACCGAGTCAAGGAGCAGTCCACCTGATTCTGTGGATCGTTCTGGCCCTTGCCCTTGTCACAGCCATCAGCCTTCTGCTTTTCTTCCGTCTGAAGCATAAAAAAGCCCATTCCATCGAGTCAGAAGCACCTGAGACCACAGCCTTGCTCATGCAGCAGATTACTCAACTGATGGAGGAAAAACGACCTTATCTCAACAGCGACCTGAAGATATTAGACATTGCCTCACAGCTCGGCGTCCGACAGAGCGAGTTGTCGGCCTGCATCACCACCTTCAAAGGATGCTCTTTCTCGCAGTTTGTCAATAGTTACCGTGTGGCCTACGCCCAGCAACTAATGCGCGAACAATCCGACATAAAGATGTCGCAGGTAGGCCAGGAGTCAGGTTTCGCCAACGACACCACCTTCTACCGTGTCTTCAAAACCATCACCGGCCTCACCCCAAGCGAGTGGCTCGCCAGCATGAAATG
>LXOW01405801.1_pt1 | contig 16643 bp, 9 predicted proteins | sample 1368591 | NCBI WGS metagenome assembly LXOW01 (sample SAMN04884650, study PRJNA319009) | bovine gut metagenome | isolation source: Cow rumen | host: Bos taurus | place: Italy: Legnaro (PD) | collected 2014-07-09 | reverse complement strand
ACGTATCGTTTTCAAGCGTTTGTTTCCTTGATACACATCGCAAATTGTCACCGCATCAGTCAGACAAGTACCCACACTGAAGCTCACTTTCTCGCCTTTCTTTGCCGGTAAATCAATAAATGCCGCTCGAATCGGCATAAAAGCATTGAATTCTGTTGACGACGAACGGTTCACCGTAAAGAAACAAGTCTCTGAAACCGTATCCCCATGTTTATCAATTCCTTCCACATATAAACGATAATCTCCTGTTTTCCATTGACGCGCATCTATCAGCAGCAAGGAATCAGGGGCAAACAAACGCTCTGTCACAAAAACCGTGTCAACAACCGGCCAGTACTTCNNGTACTCTTCCTCACTGTAAAGCGGATTCCAGTGTTTAGGCTCCTGGTCCAACACAGGAATTTTGTATGCACCGGGTGATTGCAAACGCATGACCATTACATGCAAAGGAACGGGTTGAGGAATCCTTTCAAAATTGACAGGCTGAATCACCATTTGCATCGTATCATTAGCCGACAAGTCCACATCCTCTTTCATCAAAAGATTGAGTCTCAAGAAATTACGAGGAATATTTGTAACCATTTGATCCTGATGAGTTTCACCATTCAAATCGGTCACAATAGCCTCGGCGGTTAAAGTAAGAGGAACGAAAGAATACGGAAGCGCATACCTATACGTGAAATAGCCATCCTCGTCCGTAATCAAATCAAAGCGCTCTGTTCCCAAGCACTCCACAGTCAATGCCACAGACGCATCGCGAAGCGGATAACCGCTGAGTGCGTTTACACACCCCCTGATGGTCAGCGTGTCGCCTACAGCCACCTGCATGGTATCCTTCACCAATTTCACCTTGAAAGAAGGCAACTTGTACTCCGCCACCTCTATATGTGCAGATTCCCAATAATACCTTTGCTTGGAAGAAATAATATTAATAGAATATTCCCCAATTTTCTCAGGTAGCTTGAACTTCCCTGCTACACTTCCAAATTCATTGGTTGTCAGATGCATAGTATCCAAAACGACATTTTTGCTATCCCTCAACTCTGCCGTAACCTCAACACCTGGTTTAACTTTCCCGTTTTTACATAAAACAAACTTGAAATAGGCATTTTGCCGAGGCTTGTATAGCTTTCTGTCCGTAATGTTTTGATCTGACCAGTATTTTGTCTTGTTGGAATAGTGATACCTCCTATTCCAAAAGCGAGGGCCCACTGAATAATGTAAAAAACGATACTTCGTGTTTTTATCTCTGATTCCTATCAAACCATGATAAAAGAGAAAAATATACTGACTACGTGCCTCTCCAAAACGATTGGTCAGCCTTGGAAATTTCCAAGGCATTTTGACACTTCGCATCGAGATGGGCAGGCCTGTTTGGTAATCATTAATCGCAAAATTGTCATAGCCACCTGCCTTCCATGTCGCAACCTTCATACGGCTCACGCTGATTCTCGTTTTCATCAAAGCACCCGAACTATCCGGTTCCGGGTTCAGGTGAAAGAACATGTCGTAATGACCTATAGGCAACGAATCAAGCCATAACTCCGTGGTATAAGCCCAATTTTTGCCGTGATTATCCAACACAAAACGCTGTGTATAAACTGGCTCTCTTTCTTTGTCCTCAAAATGGTTGGAAAAAACACCTGCAAATTCATTGGGTTCATCCTCAGCATAGTCAAAGTATTGCCGCGGACGTTTATATACGCTGACATATAGCGTGTCGATATTGGAATAATTGATAGGAATCCGTAATTTCTTGTCTGGCGGAAAATAGGCCTGCATCTGGCCGAGCTTCATTCGGGGCAAAGTAAGCTGCTGCAGATAATAGCTGGCATTCTGGCGGTAATATTCCACCTCGCCATTATCGCTCACCTTCTTGAAATAATCCATAGCTCTTGCCGCATAGTCGGTGGTATATTCACTTTGCTGGTTGGCGAAGTACAGCAGTCCCCCTCTGATATAGTCAAAAGCCTCATTGGGACCATACTTTTCCTCCAAACGGTCAATAGCTTTCCAATAGTCCGAAGAATCCACTAAGGAACTGGGCAATTCGTAGATATGGGACAAACGCTGAAGCTCAAACTCTATTTGAATAAAAGGATGATTCTGGGCATGGGGATTATTAATGGCCTTTGTTACCAGATAATCCACCATTTCCTCGTCCTGAAAGAAGTAATTGAGGCAGTTTCCGGCCAATATCTCAAAGAAAGAAGGGGTAAAAACACTCCCCGAGGTGTTCAACATCATGAATTCCCATCTATCGATATCGAAACTGGTATCAGCGGGCATTTGGTTAAAGCACGTGCGGAAATGCTCTTTTGCGGCAGTCCGAAAATCCTTTTCTGTCCACTCCTCCAAGCGTCGCAAATCTGTGTTTCGGGTATTCGACATGGTTGTTGTACCCGTACGTGCATCCATCATCACCATCCCCATCAAATAATGATATAGACTCGTATATAATGCAGAATCAGGGTCTTCCCACATGGCGGCCAGATTCATTCTGATTAATGAGTCGATGCGTAAGAGCATGACTTTGGGGGTGGCGCGATAATTGATGTCGTCAAGGTATGTCCGTTCCCAGTTCGCGCGGAAGAGATGATAGGCATTCCGTTCTTGTAGCGCCAACTGCTCAATGGTATCCAGCTTTAGGGATTTTTCCTTATACCTGTAAGATGAACCTCTGTCAAAATCTGCCCAAAGTATCTCAAATGACGACGCCTGCTGCGCCTCCAGTCCAACAGGCATAGCCAGCAGCAACGCCCATAAAAGTCCGAAAAGCACAGCACACCGTTTCATTTTTTCTGGATTAAGACACTAATTATTCTTCTGCTTATACCCTGCAAAGATAGTCAAAAAAATGAAATAGCGGCACAGATTGAACAAAAATAAAAAAAGGTGTAATTTGCTGACAAATCACACCTTCGCTCTGAGTAGCGGGGGCAGGACTCGAACCTGCGACCTCCGGGTTATGAGCCCGACGAGCTACCACTGCTCTACCCCGCAATATTGTTTTGCAAAAGTACAATTTTTTTTGATAAACTGACATTTTCGAGAATATTTTGCATGTCATACTAAATATTTGAATATCAGAATTATAAATAAACCATCGTTTCATTTTCACTTTTTTTATGATATGAATTGCGCCATTTTTCGGAAGAACAAAGACGTTTTTTTACAAAATAGTTGTATTTTTGTAGTCTAAAACTCAATTTTATGCTCAAAAGAATCCTATTCTTCATAGCAGTGATGTCCTCTATCGTCCCCCTCTTTTCCCAGGTGGACGACAGCATAGACACCGTCGCCGAGGACACCGTCTCGGTCAATTACGAGTCGGCCATCACCTGCCCCACCATCGACTCCATCATCCAGCTGGCATTTGCCAAAAAAAAATCCGCCATCTACAAGTACGGGGCAGCCGGTCCCAACCACTTCGACTGTTCCGGTTTTGTCTATTACTGTTTCGGACAGAACGGCATCAAGCTGCCCCGCAGCTCGCGTGACATGTTTCTGGTGGGACAGAAAGTGAAGAAAGAGGATTTGATGCCCGGAGATTTGGTATTCTTTTCCCGCGGCAAACTGGAAATCGGACATGTGGGCATCGTAGTGGAAACCAATGTGGACTCAGCCCACAACTTCCGCTTCATCCACTCCTCCACCTATAAAACGAATGTGAGGGTGGACAACTCCATCAGTCCCAACTATGCGCACCGCTACAAAGGAGCGCGCCGCATCATCAGTTGCGAGGGCATTGACAGCCGAACCATTGTGCTGCCCTCCGACACCAGCCTTACGGACAGCATTCCAGCCGCCCCTGTGCTTACCACTCCGGCCACGCCCCAGAAGCCCGCTCCCGTACCTCAGCAATCCACTGTCAAATACCATAAAATCAAAAAAGGAGAAACGCTGTCAAGCATCGCCCGGAAGTATCACACCACCGTGGCAAATCTGAAGAAGTGGAATCACCTCAAATCCGATTTTATCCGAGAGGGACAAAAGATTATCGTCAACAAGTAAAGCAAACAAAAAAAAGAGGCTATCGAATGACAGCCTCTTTTTCAATATGCTTGTAAGAATGATTATTTCTTCTTAGCAGTTGCTTTCTTGGCAGCAGGTTTAGCAGCGGCTTTCTTAGCAGGAGCAGCCTTCTTGTCCAAGAGTTTGTGTTTCTTCACGAACTCGTCCAAAACTTCTTTCAAAGTAGGAGTACCGATTTCCTGAAGTTCGTAACCAACTCTCACGCAAGGCTGTTTGATCTTGATGAAGCGCTGCAAGTCGATAGGAGTACCGATAACAACGGCATCGCAAGGAGTCTTGGCGATGGTCTTCTCGAGGTCTCTCATCTGTTTTTCGCCGTAGCCCATAGCGGGAAGCAAAGTACCGATATTGGGATATCTTTCATAAGTGGTGGTCAATTCGCCAACAGTGTAAGGTCTCGGGTCGATCAGTTCGGCAGCACCGTATTTCATAGCGGCAACAGTACCTGCACCAATCTTCATTTCACCGTGGGTCAAAGTAGGACCATCTTCGATAACGAGAACTCTCTTGCCCTTGATCAATTCGGGTTTGTCAACGGTCAGGATAGAAGCGCCGTCGATGATTTTGGCTTTCGGGTTGATGCGAGCCAGGTTAGCTCTCACTTTGTTGATGTTCTCCAATGAAGCGGAGTCGATCTTGTTGATCACGATTACGTCGGCCATACGGGCAACTACTTCGCCAGGATAGTAGCTAACCTCTGCACCGGGACGCAATGGGTCAGCAACGCCGATGAACAGGTCGGGTTCGTAGAAGGGGAAGTCGTTGTTACCACCATCCCACAGCACGATGTCGCAACCATCAGGATCGTTTTCAGCGCCGGCCATTTTAACCCACTTGCCAGTCTGAGGATCTTTGGTCATACCACCCTTGAGGATAGCTTCGTAGTCAACACCGGCGTAGATCACATTTCTCTTGGTCACTACATGGGGTTCGTATTCTTCCATCTCTTCGATGGTGCAGTTCTGCTTTTTCAAGTCAGCAACTTCTGCGAAACGCTGGATAGCCTGTTTGTTCAAATCAGGATCGTAAGGCATGGGGTGACGAACGGCAACAACCTTGAGGCCCATTCCTACCAAATATTCAATGATACGACGTGAAGTCTGTGATTTACCGCAACCTGTACGGGTAGCACCAACAGCGATAACGGGTTTTGATGATTTCACCATGGTGTCCTTGGGTCCCATGAGAACGAAGTTGGCACCAGCAGCATTAACGATGGCGCTAACACCCATCACATAGTTGTAAGGTTTGTCACTGTAAGCGAAAACGCATTCGTCAACTTTGAACTTCTTGATCAGTTCGGGCAGTTTTGATTCGGGATAAATGCGGATTCCATTCGGATAGAGATCCTCACCAGCCAATTCCTTCGGATACAAACGGTCGTCGATACCGGGGATTTGTTCTGCCGTGAAAGCTACAACGTTGTAATCTTTGTTACCACGGAAATAGGTGTTGAAGTTGTGGAAATCTCTACCTGCAGCACCAATGATAATGACATTCTTTTTCATAAAAAATTGTGTTTTAGGTTATTATGTAAAAAAGATATTGTTTTTCAGAAAAAGCGGTGCAAAGATAGTAATTTTTTCTATACAAAAACATGATTTTCATCGTATTTGAAAAAATTTTACGATGAATTTCCTCACTTTTCAACTAATGATTTTCCGGAATCTCTAATTCAAGTCAAAACACAGCGAAAGAATATCCTTCCACATCATGTCCAATTGCTCGGCAATAACACGGTTACAAAGGATTCCTTTATAGCAAAAAACGCTCTGCAACAAGGCGGGATTGGTCTGCACCACCACCCTGAAATTCTTGGAAAACAATATGGCTTCCACCAAAGGTAAGATAAACATGCCCAGACGCTTGTTCATAATGTCGGCATCCGCCGAAGACATCAGGATATTGTCCAGCTCACTCCAATTATCCTTGCCCGTAATCAGGTTGATAGCTACCGCATACGCCTGCTTCTGCTGGAGCAATTGGATATACCGGTGTGTCAGCTCATTGAATATCACTCTTGAGACTACAATCTGCCCATCTCTCAGCAATTCCAGCTCTTGTTCGGTAAAAGGGGAAAATTTCACCAGCACCTTCGACACTTCCACCAAAGGAAAGAAATCATCGATAATTTCGGCGCCGGCATCGGCATAATCCATATTGCTGAAACGAGTATGGGAGGCATAGTCCCGCTGCACGTAAACCTTGATTCCCTGCTCTGTCATTTTTCCCACCACCTCCGGTGTAAACAGCACCACATCGGGAATCGGCCGGTCACCCCGCACCAAACCCAAAGTCACAGGTTGCTCTATCTCTTCAAGATAAAACGTCTGTTCCTGCGTTTTCGCCTCCGGCAAATAGTGCATCGCCAAGTCCATATCCCTAGTATTTAAATTCTCTTTTTCCGTTTTCCAAAACGTCGATCTGTACCCTCACATAATCGTCGGGCAACATCTCCTCCACCTTTTCCGTCCATTCGATAAAACAATAATTTCCGCTGTACAAATAATCGTCAAAACCGATTTTCACTGCCTCGTCAATCGAATCTATTCTGTAAAAGTCAAAATGATATACAGGCTCCCCTTCTTCCGTGAAATACTCGTTCACAATGGCAAAAGTGGGACTGGAGGTAGTAGCGGTAACGCCCAGCTGACGGCAGATTTCTTTGATCAGCGTGGTCTTGCCTGCCCCCATTTCACCATAGAAGCCGAAGACACGCTCATCCGCATGTTTCCGCAGCAGGTCTTCCGCCACTGCTGATAATTCGTTCTGACTATTGATTACCATGGTATTTTTGTTGAATTGTTGAAGATTTAATTCCCCTTCGTTTAGAAGGGGTGCCCGAAGGGCGGGTAGTTTTATCCGTACTTCTCAATAAAAATTAAACGCACAAAACATTAAACATATTGTGTATGGTATTCCATCAATTTCGGCATTGGGGACCCTATAATGGTGCCCAGTTTGATATCCTTCTCCGCTGCCACTTCGGCAATGATATCTCTGAAATGGAAAGCCACCGACCCCATCAACGACACCGAAGTGTATGTGTTTTTTTCATAATAACCAATCTGTTTGTCGAAGAATTCAGCAAAAGATTCTTTGCACAAAGTCTTGATAACAGGATCATCGGCATACTTCTGGATAAAAGGTGAAAAAGAGGCGAAAAACTTATTCGGACTGGCCTTGCGATAGATACGCTGAATCACTTTCGGAGGATTGATATCAAAAGTATTCTCAATCTCATCCAGCATATACATCGGCAGTTTCTCCATCATGTAGGCTGACACCAGTTTCTTGCCCAGATGCGTCCCACTACCCTCATCTCCGATCAGATAACCCAACGAAGGTGCTCGTTTCACAATTTTCTCGCCATCATACAGACAGGAGCTTGAGCCCGTACCCAGAATGGCCACTAATCCCGGTTGCTTGCCACACAAAGCGTGGCAGGCCTCCATCAGATCGGAATAGATTTTGAACGATGCGGAAGTGAAATATTTGGCGATGACCGCCGCAATACGCATGGCGTTCTGCTCGCCGGCACAACCCGCCCCGTAGTAGGTGATTTGCGTCGGCTGCGAATATTCCTTCGGTAGCGACTGCACAAAATGCTCGAACACCTTGTCAATTTGCTCATCGGTGGAATAATTGGCATTGATGCCCGTGGCGAAAACCTGATGCGCAAGCTCTTTTCCCCGCATCACCGCGAATTCGGTTTTGGTAGCTCCCGCATCAATAATAATATGTATATCAGAATTTTTTTCTTTCATCGCTCCTTCAAAATGTACTTTGCAAAGATACTAAAAATTCAGTTAGCAAATTAGTCAATCCGCAAATTAGCAAATGATTTTTAATGTGCTAATGAGACAATTCAAAGTTTTCAGTTTTCAATTTTCAGTTTTCAGTTTTTAACTTCTGTCCATTGTCGTCTGTCTCCTCGAATTTCGGCATCTGCCGTATATAGACATCCCGCTGCGGGAAGGGTATTTCAATCTTGTTCTTGTTCAGTGTATTGTAAATCACCTCTTTGATTTTGGCCACAACACCAGCTTTCTCTTCCACCAGCACCCAGCAGGTCACGAACAAGTCCACACTACTGTCGCCAAAATCGTTGAAGATCACCTTGAAGCCCTGTTTGGGATCGACCACATTCTTGCCCGCATCGTTCTTGATGGACATGGCATCCAAGCTCTTTATCATCACATTGCGGACCTTTTCCACATTCACACCATAAGCCACTCCCACCGGTATTTTAACCATCACATAGCCATGGTTACGGGTCAGGTTTTTGAAATTTTTGCTGAATAAAGCCGAATTCTGGAAAGCCATAATACTGCCATCAAGAGTCACAATCTGCGTACTCTGATAATTGATGCTGTCCACCCTGCCCTGAATGCCGTCACACTCGATGTAGTCGCCTACCCGCAGACGTCCGGTCATGAGCGAGATACCATAAACAAAGTTCTCCAGCAAGTCCTTCATGGCGAAACCGAGACCGGTAGCCAAACCTGCCATCACAATAGAGATACCACTGCTCGGCACCTGCAAAATCATAAGTGTGGCCACCGCATACAAGCCCCATACCAGTATGGCAATGATATTGTTGGCCAGCGTGAAGTTGCTTTTCGTTTTGTCGTCCTTATTGCTACGTTTTTTCAACATCTTATAGAACGACTTGATGGCATAGCTCAGATAACGGAAGATGAAAAACAGCTCCGTTACCAGACACATCTTGTACAATGAAAGCTGAATAATGCCGGGTTTGTTCAGGAACACATAGAAGAAAATCTTGCGGCATACGGAAGTCATTTCAAAAATAGTGGAAGCCCAATAAATACCTATCGGAAGCGACAACACCGCCATTACCGGCAATATGGCCTTGAGAATAAAGTCATAAAGCCATGTCTGTCCGATATACTCTCCTTTTTCCATCTTGGGCTGAATCTTTTTGTAATATTTTTGAAGCTCGGCGTCATTTCTGATTTTGTCACCCCTCTCCTCGGCAATTTTGCGAACCAGACGCTTAAATTCGTACATCTTGGCCAGATCGTACAAGCAGGTGATGGTCTGGATAGCCGCCAACTGTATCATCCACCATAACATAATCTGAACCGCCAGTAACACATAACCCAGCCATGAGGCCACGCACGACACAATCATCACAATGAACGACACCACCGTGTAAATCAAATCGCTGTCGGGCAGCTTGGCCACTTTTTTTCTCATCACATGGAGCTGCCAAATGGTGAACAGCAGCAAAATAGGCGGATAAATCAAATTGACCAGATTATTGGGGATCAAAACCATACGGAAAACAATCACCACAAAAGCCATGATCACAAAGGGAGTATAAGAGCGCACACCGGCGCGTATTTGTTTGTCGTCTAACCTTATCAGCAGTGAGATCAGAATGACCTCCACCAACCATGAGAAGAAGATCATGAGGTTGATGGCCATTCTCACGAAATTCTGTTTCACAAAGAACATGGCGATGGTGATGGAGATGGCGAAAATCGCGAATCCAAATGCCAGCATCACGAAAGGACGCTTGTTGTTTTCCTTGAAATAATTGCGCCATTTTTTGGGCAGCAGCCAGCGCACGATGACATAGCTGAGCAAACTGGCCACCAAGATATAAAACAGCATGAATATGCTGATACCAAATACCACGGGGCCTCTCCATTCCGAGTGGGTACCGAAAGGCTTGTATTTGCCGTCCACATCCTGCTTGGCTATCGCCATGTTGATTTTCAGTCTTTTCAGGGTTTGAAAATAATTCTGGCCGCCATTCGTAAAAATGTTTTTCTGGATATTCTCGTATTTCGACTGGGCATAATTATACAACGTCTTCACCCTGTTGCTCACCCTTTCATAATGTTCNNATGTGTATAAGAGACAGTAATTATACAACGTCTTCACCCTGTTGCTCACCCTTTCATAATGTTCCTGGTCGCGTTTCAGATTCTCAAGCATCTTCACGTAGTTGTCACGCAAAGAGGTGGCATAATCCACGCAGGCCTGACGGTCTTCCAGTCCCTGCTGGTCCAGAATATACAGCAGGTTTTTGGCGGTGTCAAGTAACATCTTGGGCATAGAGTTTCTGATTGAATCGGGCAAGCCTGCCAGCTGTCCGTTGGGCAACAAGCGCGGGGGCAGGCTCTGCAGAGTCTGTATCAAGGCATCGTAGCGTTCTATCTCGGACTGAAGGCGCTCAATCATCTTGTTGTAAGGCATATTGCGCTGTTTCAGCTGGTGATACTGCTCGGTAGCCGCCTGGCAGGCGTAAGCCATATCGAAGGTGAAATCGGCATTCTGCGAATAAAGCATCAGGGCAATCTGGTTGCTGCTCTGCATCATCCTGATCAAGTTGGCATGCTGTTCCACATTGCGTTTCTCAATCATACCCATCAATATCTGCTGCTGGTTATAAGCATGTTCCAGCTCAGCGCGCAACACTCCCAGCGTCTGGGGCAAATCCTTCTCCTTCAGCACCGCATGGGCCTGAAACACCGTCAACACACATAACAGCGCAAAAACTAATATCTTTTTCATACCTTTGATTTTTATCTCTATTGAAATTTTAGAAATGAGTTGGCAAAAATACGAAATTTTAACAGAATTTTCGACTGACCAGTTTTTTTGCATTTAAAAATATTGTATATTTGCACCCGTTTAATTTTTAGCAAAACATACAACAACCAATTCATATTATTAACCAACTAAACTAAAACATTATGCAAAGATTTCTACGATTTTTGATGCTTGCGGTACTGTTTCTGCCGTTCGCATTGCAGGCGCAGACTGACTGCACGCAGCCGATTGTTGTCACCTCCTCGACAGCTTTCACTGAAGGTTTTGAAGGAGGCAGTATACCCGATTGCTGGACACAAGCTGGAGACGGATTATGGACGGTAACTACTGGCGACTACTCCTCCACCACGGGTGCTCATACCGGCACCTACAATGCCGCAATCACCCATACCTCGACNNGCGGTACTGTTTCTGCCGTTCGCATTGCAGGCGCAGAACACGCTGACAGTGTGTACAGGCACTAGTTCGAACGAGTATGTCCCATTCCAGGGATATAACGCCGACTATGCCCAACACAATCAGATGATTTATCCTGCCAACATGCTGACTACCATCAACGGACAAGCAATCCTGCAGATGGTATTCTACATTGACCAAACAGCCAGCAACGGTTCAAACACTAGTGCAGAGCGTTTGGGTACATGGACTGTTTCTTTGGGCGAAACAACAGAAACCACATTAACTGGTCTGGACAACACGACCACGCTGACAGAAGTTTATGAGGGTTACTTTGATTGCTCAACGGGAACACTCACCATTGAGTTTGACAACCCATACTTATACAATGGTGGAAATCTGTTAGTTGACCTCAACCACACCACCGGCAGCTGGAACCGCTGGTATTTCCTTGGAGTTGAAGCCACTGGTGCTTCATACACTTATGGTTCACAACGCGACTTCCTTCCACAGTGCACTTTCACTTATGGCACTCCTCCCTCCTGTACTAAACCTACTGCCCTCACCTATAGCCTTACCCCTGGCAATGGCACTATAGCCAGCTTAAGTTGGACTGAAACCGGCACCGCCACCGCATGGCAGATCTGCCTCAATGGCGATGAAAACAACCTTATTGATGCCACTACCAATCCCTATGAACTCACCGGCCTTACTCCGGAGACCGCTTACACTGCAAAAGTGCGTGCTTACTGCGATGCTACAGACCAGAGTGATTGGAGCACTCCCGTCACCTTTATCCCTACCGATGCCTATATAATTACCGTCAATGATGGAACAACCACCAACGGCTACGTACCTGTTTACGGCACATGGGTTGACAATATCACCAAAAGCCAGTTCATCATACCCGCAAACGACCTTACTGCTATATTGTTCGGCACCATCAACAAACTGACCTTCTATGCTAACAACGCTTCCGTAGACTGGGGTGCTGCCCAGTTCGATGTCTACCTGACCGAAACCAATGAAACAACATTGTCCAGTCTCGCTGATTACAGCACCATGACCCAGGTATATGCCGGTAGTCTTTCCATCAGCGACAACAAGATGGAAGTTAACTTTACCACGCCTTACACTTATATGGGTGGCAACCTCATGATTGGCTTCCTGCAGACCGTTTCCGGCAGTTATGTTAGCTGTAACTGGCTCGGTATAACTGCCACTGGTGCTTCCATGGGCGGCTATGGTTCCACTATTATCCAGCGGGACTTTTTACCTAAGACCTCTATCAATTACATTCCCGGCCAACAGCCTGACTGTATGCCCGTAAGCAACCTCACTGCCTCCAATATCACCTCCTCCTCCGTCACTCTGACTTGGGTTGGCGATGCAAGCAGTTACACTATTTACGACATGTCTGACACCTCCATTGTCATGAACGGTATCACTGACAACTCATACACCATTACCGATCTTAACCCCAACACCAACTATCTTTTTGGTGTGCAGGCTAACTGCATTGCTGGAGATGCCATAACCGTATACACTAGTGCCCGCACAACTTGTGCCCCCATGGCACTGCCCTTTACGGAAGAATTTTCCGCTTCTCTCAATAACGATCCTTGCTGGAACGGTGCTTCTGGTGTCACCGCTGAAGAAGTGTTGGCAGACACTGCTCTGACCCTTGGAAATATCACTGGCTGGTCATACCAGAGCTCAGAAAGCAATGGCATTGCAGCTGGTCACTACCGTGTAAACATCTACGGACAATATTGCAAATACTGGCTGGTTACTCCGGAAATAGACCTCAGCACTGCCACTAGCCCCCTGCTGACCTTCGATGCAGCTTTCACCGTATACTCTGGCACCGGAATCGCTACCGACTTCGAGAACAATCCCACTCAGGCCTTCATGATTCTCGTCACTACCGACAACGGTCAGACTTGGACCTCTGCCTCCAATATCAGCCTGACCTCAATTGCCAGCACCACCTACTTGCCTCAGTATATTGACTTGAGTGCTTATGCTGGCGAGACAGTTCGCATAGCCTTCTATGCTCAGTCCACCACCAGCGGCGGCGACAACAACCTGCACATTGACAACATCTCTATTGATGAGAATACTGGTTCTATCTGCTATCCTATCTCCGACCTTGTCGCTGACAGCGTTACCGCTAACAGCATTTTCCTCTCATGGAGCGATGGAAACAATACCGGAGCAAGCTATACCATTTATAATATGGCCGACACCTCAGTCGTTGCTTACAATGTGAGCGACCTTGAATATGAAGTTACTGGCCTCACGGGCAGCACCAACTATACTTTCGGTGTAGCAGCCAACTGTTCAGCTACTGACGCTTCCATTTTAAGAACCGTCAGTGCCACTACCGATTGCGAAAACGGAAGTTGCCAGATTACCATTACTGGCACCGACTCATACGGCGACGGTTGGAACGGAGCTTCCATTACTATTATGCAAAACGGCGCTAATGTTGGCTCTTTCACCCTGCTCTCTGGAACTGCTACCAAAACCGAAAACTTCTCAGTTTGCTCCGGTATTCCAGTCTCTTTCGTTTGGAATAGCGGAACTTATGATGATGAGTGCGACCTGACCATCTATGATGGTAGCAACTCTGCTGTATTCACTGCCAATGGTGATGACATAGCTGGCACTTTCTACACCCTTGCCAACGCATGCCCCAGCTGTATGCCTGCTACCGCACTGACCATCGATAATGCTACCGAAAACAGCATCACTATCAGCTGGACTGGCGATGCCGCTAACTATGTTATTTACAACGGTGAGAACTTCGAGGCCAATGTCACAACTACCTCCTATACCTTCACTGGCCTTACCACCGCTACTGGCTATGTATTCGGTGTTCAAGCTATTTGCTCTGCCGATGACAGCGCAACCGTGGCTACCATCATCGCTACAACTTCTTGTGCGACCACTGCCATCAACTTGCCCTTCACCGAGACTTTCAATCTTACCAGTGGTACTCGCAACTGCTGGACCACCATCGATGCCGACAACGACGGTTTTGATTGGACAACCCTGACCGATGGTACAGGTGCTGATCAGGAAGCTATGCTTTCATACTCTTACGACAATGGCACCTACGAAGCTTTGCATCCCAACAACTGGCTCGTCAGCCCGAAACTGCACAGCAACGCTGGTAGCAATGTGACCATGGAGTGGACTGTGTCATCAGCCCCAAGCTATCCTGCCGAGCACTACGGCGTGTACGTTTCCACTACCACCATCGACACCAACGCCTTCACGATGGTGGACGAATGGACAATTAGCAATGGCACTGCAGAAACTAAAAACATTGACCTCTCCGCTTACGCAGGTCAGGACTTCTATGTGGCCTTCCGTCATCACAACTGCACCGACCAATATGTACTGAAGATTGACGATGTACAGATTTATGAGGGTGCATTCGTACCTGATACTTTAACCGTAACTTTCGCTGTTAACAATGCTACTATGGGTACCACTAACCCTCTTCCTGGCACTTACCAATACCTCACCGGTGACACCGTGCGTTTCGCTGCTTCTGCAAATCCCGGTTACCATTTCAACGGTTGGGAATGGATGATTGGAAACACTGTTGTTGACACCATCTCTGCCAGCTACATTTCCGCTTACGTTCCTGCCAACGCTTGGATGGAATACGGCAACATCACGCTCACTGCTCTCTTCGAAGCCGGCAACCCCGACAGCACTACCATCACTTACGCAGTGAATGATCCTACCATGGGTACCATCACACCTGCTCCTGGCACCTACACCATCTATGTTGGCAACAGCATTATTGCCGAAGCCACTCCTAACACTGGCTATGCATTAAGCGCTTGGGTATTTGACACCTACCTCAACGGCACTGTATACGAGTCTGACACTATTTACTCTACTAATCCTGCATTCGACAACCCGATTAACTTTGGTACTCTGCCACAATCTTATGCTGACTACAATGCCACTATCACTATCACGGCTCTCTTCGAGGCTTCCGCTCCAACTCAGTACCTGACTGTCCATCTCACTACTAACAACACTACCCTTGGTACTGTTACTCCTGATTATGGCACTTACACCTTAGCCTTGAATGAAACTTTGGTACTCACTGCTACACCTAATGCAGATGCCAGCTTCGATGGTTGGAGAATGATTATCGGTGGTCAGACTGTTGCCACTCTCCCGATCAACCCCTATCCTCTCACTGTCAACGAAAACATATTGTCTTTGGGCGAACTGACTGTTATGGCCGTATTCAGCGATAGCACCAGCGCTCCTGACAGCGTGACCATCATCCTCAACACCGCCGACGCTACCATGGGTACTACCGACCCAGCTCCTGGCATCCATAGCTATGCAGTAGGTGACTATGCTCTCATGACCGCTGTTCCCAACGAGGGTTACCACTTCCTCTACTGGATTGAAACCGCAACAATAGCCGGTATGACAATGTCTGACACTATCTATTCCGTAACTGCAGGCATGACTGTTACTCCAATGCATGCTAATGTGACATTTAACCTCACTGCTTACTTCGCAGTCAATGAGCCTGGTGTGACCTATTACAATGTTAGCGCCTTTAGCGCTAACCAGTCAATGGGTACTGTAAGCAGCAACGTTCCTCTCGGACAAGTAGCTGAAAACACCGTAGTGACCGTCACCGCCACTCCTAGACCAGGTTTCGAATTTGTACACTGGGTTGATGAAGAAGGTAACGTTATTAACGCCACTAATCCTTACACCTTCACTGTGACCGAAGACATCACTCTCATTGCCATCTTTGGAACAGTTGGCATCAACGATATCGATGCTTCCGACGTCCTCATCTACGCTCATAACAATACGATTACCGTACGCGGTGCAGAAGGCCACGACGTATCCGTATACGACATGAACGGCCGTTGCATCTACCAGCGTGCCGATGCTAACGAAACTGAAAACATCAGCATGTCAAGCGCAGGTATCTACTTGGTAAGAGTCGACAACGCTATCTTCAAGAAAGTGGTTATCGTGAAGTAATACCATTAATACCTTATAATGTAAGAGGGTGACTATTTCTAGTCATCCTCTTTTTTTTTATGCTATCAAGTCCTGCGATTCTGATGGATTGCATTTCGCCCTGACGCTGCGTGCGAGGGCAAGGCCGACGGTTGGGGCGAACAGGCCTGTGCGGTGGCACTTACCGTCGGCTTGATCTTTTGCCGACTTTTCTATCAAGGGAAACCTTAGATTTGCGGTTTCAAAAATAAAGAAGCTTCAACAAGTCTAAAAAAGAAAGAAGATGGAAAAGAAAGAGATGGTAATTAGTGTGTTAATAACAATAAGTAGAGCGGATTACGCTTGGAGCGTAGCGGAAAGCGCAATCCGCTCTATGCGCCATCTGCATGATATCGCTGACACGGGGGAATGTTGTAATTTTGCAATCGACAATTATTATTCTCAACCAAAGGACAATGGAACCGGACGGTTCACAATTCAAGGGATAGGGAAAGACCCATTGACTTTTTTTGACCGCCCGGTATCCGTTGGTTCTAAGGCCTGGATAAGATTTTGCTTGACAGCATTAAGGTTTGTAGGCAACGAGCCAGCGTCCAAAGTCC
>LXOW01100166.1_pt1 | contig 16647 bp, 13 predicted proteins | sample 1368591 | NCBI WGS metagenome assembly LXOW01 (sample SAMN04884650, study PRJNA319009) | bovine gut metagenome | isolation source: Cow rumen | host: Bos taurus | place: Italy: Legnaro (PD) | collected 2014-07-09 | reverse complement strand
GGGAGAATTCACCACCGCCCCCATCAGCGACTGATCCATGTACAGGACCAGAGTATCCGTCCCGCGAAGCACCGTCACTTTCTCTACCTGCCGACGGGCCAGATCGGCCTGCAGCGAGAGGAAATCGTCCGGTTCATAATTGTCCATGCGCAGGATGCGGTCGCCGGTGCGGAAGCCCAGTTCCTCGCCCAGTTCATTTACGTAGACCGGACTGTTGTTGGGCATGTAATTGTCTCCCCAGATGGCCAGGATGGTGATAAACAGTACGATAGCCAGGAGGAAGTTGTTCAGGACGCCGCCGCTCATGACGAACAGGCGCTGCCAGGCCGGTTTGGTTCGGAACTCCCAAGGCTGCGGATCCTGCTTGAGGGCCTCCACATCCATGGATTCGTCTATCATGCCGGCAATCTTGCAATAGCCGCCCAGAGGCAGCCAGCCGATGCCATATTCCGTTTCCCAGTGCTCCGAGGCCGGAATCAGTTTCCGGAACCAGGCCATGCGGGTGGAGAAGAGTTTGACGCCCCCCACATCGAAGAAAAGGAAGAATTTGTCTACCTTGATCCGGAACAGGCGTGCCCACAGGAAATGGCCGGCCTCATGGATAAGGATAAGGCCAGACAATGCCAGAATAACCTGCAGTATTTTCATCAATACCGGATTCATATACGCTCCTGGGCTTTACGGAAAGCTTCCTCGTGCGTGGCAAATATCGCCTCCAGCGAAGGGTTCTCAATAAAAGGAATCTCTGCCATTACCTGGGCGATAAGGGACGAAATATCGTAAAAGCCGATTTGTTCTTTCAAATATGCTGCAACGGCTGCTTCGTTGGCGGCATTCATGGCGCAGGGAATATTGCCGCCCCGTTCGATGGCGTCGAATGCCAGTTGCAGACATGGGAACTTGCTGCGGTCCGGCTCAAAGAAGGTCAGGTCCTTGAGCGCGCTGAAATCCAGGCGCTTACCCTCCAGCGGAAGGCGCTCCGGATACGCCATGGCCAGCGCGATGGGAAGCCGCATGTCCGGACAGCCCAATTGGGCGATAACGGCGCCGTCCACAAATTCTACCATGGAGTGAATGACCGACTCCGGATGCACCACCACATGGATGTGACTGGTGGGAACCTGGAACAGCCACTTGGCCTCAATCACCTCAAAACCCTTATTCATCATGGTGGCCGAGTCGATGGTGATTTTGGCCCCCATGTCCCAGTTGGGATGCTTCAGCGCTTGCGACTTGGTTGCCGATGCAATCTGTTCCCGCGACCAGGTGCGGAACGGACCGCCGGAAGCCGTAAGATGAATCAGGCGCACGGGATTGCCCTGCGCACCCAACAGGCACTGGAATATAGCTGAATGTTCCGAATCTACCGGATAAATGCGGGCGCCATAGCGGGCGGCCTCCCCCATCACCAGGGAACCGGCGGCCACCAGGGTTTCCTTGTTGGCCAGGGCCAGGGTCTTTTGGGCACGGATGGCAGCGAGCGTAGGTTTGAGCCCGCTGAAGCCCACCATGGCGGCCACAACTACGTCCACCTCAGGTGCCTGCACCAGTTCGCAGGCAGCCTCGATGCCCAGATGCACCTGCACACCGGGTAACGCAGCCTTTACCTTCGCAAACTTGTCCGGATTGCAGATGACCACATGCGGGACATGAAACTGCAAGGCCTGTTGCACCAACAGCTCTGCATTGTTGTTGGCCGACAGCATGAACACCGAGAAACGGGACGGATGCTGCCGCACCACGTCCAGTGTCTGTGACCCGATGGATCCCGTGGANNGGATCCATGGCCGCTCCCCTGTACCAGAGTTCAAAATGCAAGTGATTGCCCATGGTAAGCGAGGAGGAAGAGGCCAGCATGGCCACCGGCGTACCGGCTTTTACGGCATCTCCGGTTTTGTGCAGCAATTTTTGGTTATTCTTGTAAATGGATAACAGGTCGCTTCCGTGCTGGAGCACCAGCGTGTAGCCACTGTCCTGTGACCAGGAGGTATAGACCACATTTCCGTCCAGGACGGCCATTACCGGGCTGCCCACAGGCGCCGTAATATCCACCCAGGGATGCAGGCTACGGTCAAAGCCCTTGGAAACAACGCCTTTTACCGGCGTGTAGAAAGCCATGGCTTCGATGGGCAGATTCCGCCGCCGGCCCGAGGAAAGGCCGAACTGTTCCTCCTGCACTACATCGGCACGTAAAAGAGAATCCCGAATGGCCAGGTAGCGGGCATCCGATACCGCTCGGGAGCCTTCGCGGCCCAACATTAGGGTGTCCAGACGGATGGGGTCCTCCCCTGCCNNGGCCAGGTAGCGGGCATCCGATACCGTCCGGGAGCCTTCTCGGCCCAACATAAGGGTGTCCAAGCGGATGGGGTCCTCCCCCGCCACCACGCGGCGGAGATTCTCCGTGTACAGTTCCCACTGCAGGATACGGGTTTGCAGCGAGTCGATGCGCTGGGCATTCTGGACGGCCTGCCGGCGCGACTGGGCGTTGGGATAACCGGGAATGAACGTGCGGATGGGCGTGAAAGCGATAAGGCCGAAAATCACCAGGAAAGTTACCACTACCACGGAGATATTGGCAATGATGAAGCGGGTTTTGGAGAACCGGAGGCTCCAGAGCCGCTCGTGGGAAGTGGCATCCACCAGGGTGAGACGCAAGTTGCTGGCCTTCTTATCTGCTTTGTCCATAATTATTCGTATATTTGCACACTGTAAATGGACAGAATTATCGGCATAGATTACGGAAGAAGGAGAACAGGCCTGGCAGCCAGTGATCCTCTTGGCATCTTTGCTTCTGCCCTGGAAACAGTTGATTCTACAAAGTTAATAGATTATCTCAAAAATTACGCCAATCGCGAGAGAATCCTTCGCTTTGTAGTGGGCTACCCGGTGAACATGGACGGCAGCCCGTCGGAGGCCCTCAAAGACGTGCAGGCCTTCCTGAAACAGCTGGAAAAAGCGTTTCCGGACACGCCCGTCACCCTTGAGGACGAACGGTTTACCTCCGTGCTGGCCCACCGCATCATGATAGACGGCGGCATGAAGGCCTCCCAGCGCCGGGACAAAAAGGAAGTGGACAAGATTTCGGCCGCCATTATCCTGCAAAGTTACCTGGACCGGGAAAACGGCGGTTCCATGGCAGTAGACCCCTCGGCCGTACCTGACAGTTTGTCCCTGAACAAGACAAGGAGAAAAAAATGATTAAACCCATCTACCTTTACGGCGCAGAAGTCCTGCGCAAAACGGCTGCCCCGGCAGACCTGAACGACAAAGCGGGCATCGCTGCCCTGGTGCAAGACCTCAAAGACACCCTGGTGGTGGCGGATGGCTGCGGGCTGGCCGCACCCCAGATTGGCGTGAGCCTGCGCGTCGTGATTGTAGACGGCGATGTGGTGTCGGATACCTATGAGTACTTGAAGGGCTTCCGCCGCACGCTCATCAACCCGGAAATCCTGGAAGAGAGCGAGGAAAAAGTCACTTATTCGGAAGGCTGCCTGAGCATTCCCGGCATTTACTGCGACGTGGTGCGTCCCAAAAAGATGACCGTACGGTACTACAACGAGGACTTACAGCAGGTGACAGAGGATTTTGACAACTTTGCCGCCCGCATGATCCAGCACGAGCTGTCGCACCTGGACGGAGACCTGTTCACGGACCACGCCGCCCCTATACGCAAGAAGATGATCTCCTCCAAACTGCAGAACATACAGAAAGGAAAAGTTCATCCTCACTACAATTCCAAGCTCAAATAGCTAGCGCACGCGAATCTTTCGGCCCAATTTGAGAACAGTCTTATCTGTAAGGCCGGGATTGAGCGCACAAATCCGTTTTACAGTAGTATGATACTTCTTAGCGATGCCGGAAAGGGTGTCGCCGCTGCGGATGGTGTGGTACTTCTGTGCTGCGGCCTCTGCCCGGGCGCGTGCTGCAGCCTCCTCCTTGGCCTTCTTCTCCGCAATGATGCGGTCTTCCTCGTCCGTGCGGAAGATTTCGTCCTCATCGTCCACATTCTGCACATAGCGCTGGTTGGGATTGAAGTACCAGCTGCGTACTTTGAGCAGCCGATGACGGAGCGTTCCGGTTTCAAAGTCGATAAGCCAGGAAGGATCGAAGGCAGCACCCCTGTACCGGGTTTCGAAATGCAGGTGCGGTCCCGTGGACCGGCCCGTAGAACCGCCCAGGCCGATGATATCGCCTGCGCTCACCCAATCGCCCGTGTTTACATTGCGCTTGGACAGATGGCCGTAGAAGGTCTCCAGGCCGTTGGCATGGCGGATCACCACCAGGTTGCCATAGCCGCCCACATAGTCCGAAATGCGCACCTTGCCGGAGAAGGCGGCCGGGACCGGCGTTCCCGTAGGATACGGCAGATCCACACCCTGATGCCGGCGGCCGTGCCGATACCCGAACTTAGAACGAATGGTGGTCTGGTAAGGGCAGCAATACGTATCCAGCGAATCCAGCACCCAGATGGAGAACTGGTCCGGGATAGGGTCCGGCGACTGACGATACGGATTCACCGCACGATCGTCCCAGAACTCCGTAAATACGGTGGTGTCGGCAACGGCGGAAGGATCTTTTACGTATCGATACGTACCATTGTCGTACAGTACCACCTTAACGGCAGGGTTGCCGGTGTCCAGCGTATCCGCATAGTCGGTCCCCACGCGGGTATTGGTTTTCACTTCCTGCCGACCGAAGGCATGGCGCAAAGAGTCGGCTATGTGGTCCTCCTGCGCGAAAACAGGCAGGAAGACGCACACAGCCGCTAAAAGAAGTACAATTTTTTTCTTCATCCGTTACCGCTTGCCGCCGAACTGGCCCACAATAATGGCGTCCGCCTGGGCAATTTTCTCTTTCAGGAGTTCCTGCGAGGTAGCCTCACAGATGAAGCGGAGATAAGGCTCCGTGTTGGAAGGACGGATGTTGAACCACCAGCCGGGGAATTCCAGACGATAGCCGTCGAAGTCCATCACTTTGGTGGGGGTCTCCTTGCTTTCGAAATAGGCCTTTACGGCATCCATGGCGCCCTTCTTGTCCTCTACCTTGTAGTTAATTTCGCCGGAGTTCTCATAACCGGTGAGGCGGTCCATCTCCTCCGAGAGCTTGATACCCTGCTTCTTGAGGGCGCTCACGATACGGAGGACGATGATGCTGGAAAGCATGCCGCTGTCGCTGTAGAAGAAGTCCTTGAAATAATAGTGACCGGCGAGCTCACCACCCCACAGGCCGTCAATTTCACGAAGCTTGGGAGCAGCGAAAGCACGGCCGACACGCCAGGTGTGGACATCGGCATTGTATTTGGCGCGGAGCTCCTCTGCCACGGCCAGGCTGGAACGGATTTCCTGCAGCACGCGCGGGTTCTTCTCTCCCCTTTCGTCGCAGAAATAGCGGGCCATCAGGGCGATGACCAGGTCCGGAGCCACAAAGCGGGCTTTGTCGTCCACGAACATGACGCGGTCGGCATCGCCGTCGTAAATAACGCCGATATCAGCGCCGGTCTTTTCCACCAGCTTCTTGAGGGGCTCTACATTCTTGGGAACCAGCGGGTTGGGTTCGTGGTTGGGGAAGCTGCCGTCCATATCGTCAAAGAGATAGGTGGCATTCTCCCCCTTGTAGATTTCCTTGGCGAAGAGCGTAGCCATACCGTTGGACAGGTCGAAGGCAATCTTCAGGTTGGAATAGTCCCCTTTGAACTTCTTGAGGAAGGCGATATAATCCGGCTTGATGTCGATTTCCTTCACGGAGCCCTTCTTGGCGGCGGGCGGCGTGGGACGTCCTTCATCGATCCACTGCTTGATTTGGCCCAAACCGGTATCCAGACCTACGGGCAGGGCATTCTCCCGGCTCACCTTCATGCCGTTGTACTCCGGCGGATTGTGGGAAGCGGTGATTTGAACCGATGCCTTGTAGCCATAGTTGGCGGTACCGAAGTACACCAGCGGCGTGGAACTGTAGCCGATATCGTCTACATCTGCGCCGGCATCTGTAATGCCCTTGATGAGAGCGTCGTGGATTTCCTTGCCGGAGAGGCGGCAGTCGCGGCCTACCAGCACCTTGTTGGTTTTCAGGAGTTCGGGGATGAAGTATCCCACCTTATATGCGTCTTCCAGGTTCCAATCCTTCCCCCAGATTCCGCGGATGTCATAAGCATGAAATGCGCCCATGGTTTTTGGATTTTTAGTGTTAACTTACAAATATAGCAATAATTTCCTTTACGGCAAAGCCTTGATTTTTTGAAAAAGGACCTCTTCGTCCCCCGGCGAATAACCCAGGTGGCTGTACACCTGACGGCCGTTTTTGTCGTACAGCAACACGTATGGGCAGGAGGTTACATTCATGGCGCGGGCGGTCTCGCGGTTGGTGTCGTACACAAATTCAAAATCGTCCCATCCCCTGCTCTTCACCAGGGCTTTGGCCCTAGCCACAGAACGGCTGTCGTCGGTGCACACGGCAATAAAGCGGAAGGGCTTTTGGGCGCTCCACTCCTGGTACACTTCCGCAATAGCGTCCATCTCATCCAGGCAGTATTTGCAGTTGATGAACCAGAAGGAAACCACGTAGGGCGTTTTTCCGTCGGCCCAGTCGGCAGGATGGATTTTTTCCTGCGAGAGTGCCCCTATGCACACCAGGAGCGCAGCTATAAGGCTAACTATTCTTTTCATAAGTGTATGCAATCTCTTCGTTCACATTACAGGTAGCGGCATTCACGCACTTGCCGTCCTTCATCACATAGGCCACGATGCGCTGGTTCTCGGCAGACGCCTGGGAAAAGGTCTTGTTCACCTCCTCCCCGGCTTTCAAGCTCCCCAGGCTGTCGCCGTCCACCGTCGAAGTCAGGAAACTGCGCACAACGGAGAAATTCTCGTAATTGCTGCCATAGCCCTTCTGGTTGGTCACAATTTTGTCTTCCACCACCACGACGCCCAGTTTATAGGTGCCGGCCACCACCGTCTTTACTTTCACGTCCACCTTGCCGTTTTTCCAGCTGATGGCAATACCGCAGGCTTCCTTCGAACTCATCTTGGCCAAATAACCGGTAATGATGGACGAGCTCTGTTCGTTAAACAGCGTGGTCTTGTCCATATCCAGGACCAAAGAAGGAAGATACACGACGTCAAACAGCTCTGCAAGGGCTTCTGTCTGCTCCGAAGCGAGGTCATCGTCCAGATGGACCGACAGGTCCACAAGCCTTCCGGGCCATAGCTGCTGTGCCTCGTGCACGGCCGTTGCCATCTGCGGGCAATACTGGCACCAGGTGGCCGTAAAATCCATCGCCAGGGCCCTGCGGAAGAAGACTTTTCCCTTTTCCTCCCCACCCAAAGGCGTAACGGGTGTTTCGGGTGTCGTATCGGGAACGGGGTCGTCTTTCCGGCCGGTACAGGCCGAAAGCAAAACGGGTACAAAGAGCAGTAAGAAGAGTTTTTTCATCGATATTAAAAATTATAGGACAATCGTAACATTCCTCCGGTATATTCCGGCTGCCAGCGACACACGCCGCCCGAGCATACCAGACCGGCACGCTGGTGGCCATAGGAAAGGTCCACCTTAAAGCCGTCGTAGGTCCAGGAGCAGCCGACATTGTAATAGTGCTCCTTGGTGTCTCCGTGGTTATACATATCCTGCACGTGGACCGCCCAGCCGTCCACTGAAACCAGCTCCAGGGAAGCCGCCATCCAGTCACGCGTAAGTTCCTGGGAATAAAGATATTGGAGCTGCCCGCGGAAGGTCAGTTTCCGGGTGGTCTTGACGCTTGCATCCAGCACAAAGACGTTCTGGATGTCGGTACCGTTCCGCTCCCCGTGAGAGGGTGAATACTCCTGAATGCTCACAAAGGCAGTGGTTTTGAAGCGGCGGGTCCAGCGTTTTTCCACATTCAGGTTCACCTCCCGGTAGCCCATCCGCAGCACGGTATGATTCTCCAGGGCTTGGGGAAGAGTCCAGATATAGGTCCCACTGAGGTGAAACGTCCAGGTCTTAAGCCGGTAAAAAAGATCCAGACTTCCGCCCAGTTCACCGGCGGCAAAGGTGGTGTACGGATTCAAGGAGGCCAGCATGTAGTGCTGCTCTTGGCTCAGGGAGGGAAGATAGTTCATCCCCATCAAATCCAGCATATTCTCCAGGCGGCGCACCTTAAGGGAAGAGGAAAAACGCCCGTAGGCATAGCCCAGTTCCAGGGTTTGGGCGTTTCCGCCCCGCACACCTACCCATTCGGCCAGGACATTGAAACCGCCGCCGGTATAAGCGGCCAGGGCGCTCCAGGCATACTCGGTCTGCATACCGTCTACAATCGCACGACGTTTGTACACCCCGCTCCCCTGCAAGTCCCATCCGCCAAAATGAAAGGCGAGTTCAGTACCGGTAAGCCAGTCGGAACCATACCAGAGGCCCTGCCGGCGCCAACCACCCAGCAACTTCATGGAAAAGAGGTCATTGGGCGTCCGGAAAGTAGCGCGGCCACCGCCCAGGGAGTTGTTCCAGCCCAGGGCGCGGTCTTCCCAGCTACGCAGCGCTATACCGGTGCCGAACTGATCGTAAAAATCGCCTGCAGTAACGCTCCACAAGCGGTCGGTCCAACTCAGGTATTTTCCCGGAAGGCCGATACCCTTGAGGTTGCTGTCATATCCCAGCAGCGGACGGGGATAATATTCGGCCTGGATACCAGCGCCGAAACGGCCCCGAACGTAGTCCAGTTTCACATAATTGTTGGAGCGGACGCCACCTGCGACATACCAGATGGTGTTGGACTCCACGCCTCCGTTCAGTCGTCCCCACCCCAAATCCTGCGCCCATACCCCGAGGGGCATGAGCGCAAGTGAAATGAGTATGAGACGTTTAGGTATCATCGCCTATAGGCCGAGGATGCAGTTGATACGCCCGTGGAAGGAGCAGGCTCATTCCAACGGCGCGGAACCACCACCGGCGTATGCGTGGGTTCCATCGTCCGCAGCACCCCGTGTCCGGACGTAGCTGCACTGCCCGCGGTCTTGCGGTTTTTGGCGTCATACGCCACGAAGTCTTCATAGTCATAGACCCACTCTTTCCCATAAGCCAGCTTATGGATACGATACCAAATGGCTTCCCGGGAAGGAGCGTTGAACCCACCGTAATTATAGCGCATGATACTGTTGTCCGTAGGTCGCCAGGCGCCTTTCCAGTAGGTATAAGCCCCCTCGAAGCAGCCCAGGCCATCGTACTTGTAGCGCTCGTCGGCAAGGAAATGACCCCACTTCACCTGGGTGGGATCATTGGTAAAGTCGACGTTCTTCCACCAGCCATAAGGCACCATCTTCATCGCATCATCTATCTCTTCCTGCGGAATCCTGCCAAGGGACTCGTAGGCATATTCGTCTGCCAGTTTGGAGAAACCGTGGCCGCCGGCTTCGTGATGTACCAGTCGCGCGAGGCCTTCGTCATCCTCCCCAATCGGGAAATAGGCTACCGAGAGGCCCTGGCCGTAATCTCCATTCTGATAATAGTACATCCAGCAGGTGCCGGCATAGGCCGGGGAATTCATGGCCACAATAATGAGCGTGTTGTCCATCTTCTCCTGTGGAACAGCTTTCAGGGCATATTGCATACAGGTATTGTCATTGCCGCCCACTTGGGTTCCTTCTCCAAAGTAACCGCCCAGAGTCTGCCCGCCATGCTCATAACCTTCCGTTGCGGAAACCACCTTCACCGAGTGCACATTGAACAGATGCCGATAGGTGGTATAGGGTTCCTCACTGAAGAAAGCCTCCATCATTTTTTCCATGACAACATCGTAGGTGCCGTCTGCAATCTGGCGGTCGCTGAAGGCATCACCCATGAGCACCAGTTCGATACCGGCACCTTCCGTGGCTTCCTGCAACATGGTTACTTTGCCATCCTGGGAATAGTCGCCGGAGATGTAGTAGTCAACCTCTTCCAGATCGTTATAATAGTAGCCCTCGATATACTGTGCGTAGTTGGACCAGCCGTTAGCACTCTTATATTGGTCTTCAAATCCTGCTGGCACGAAGATGTGAAGCCCGTCGTGCCCAAAGTGGCCCCAGGCGTCTTCCGAATAGGACGGAGGAGAATAAGACCTGACGAACAGACTGTCCAGCCGGCTGCAATAGCCAAAGGCATTCCGCCCAAGGGAAGTGATGCCACTGGAAAGTCGCAGGTAACGGAGACTCTCCATGTTCATGAATGCACGAGACTCTACATAGGTCACTTCGTCCTCCAGGGTAAGACGCTCTATACGTTTGTTCCCGCACATACTCTTGATGGCACCCAAGCCTTTGGGCTTGTAATCCGCAGGGCAAACCGGGGTTAAATAATACAGCGCATTCCCAATATCATTATAGGTTAAATAATAACCATGATGGTCTTCCGTCGTTCCGGAGCCATAGAAGAACTCCAGATTCTCACAACTGCCAAACGTAGCGGGCCCATACCAGAGACTCTTCAGGGAATTGGGGAAGGTAATCGATTTTAGTTCAGTCAAACCATCAAACACATCCGGATTCATGATGATGTCCTCCGGGCACACGTAATCGGCCAGACCGCCGCCGGCAACAGCCACCAGATCGCGTGACTTGGTTACCAGTGACCGGCTGTCACATACCAGACTACTGCTTCCCTTGAACTCACGGAGAGACAGGCAATAGGAAAAGACCATGGAACCTATTTCCGTGACGCTGGCAGGAAGCGTAACGGTTTCCACCGCCGTATTTCGGAACAAATAGGAATGGATGGAAATAACCCCGTCGGGGATGACCAGATCGGGTTCCAACGCTCCCATGGCGTACACTGCCAGCGTTCCGTCAGGCAGCACAAGGGCTTTTTCATCCTCGGAGGCCAGGACTCCATAGATGCGCGTTATGTGATTTAAATCGAAGGCGAAGTCCCCTACTTCCTCTAGGGATGCCGGTGTCCTGAAGGAAGTAATCCCGGCACCGTAGAAAACAGCCGATCCGATGGTTTTCACGCAGTCAGGAAGACGGATATCGATTATGTTCGAATTAGCGAAAACCGCATTCCAATCATCCATCTTTCCTATCCTGGTTACAGGGCCGTCAAAGGTAAGGATTCCCCACTCATCCTCATATGTATTGGACTCTATATCAACATCAAATCCTTCCGGAGCGACAGCATGGGGATATCCGTCCATCGTCTTGTACCATATCTGGTTATAAGGGAGATGGTCCGGGTCGATTTCGCCGTCCGCAACAACATCGAATGTAGGGATGGCCCGCAGCTGGGAGCGCAGAAAAGTAATATCGGCCTTAGCCGTTTTGGTAATGTCTCCGGTGAAGGTTTTCACCTGGACGGTGAATCCGCCCTTATAGGTGCCGGCAGGGAGGACGATGAAAAAGTCCGTAGGGATTTGGGGATCCAGCTGGACGCTTCCGCACTCCAAGGTAACCGACGGACTTCCGCCCTCTTCCATGACCAGTTCCGGGGCCGTCGTATAATCCGTTCGCACGGTGGCTTTTCCGCTCACGCTCGTGGCGGGGTCCGCTGCCGTGAAAACAATGGAACTGACGATGGATTCACCCGTCAGTGACAGCTTAAGCACAGCGCCGAGGTTCATGAAGGTAAGGTTCGAGGCAGGGCCGACGGCCAGCATCGGGAAGGTGTTCTCGGCAAAAGTGCCGGGCGCATAGGCCTGCTCTGCGGGAAGCTCCAGCGTGAGGAGGTTGTCCTTATGCCCTTCCGGAGCGCAATAACTGTAAGGATACAGACCCACCAACTTATTGCCGCTGATGAGTCCCTTGAACGATGCCTTAGCCGTACCTGCGCCCTCAACCAGCGTGTACTTGTCCGGAGAGGTAAGGTTGTCGGCATATACGGCCAGCTGGTCCTGGGAAGACCAGAAAGGATAGTAAATACCGTCTTCCGGGCCGGCCAGGTAGGTTTTTGTGTCTTTCCCCCCTTCCAGGGTAGCAATCAGGGTCTTTCCCCCTACGGGTTCCGTGTCTTTCTCCAGGAGGTCCCGGCTGCAGGCAGCCAGCAGCGGAAGGAATATCAGTGCTATGGCAAATCTTGTCTGTTTCATGGTATGTCCCTCCTTTATTCTACGTCAATGTCATCTCCGGGAGTAATTCCCTCGTTGCCGTCCCCTCCGGTACCCTCGCCAGGGTCATCTCCCCCGCCCGTGCCGCCTACAAGGGCTACTTTATGGGTGGCACCCAGAAGGGCGCTCGCGCAGTTGTCTACATAATAGTCTCCATAGTTGCCTCCCTGGATAACGGGTTGTGAACCAAAGGGCTTATGGATATAGGCCAGTACCCGGATATTCTGCAAAACGTAAGCGGAAGGTACTGTTACCGTATAATGGAAGGCCTTTTCCTCATTGGTGCCCATGGAGAAGGCCTCACCCAAAATGTTCGTAACGGCGATGCGGGCCACTCCGTTATGAATGTAATTCGGGTCGTCTCCGTCTACATAGTCCACCTGAGCGGACATGATATTGTCTTCCACCAGCACCACTGTCAGTTTGTACTGACCGGCCTCTTTCACATAAGCGGTAACATCCATGTCGACAGAACGTCCATCCAGGGTGGAACTGATTCCAAGACCGGTTTTGGTACCATAGGTCTGTTCCGTTTCCTGTAGGGCGCCTACGATGAGCTGCGAGGCGTACTCGGAGGCATAATTCTCAATAAGGGCCCGGCCGTCCATGATACCGGTAGGGAAACCCTCGATGGCATACTGGTCCATGAGCGGGCCGACGCTTGCAAACTGCAGGTCACTTCCGCCGCCGTGCAGGGCCAGGTGCTCAATCTTATCGGGTTCCTGCTCCTGGGCCATCTGCACCGAATGGTTCATGATGGGACAGTAGCCACACCAGGTAGCCGTAAAGCGCATGAACAGCGACTGATGATAGAAGTCCAGGGTTTTCCAGTCTCCTTCCTCTTCATCACCCTGTTTTCCGGACTGGATGACCACCACCTTCCTCACAATGAATCCATCCCGGGAAGAAATGGTAATCTCTGTCTGGCGTGCCTGGGACGAGTCGTTGGCCTGAGCCTGGACCGAGATGGTGGCATTCCCCTCCCCGCTTTCCGGAGCCACCGAGCACCAGGAATCGGCGGAGGTCACCTTCCACTTGGTATTGGAAGACACAACGATGGGGAGCGTTCCTATTTCCGGACCATAGGCCAGTTCCTCCTTGTCCAGGGTCAGGTAGGCATCGGGATCCGGTTCATCCTCATACTGGAACACAAAAGCATCGGCCTTATGAAGCCTCGAGCGCTGCATGGCAAAGTCTTGGGTATAAGTCTTTTCCATGTAGTAGTCGTGGTCGTATACCCTGACCGTAAAGCCACCGGTATATGTCTGAGGGGGCAGCACCAGATAGAAATGGGTCGATTCGGATTCGCTCAGTTGCACACTGGCGTTCAGCACCAGGCTATCCAGGGCATCCTCGCCCATGACCAGGCCGTCGTCCATATCGGCCATTGCGGGCCCGGATACTTTGATGGCGGGATCGGCACTACGGAAAACGATACGTGACACTTCCAACGTTCCACTGATGGAGAGCCGAAGCACCGAGGCCAGGTTACGGAACGGGAGGGTTCCGGAGCTGGCATGCGCCAGCATGGGGAACACCTCATTCTCGAAACTACCTGGAACGTATTGCTGCTCGGCAGGCAGGGTGAAGCGTACAACGTCGTCGTCCGAAAGCACCGGTTCCATGGCCGCAGGATAGAAAGCCAGGTAATCGCTGCCACTCCCCTCTCCCTGGAACACGCCCGTTTTGGTGCCGGCGCCTTCTTGCAAGGCAAACACCCGGGCCCGGGTATCGCCGTCGATAAAGACGGAAATGGCATCATCTTCGCTCCATAAGACGGACGATGTACCGTTGTCTCCCACCTCCAGATAGGTGCGGGTAACATTACCCTCGGTGGTTGCAGTGAGTTGTGTCAACGAGGTATTGGGCACGATGGCCTCCTCCAGGCTTCTCTGGCAGGATACGAGGCCGCAGACAAAGGCTGCAAAAAGGTATAAACTACGCTTTCTCATATTCTTACCAGTTTATAGGGTCTCCGTCATCGACATCTTCGTTACCACCTTCCGTGGTGTCGGTATTCTTGCCTTTTTGCGTAACTACGCAGGACAGGCACTTCCCTATATCGTCACAGAAAGCGATGACGTCGGTCCGCGCTATCGTGCTGGGGTTGGCCGCCACATGGAAGGTATATACGTGGCCATTGTTCTCCGGGGTGGTGTTGGTTATCCAGTCCGGGAAACTGCTCAAATGATAGCCGCCCGAGCAGGTAACCGTGATTTCAAAATCCGCCTCACCGGCCTCCAGGGTGATTGAGGTGGGCGTAATGTAGAACTGATATTCCGGTTCCTCCTCCGTCACCGTCACCTGGCAGGTAGCGCTCTTGCCACCGGCCGAGGCAGTGATGGTGGCGGTGCCTTCACTGATGGCGATAACCGTACCATGGTCCACCAGGACTACCTTGTCGTCGGATACACTCCAAACCACCGTTTGCGGCGCCGTTGCAGGCAGCACAGTGGCCACCAGTTCCTCCACATCCCCGGGAGCCATGAGGAGTTCCGTCTTGTTCAGGGTGACAGACTGCACCTGGGTGGGATCCACCGCCGATCCTTCTTGAGAAATAGTGAGGCGTTTTTTTACCGCGCCGCACTGCAAGACCAGCATGGTGGAGCGTTCCACTCCGGTATTTGCACTGGCTATGATGCTCATCTCAATGACGCCCGCCTCACCGGAGGCAGGATCCACCGTCAGCCACTCTTCGGCCGACGCATCCGAAAATGAACTGGTCCAGGGAGCAGTCGCTTTGAAGGTGATTTGGTCCGAAGCGCCCTCTTTGGGCAACTTCATTCCCAAATCAAAATAATCTTGACTATCCTCAGATATGCGTATCTGGTTGGCAACAGGACGAGGTATCTCCGGTGACGATAAGTCTTCCGAACAGGACGTCACCAGAAAAGCCAGCGCCCACAAGACTGGATGGAATCGAACGTGCATATGCTATCAGTCACAGTGAACTTTCAAATTTATCGATATTTTTTGGCAATTACAAAAAAACCTCGCTCAGTTCCTGAACGAGGCAAAACATCCGAGTATAAACGGATTAGAAGTTGAACTTGGTCATGCAGATGAAACGATGGTTCATGAGCCAGTGCCCTTGGGCATACATGCCGCGGGCATTGCGGGTCCCTTCGCCGAATTGCGCAGCGGTAAGGTTGTATTCCAGCGACAGGGTGAATTTACCCAGGTTCCAGGCCACGGTGGGCGTGGCACGGACAGCCTGCTGGATCTTGGTATCGCCGGCGGTATTCAGCCACAGCTGCTTTACATCGGCCAGATCCTTCGTGGTGCCAAACTGCTTCATGTAACCCAGCATGCACATTACCTGGAACTTTTTGCCGTACTGGAAGCTCACGAAGGAGGCCCAGTCCTGCATGGGCGTGTAGGTGTATTTGTAGTTCACATCGTCGATGCTGGCAAGGCCATAACCGGACAGCAGGTTGAACTGCTCACCGCTCTGGGCCAGGATGCTCTTGGCGCGGAGCTGGAACATACCGTTGGTGTACTGCAGGAACACGAAGGGAGATACGGCGGTAAGGATGCCGGTGGCCTTGTGTTGACGCACGTCCATGTTGTATCCGCGCACGATGGTATCGGGGGCGGAATTATTGTAGCCCACAAAGCCGATGGGCCTGCTGTTGACGATATCCACACCAATCTTGGCGGCAAAGTGAGGGCCCTGGTAGCCAAAGCCGGCATAGAACTCCGGCAGGCCGTATTTGTAGTAGTCCTTCACCTTTCCGGAAGGACCGGTGGGCAGATAGTGGTTCAGATACAGCACGCTGGCGGTGAAGGTAAAACCGCCGCCGAGGGAAATATCGGCGGTAAGCTGCGGGCTGCGGCTGAAGGGATTGAACGGGGCACCGGACTCCAGGTTGGTCATGTGCGGAAGGTCCACCGCAATGGGATGCCAGGTTTGGCCGATGGTAAGCTTTACCGGGCAGTTATCCCAATTCAGTTTCATGAATGCCTGGCGCAGGCGCAGGGTGGGTACGGAACCGCTGAGGTAGTAAAAGTCTGCCTCCACTTTACCGGAGATGCCCATCGTACCCCACTTGTAGCCGGATACGTCCAGGCCCAGGCGGGTGGTGAGGGACACGAATCGCCAGTTAAAGCCTTCGTTCATGTCTACGCCATCCTTCATATCCCTGTCTTTGGGCATGTAGAAGTACAGGTCCTCCGTACCGGCACTTACGGCACGGGAGTCCGCGGTGATATAGTTACGGATGAAACCGTACAGCTTGAAGTGCGAGGGCTTCTCCTCTACGGGAGCATCCTGCGCAAAAGCGGCGCTGCCGGTAAGCAGCGCTGCCATTGTGATGATGAATAATTTTTTCATTATGTTATGCGAAAGGGAATAACTTGGTCAGCCAGAAATAACCCAGGATAAAGCCGATGAAACCAATCACCAGACCCACGCGGGTCATATCCTTGGTCTCCACCATGCCGGTAGCGGATGCGATGGCGTTAGGCGGCGTGGAAATGGGGAACAGCATGGCGATGGATGCACACACGGCGATGAAGATAATCATGGCGGAAGTGCCACCCAGGGCCAGGAATTCGGCGTTGTTGGCTGCTGCGGGATCTGCCATACCGTTGGCGACCACGAT
>LXOW01341537.1_pt1 | contig 16663 bp, 12 predicted proteins | sample 1368591 | NCBI WGS metagenome assembly LXOW01 (sample SAMN04884650, study PRJNA319009) | bovine gut metagenome | isolation source: Cow rumen | host: Bos taurus | place: Italy: Legnaro (PD) | collected 2014-07-09 | reverse complement strand
TCATAGTCGAAGAAAGCCGGAATGCCATAGGGCAGGTGCAGGAAATCAGCGTATTTGCGGTCGGCGGGGAGCCCGTCGCCAACGGCCTGGCCGACCACATAGGTCGTCCCGCCCCCTCGTTGCTGGGCCGGGTCAAGCACGAAGTCCTGCGTAGTGATGGGCGGCAGATAGCCCGAGAGGGCCTTCAGCGGCGCACCCCACATGCCCGGAATCATGTAGACCACGAACGTGAAGTCGATGATGACCAGGATCAGGCGGAAAACGCTGATGTACTCCACCGGACTGTCGAACTTGAACTTGATCTTGCCCAGCAGGTAGATGCCCAGCAGGGTGAAGACCACGATCCAGATGGCCAGGTAAACCTCGCGGTCGAGGATGCCCCAGTGATAGGTCTGGTCGGCCACGCTCAGGAACTTGAAGCCGAGCGCCACCTCGATGAAACCCAGCACCACCTTGACGCTGTTGAGCCAGCCACCGCTCTTCGGGAGCTTGTCGAGCAACGAAGGCGCAAAAGCCAGCAGCGTGAACGGCAGGGCGAACGCGATGGAGAAGGCCAGCATGGTGATGATCGGCTCCCAGAACTCGCCCTGCGTGCTCTTGATCAGCACGGAACCCACGATCGGGCCCGTGCAGGAGAAGGACACCAGCACGAGGGTCAGCGCCACGAAGAAAACGCCCGCCAGACCGCCCTCGTTGGAGTGCGAATCCGACTTGTTGAGCCAGGAACTCGGCAGCGTGATCTCGAAGGCCCCGAAGAACGAAGCCGCGAAGAGCATGAAGATCAGGAAGAAAGTGATATTCGGCAGCCAGTGCGTCGCCAGCCAGTTGAAGATGTCGGCCGTAACGGTCTGGCCACCTGCGAAATAGGTAATCAGGATGATGACCGCAATCGGTATCGTATAGAGCGCCACGATGGAAAGGCCGAACATCAGGGCCAGCCACTTGCCGCGGCCCTTCTTCTCCTCCTCTCCCTCAGCCGTCTGGTTCTGCTTCAGGAAGAAACTCACCGTCATCGGGATCATGGGGAAGACACAGGGCGTCAGCAGCGCCACGAAGCCCCAGGCGATCGCCTCGAGAATCAGCCCCCAGATGGATTTGCCCTCATTCGTCTTTCCGGCCTCTCCCTTCGTCATTCCGGTCTCATCTATCGTCATTCCGGCCTCCGAGCCGGAATCCCCCGCCGCAAGTCCCTCGCCGGCCGGCAGCGTCACATCCAGCGTGCAATCGTCCGGCGGAAAGCAGTTCTCGTCGTTGCAGGCCTGCCACTCGACGGTCACAGACACCGTCACCTCCTTGCCCTGCAGAAGTTCCACCTTCTGGCAGATGACCACGGGGCTGCTGCAGGTGCCGATCTCAATGCCGAACACGTCGTCCATGCCCCGATGGACTTCGGAGGCGATGTACGGATCGCCGACCAGCGCCACCTTGTCGCCGGCCTCCACCGTAAATACGGTCCCGCAGGGGCCGCTGGAGCCGTAGTCGGTCAGGTCATAGATGTGCCAGGAGCCGCCCATCGTGCCGGTGGCGCGGATCTCATAGGTGTTGCCCTCCACCCGGACGGCCTCGGCCTTCCAGGAAACGGGCTGTTGCTGCGCCCATGCCGGCACCGCCAGCAAGAGGGTCAGAAGCAGGAGTTTACAATATCTCATGGGGTTCTTTGATTCACTGTGTCTGGCAAAGATACAAATTCTCGCGATTCTGCCCGCTTTTTTGTAACTTTGTAACGATGAATACCGACACCATCCGGATCCGCGGGGCGCGGGAGAACAACCTGCGCGACCTCTCGCTCGATATTCCGAAATACCAGATCACCGTTTTCACGGGGGTCTCGGGTTCCGGCAAGAGCTCCCTGGTGCTCGATACCATCGCTGCGAAGAGCCGCCGTGAGCTCAACGACACCTTCCCCACCTTCGTGCAGCAGTACCTGCCCAAATACGGACGGCCGAAGGTCGACGAGATCGAAGGCCTGCCCATCGCCATCGTCATCGACCAGAAGAAACCCACGCAGAACTCCCGTTCCACGGTCGGCACCTACACCGACATCTACGCGCTGCTGCGCCTGCTCTTTTCGCGCGTGGGCAAGCCGTTCGTGGGCTATTCCGACAGCTTCAGCTTCAACCACCCGCAGGGCAGCTGCCCGCGCTGCGCCGGCCTGGGCGAAATCCGTGAGCTCGACATCCACAAACTCGTGGATTTCGACAAGAGCCTCAACGACGAAGACACCATCCACTACATCGCCTTCGGCAAGGGTGGCTGGCGCTGGATCCGCTACGCGCACAGCGGCCTCTTCGACCTCGACAAGAAGATCCGGGACTACTCGCCCGAAGAACTGGATCTCTTCCTCAACAGCCCGCAGATCAAACTGAAGAACCCGCCTTCCAACTGGCCCAAGACCGCCAAGTACGAAGGGCTGATTCCGCGCATGTACCGCAGCATCATCAACTCGGAGGAAGGCCTGTTGCACGCCGCCGTGCTGAACCCCATGCTCACCATGGGCGTCTGCCCGGACTGCGGCGGCACGCGCCTCAACCCCAAGGTGCTGACCTGCCGGATCGAAGGGAAGAATATCGCGGAGGTGTGCGCCATGCCGGTCGCGCGCCTGAACGCCTGGATTGCCGCACTCAGCGATCCGCTGGCCGCCGATCTGAAGGCCGCCATCGGCGCCCGGCTCACAGCCCTGGAGGAGATCGGGCTGGGCTACCTCTCGCTCAACCGGCCCGTGGGCACGCTTTCGGGCGGAGAGGCGCAACGCTGCAAGATCGCCAAATACATCAACTCGTCGCTGGCCGACGTGCTCTATATCCTCGACGAACCCAGTGTGGGCCTGCACCCACGCGACATCGAACGCCTCCAGCGCTCCGTGCGGCGCCTGCGCGACGCGGGCAACACCGTGCTGCTGGTGGAGCACCACCCCGAGATGATCCGCATCGCCGACCACATCGTGGACCTGGGCCCCGGCCCCGGCATCGACGGTGGCCGCATCCTCTTCCAGGGTTCCTGGGACGAACTGCTGCAGAGCGGCACCGCCACGGGACGGCTGGTCGAAGAGCGCCTGCCCTTCAAGGCGGACCCGCGCCCGGGAAACGGCGTATTCCGGGTGGAGAATGCCACGCTCAACAACCTGCAGGGCATCTCGGCCGACTTCCCGCTGGGCGTCTTCGGCGTGGTTGCCGGCGTCGCGGGCTCGGGCAAAAGCTCGCTGATGGAATGCTTCCGGCAGCAGTATCCCAATCCGGAGCAGGTGATCTACATCAGCCAGAAAAACATCGGCGTGAGCCTCCGCTCCACGCCCGGCACCTACATGGACGTGGCGGGCGATATCCGCAAGGCTTTCGCCCGGGCCCACCACATGAAGGAAGCTTATTTCACCTTCAACGGGGCGGGCGCCTGCCCGGTCTGCGGCGGCAAGGGCGTCATCGTCTCGGAGATGGCCTTCATGGATGCCATCGAAACCACCTGCGAGGCCTGCGGCGGCCTGCGCTACAAGCCCGAAGCCCTACAATACAAGCTCACCAGTCCGGCCACCGGCGAGACACTCGACATCGCCCAGGCCATGGACCTGTCGGTACGGCTGGCCTCGGCCTTCTTCGCCGGGACGGTCATCGAGAAGAAGCTCCGGCCACTGGTTGACGTGGGACTGCAGTACCTGCACCTCAACCAGGCGCTGTCCACGCTTTCCGGCGGCGAACTGCAGCGGCTCAAGCTGGCTTCGTATCTGGGCGTGGAAAACAAGATTTTCATCGTCGACGAGCCCACCGATGGCCTGCATATCCAGGACATCCGGCGCATCATCGCGCTCTTCGATTCGCTCGTGGCGCGCGGCAACACCGTCTATATGATCGAGCACAACCTCGACGTGATCCGTTCGGCCGATTTCCTGCTTGAACTCGGCCCCGGCGCCGGTGAAGCGGGCGGACGCCTGCTCTACGCCGGCATCCCCGCCGGGCTTCGCGACTGCCCGGCCTCCGTTACCCGCGCCTATCTCCTGAACTGAAACTGACCTGAACCATGAACCGACTCACCTATCTGCTGATCCCCGTCCTCCTGCTGACCGAAACCCTCGGAACGGCCCGCTATGAAGTCCGTTACAAGCTGGGCGCGCTCGACACCCGCGTCGTCACGGCGGAGATCACCTGGGAGGCATCGTCCTGGAACGGCACCCCGGCCTACTATTCGGCCGCCATGCTCCAGACGACACCCATCTTCCGGCTGTTCCTCGGCTCGGACTATTTTGCCGAGACCTACTTCAGCCAGGACGAACTGAAGCCCCTGTACTTTGACAATCCCTTCCAGAAAAAAGGCAAAGACGGAAAATATGAATACCTGTGGAAGGAAAAGGATATCGAATCGACCTCGACGCTGGGCGACCAAGCCGTCTTACAGGTCTTTCCCAACGACGGATGCACGGTGGATTTCCTCTCGCTGGTCCATTTTCTCCGCTTTCTCGATCTGGACCGGGCGAAGGAACCCCTGCCCGTGCACATCCTGGTATCCGGCAAATCGTACCCCGGGGAACTTGTGTATCAGGGCGAAGACAGCGAGCGCTTCCCGGACATGCCGGCCCACCGCTTCCTCCTGCGCCTGACCGAACGCGGGCTGATGGAGAACGGCAGCGGCAACGAAGTCTACATTTGGCGATCCATGGGCCCCGACCGCAACATCCTCGGCCTGGAAACCGAGTTGAGCACCGGCTCCATGTATGCACGGATTTATACAAAATAATACTATTTTTGCGCAATCTTTTAAATAGATACTACCATGATACTGAAAGTCTGTGTCGGCAGCTCCTGCCATCTCAAAGGCTCATATGATGTGATCGAGGCCCTGAAAGACATCATCAAGAAATGCGATGTCGAGGACCTGGTGGAACTCCGGGCCAGCTTCTGCCTGGGCTTCTGCGCACAGGGCGTCACCGTCAAGGCGGAAGGACTGGAGAACCCCACGATCGAAAAGCTGGGGAACGGCGAACTGCTGCTCCACAACGTCAACAGTGAGAACGTTGAGGAATTGTTCCTGCGGGACATCTATCCCTACATCAAGAAATAATCCTCCCGTCCCATGGCCGCGTATCTGTTTTCCAAGAACGTCCAGTGCAATGACTGCTACAAGTGCCTGCACGAGTGCATGGTCAAGGCCATCGCCATCAGGGACCGTGAAGCCACGATCCTCGAAGACCGCTGCGTCCTGTGCGGCCACTGCACACGGGTCTGCCCCCAGAATGCCAAGGTGGTCGTCAGCGAGATCGACCGGATCAAGGTCCTCCTGCACTCCGGCAAGAAAGTGATCGCCAGCGTCGCACCTTCCTTCGTTTCCAGCTTCGGCATTTCCAACTTTTCAGTCCTCAAGCTGGCCCTGGCCCGGCTCGGCTTTGCCGATGCCGAGGAGACCGCCGTCGGTGCGGAGGCCGTCACCCGGAAGTACCGCGAGCTCCTCGAGAGCGGCACCTACGACAATTTCATCACTTCAGCCTGCCCGGCAGCCTGCCAGCTGATCCAGAAATACTATCCCAAGGCCCTGAAATACCTGGCCAAGGTCGATTCTCCGATGATCGCCCACGCCAAGATGCTCCGCGAGCAGACCCCCGGCGCGAAAGTCGTGTTCATCGGACCCTGCATCGCCAAGAAAAAGGAAGCCGCCGAGAGCGGCCTGGTGTCCGGCGTGCTGACCTTCCCGGAACTCCAGGAGATGTTCGACGAGCAGGGCATCGTGCTGTCAGACATCATGGACGTGCAGCTGGAACCCGAAAAGACCCACGCCAATTTTTCCAAGAACTATCCTGTTTCAAGGGGTATCATCAACTCCTTTGTCCAGCGGCCCCAGGGCTATGCATACCTGGCCATTGACGGCATCAACCGCTGCATCCGGGCGCTCGACAACATCGAGCATCTCGACCACGTGTTCCTGGAGATGAACGTCTGCAAGGACGGCTGCATCGGCGGTCCCTGCATCATCAAAAAGGACGGCGGCACCATCCGCTCGGCCTGCGAAGTGTGGAACTACGTGGATGAGGAAAAGCGCAAATATCCCGTCCAGGCCGACGCCGGCAAAACCCGGGTCATCCTCGACGCCGAGTATCCGCGCCTCCGTACCATGGGCCGTCCCGCCTCCAACCGGGAGATCGAGGAAGTGCTCCACCGCATCGGCAAATACAAACCGGAAGACGAGCGCAACTGTGGCTCCTGCGGCTACTCCACCTGCCGCGAGAAGGCCTGGGCCGTCATCAACGGCTATGCCGACATCGACGTGTGCCTGCCTTACATGCGGCAGCGCGCCGAGACCATGTCCTACGAGATCATCCACAACAGCCCCGAGGGCATCGTGGTGCTCAACAACGACCTCCGGATCCTGGAGATCAACAACAAGGCCCTCGAACTGCTCGGCATCGAAAGCACGGACTTCAAGGGATGCATGGCCGCCGACTTCTTCGATCCCGCCCATTTCACGCATGCCCTCAAGCAGGGTGCCAGCGTCTTCGAGACCGAAATGTACATTCCGAACACGGATAAATATGTCCATCTGACCATCAGCAAGATCCCGGACCAGCACGTGCTCTTCGGCATCATGAAGGACGTGACCGGTATCGTGAACTACAACCAGCAGCTCGACGCCGTGCGCCAGAACACGATCCGGACCGCCGATGAGGTGATCACCAAGCAGATGCGCGTGGCGCAGGAGATCGCCTCCCTGCTCGGCGAGACGACCGCGGAAACCAAGGTCGCGCTGGTCAACCTGAAGAAAATCCTGGAGGACGACAAAAAGGAAAAGGAAGAGTAAGCGATGGATCTTTGTCTCGAATACGGCTGCTCTTCCCTCAACAAATACGGCGAGGAGCTTTGCGGCGACCGGGTGGAACTCTGCCAGACCGACGACTGGACGACGCTCGTCCTGGCCGACGGGCTGGGCAGCGGCGTGAAAGCCAGCATCCTGTCCACCCTCACGTCGAAGCTGCTCTGCAAGATGATCGCCAACGACATCGACATCATCGACTGCATCGAGACCATCATCCAGACACTGCCGGTCTGCAAGGTGCGCCGGCTCGCCTACTCCACCTTCTCAGTCATCCATGTCAACCGCCAGGGCGAAGGCTGCCTCTTTGAATTCGACAACCCGCAGGCCATCTGGTACCACGAAGGCCACTGCCGGGACTTCGAGCGGGAAGAAATGGACATCCGCGGCAAGAAAGTCTACAAAAGCAACCTGCAGCTGCAGAAAAACGACCTGGTGATCGTCATGAGCGACGGCACCGTCCACGCCGGCGTGGGCAAGATCCTCAATTTCGGCTGGACACGTCCGCAGATCATGGAGCATCTCGACCGGACCATCCGGCCCGAGATGTCCGCCCGGGCCATCGCCTGCATGCTGGCCTCCGCCTGCAACGACCTCTACCTCGACAAGCCCGGCGACGACACGACCGTCGCCGCCATCCGCATCCGGGAATCCCTGCACGTCAACATCATGGTCGGCCCGCCGGTAGACCGGGAGAGCGACGATTTCTACGTATCCAGTTTCCTCGAAGGAGAAGGCAAGAAAGTGGTCTGCGGCGGCACCACCGCCCAGATCGTCGCCCGGCACCTCGGAAAGACGCTGGAGACCAGTTTCGAATTTCCCGATAAGGACGTGCCGCCCGTCGGCTATATCGAGGGCATCGACCTGGCCACCGAAGGCGTTATCACGATGCGGCGCCTGCTGGAGCTGTCGGACCGCTACCTGGCCATCGACGACCTGACGCCCAAGACCTTCCCGAAAAAGGACGGCGCGTCGCAGCTGGCCAATATCCTCTTCGAGGAGGCGACCAGCATCCAGTTCTTCATCGGACAGAGCGTCAACAAGGCCCATCAGGGCCTCGAGATCGATACGACCCTTAAGCTCAAGCTCGTGGAGCATCTGGCAGACAACCTGCGCGCCATGGGCAAACAAGTCACCTTATACTACGATTAACCGCTAACTCCCCGCTTATGAGCGTTACCAACAAGATATTCGATACCAACGTCCAACTTGTCAAATACAAGGTCCTCAAGGAAGTCATCAAGCACGCCTTCGCCGGTGACCTCGAATCTTCCCGCATCGACATCGCCAAGGAGATTGCGGCCGGCAACAAGGAAAGCATGCACTGCTGCATCTACAAGGAGCGTGCTATCTCCGAAGAGCGCGTCTGGATGGCCATGGGCGGCGACCGCAAGAACATCAACCCGATCGCCGTCATCGACATCGCCTGCGACGAATGCCCCATCGACGGCATGCTGGTCACCTCGGCCTGCCGCGGCTGTCTGATGCACGCCTGCAAGGACGCCTGCCCCCGCGACGCCATCTCGATCGTCGACAAACACGCCGTCATCGACAAGAGCAAATGCATCGAGTGCGGCAAGTGCAGCCAGGTCTGCCCCTACGAGGCCATCATCACGCGCCATCGCCCGTGCATCAAGAGCTGCAAGGTAAAGGCGATCTCGATGGATGAAGACCGGAAAGCCATGATCGACTACGACAAGTGCATCGCCTGCGGCGCCTGCGTATACCGCTGCCCCTTCGGCGCCATCACCGACAAGTCGTTCGTGACCGACATCATCGATATGCTCAAGGGCTCGGAGGGCGGCAAGCGCTATCGCGTGTACGCCGTCATCGCCCCGGCCATCGTGAGCCAGTTCCACTTCGGCCGCGTGACGCAGGTGGTGACCGCCATCAAGAAGGTCGGCTTCCACCAGGTGGTCGAGGCAGCCCTCGGCGCCGACATCACGCTCTACCACGAGGTGAACGAGTGGAAGGAGAAGCGGATGCTGACGACCTCCTGCTGCCCCTCGTTCGTGGCGTTCATTGAGAAGAATTTCCCGGAATTGACGAAATATATCTCTTCTTCCGTCTCGCCGATGGTGGAAGCGGCGCGGCTCATCAAACACTCCGACCCGACAGCCAAAGTGGTCTTCATCGGCCCCTGCAGTTCGAAGAAGATGGAGTTCCGCCTGCCCAAGACCGGCGGCGCCATCGACTGCGTCCTTTCGTTCGAAGAACTCCAGGCCTTCTTCGATGCCCTGGACATTGACACGACTTCGCTGGAAGACAGCAGCCTCGACAACGCCTCGTTCTACGGACGCATCTTCGCCAAATCGGGCGGCATCGCCCGCGGTGTGGCCGATGTTGCGGCCTCTTACGGCGTGGAAGGCGTCCAGCCGGTCGTGATGAGCGGTATCGACGAGTGCCGGGCCAACCTGTTGCGCCTGAAACTGGGCAAAGCGGCGGCCAATTTCTTTGAGGGCATGGCCTGCGACGGCGGCTGCATCAACGGCGCCCTTTGCCTGACGCACAGCCCCAAGAACATCGCCGACGTCGAAGGCTACGGCAACGAAGCCAAGGAAAAGACCATCGAAAACTCCGTCAAGCTCTATAAGCTGACGCAGAACCAAAAGTAACGAAGTCTGAAAGCCCGTTATGCGCGCTGCCGCCGCTGGCGGACCAGCGCCGTGGCCACGATGCCGATGACGGACACATACATCAGGATAATAAAGCTGATGGCCAGGCGGTCCCCTTTCTTCACGCTGTCGGGATCGAACACAAATTCAATGTGGTGCTGTCCGGCGGGAACGTGCATTGCCCGGAGGGCGTAGTCAGCCCGGAAGTATTCGGCCGGTTCCCCGTCGACGCTCACTTTCCAACCATAGGGATAGTAGATTTCCGAAAAGACGACATGCTCCGGATTGCGGGAAGAAAAGCTGTAGCGGCGATAATCCGGCCGGTGGTCGACCAACAGGATGCTCCTTTCCGGGTCCGGCGTACGGAAGAGGGCCGCCGCGCTGGAGGTCGCATAGCGGGCAGACTCACCGCTGACGACCGCCTTGGCCTTCAGGTCGACGGTATTCAGCGCGAACAGCTCTGCATCTTCATCCAGTACATCCACGACATCTTCGACGAACCAGGCGTTGCCCATCGCATCGGGGTTGTCCGACACCTCGGGCTTCCCGTCGGCACCAGTCTTCACGAGATACTGCGCGTTGAGCATGTTGATCACCGGCATGTGGGCCAGCAGCAGATGTTCTTCCACCAGATCCTGGTAGCGCCGGAGTTTGGCAGCGCTGTAGCCGCCGATGGAGTGCAACCGCAGGGACGTCCGCGCCTCCGTAAAAGTCTTCCCGGTAGAAAGGTTCAGCACGCGGAAAAAGCCCGGCTTTTGCAGAAGAGTTTCCTCCCACTCCTGCAGCGCGTATTCCGCGCTGTTTTTCCGGGGCGTATCAAAATTGCGCTCGTTGAAATAGCGCCGGTCCACCGGCCACAGGTCCAACACGACCAGCACGCCCAGGGCCGCGATCAGTGGGCCCCGTTTGAGTTTGCCCTTGATGAACAGGAAGATAACGAGGGCGCCCGCCAGGACGAAAAAGGCAGAACGGAGGCTGTCGCGCACCAGGATCGATTTGCGTTCAGCCAGCAGTGCCCGATAGAACCAGTTCCTGTCCGGCGTCATCCAGGTAGCGTCCGCTTCGGACGAGAAAGGCAGCAGCATCGGGCCCAAAAGGGCAAAGAGCAGGCAGATGCCAGCCGTAACGCTCCCGGCGATCAGGATGCTCCGTATGGCTTTCTTCGTTTCGACAGCGCCATCCAGCAGGCGCTGCACGGCCAGAAAACCCAGAATCGGCATGGCAATTTCCGCGACAATCAGGATGGACGCGACCGCCCGGAACTTGGCATAGAACGGGAAATACGCGAAAAAGAAACGCGACAATGCCATGAAATGGTCACCCAATGCCAAAAGCAAAGAGAAAACCGTCGCCGCCAGCAGACCCCATTTGACGGGACCCCGGACCAGCAGAAGCCCCAGGACGAACAGGAAACAGACCAGCGCACCTACATAGACATTGCCGGCCGTAAAGCTTTGGCCGCCCCAGTACAGGGGGACGTTATGCGAGAGTTCGCGTGCACCACGTGAATCCACACCACTGGCTATCAGCGTCTTGTAAAACGCAGAATGGCTGTTTACGTCAATGTGGGATCCGCCGCCCACCACACCGGGTATGAGCAGGGAGAACGACTCCAGGGGGCTGTAGTTGAAATTGGTGAGAAACTCGTTTTTCTCCACGTCGCCATGCGAACCCCGGTTGGTTTCTTCCACGAATTCCATGTTAGCGAAGACGCTGGAAGCATTCGCCAGCGTCCCGACGCCCAGGCAAGCGACGAAAATCGCCGTGGCGACCAGGAAGTCCCGGATCCGTTTCTGCTGCATGTGCGCCACCAGCTGGGCGATCCACAGGACGCCCATCAGCAGGATGACATAGTAGGACATCTGGGGATGCGTGGTGATGCCCGCGGCAGATGCGAGCAGGCAAGCCACAGCCCCGAGGGCGTACTTTTTCTGGAACAGCAGCCAGAATCCGGCCAGGACGACGCACATCAGGGCAATCGTCGTGGCCTTGGTGTTGTGCCCGGCGCCGACGATGATGACAAAATAGGTGGACAGCGTGAGCGCAAAGGCACCCGCGATGCTCAGCCACTTGTCCGCCCCGAACGCCAGCAGCAACAGGAAAAAGCAAACGAAATAAAAGATAAAAAAACCGGCGGGTCGACTTTGCACCGCCCGCACGAGGTTTTTCAGCGGCGCAAGCCAGCGGTCCGCCTTGTATTGTCCTCCCTTGATCTGGTAGACGGGCATGCCCGAAAACATGCTGTCCGTCCACCAGGTCACCTTTCCTGTCTCCTGCTGATAGCTCCAGGCCTCATTCGCCGCACAAACGGCATTGACGTTGTCCGAGGCATATAGGACCTTCCCCTGCAGGGAGGGATAGCAGAGGGCGATGGAAGCGCCTGCGAAGAGGATCGCCGCCACCAGATAGGCCCCGTAACGCCGGAGAAAGGTTTGAAAAGTCATGGTGCAGCCTTACCAGGCGAGGGCGCTGGCGCCGAGGATGGCGGCGTCAGAGTCCTTTAGCGAGGAATACAGCACTTTGATGCGGCCTTTCCAGATCTGGAGCTGGTTCTCTTCCATCGCAGCCACCATATCGTCGTGGAAATACTTCTTGGCCTTGGCCAGACCACCGAAGAGGACGATGGCCTCGGGGGCGCTGAACTTCACGAAGTCAGCCAGCGAACGGCCGAGGATCTGGCCCGTGGTCCGGAAGATGTCGAGTGCGACCTCGTCGCCCTTCTCGGCGGCGTCGTACACGTCTTTCGCGCTGATGCTCTCCATGTCAATGTCGCGGAGCGGGCTCTTGACATCGGGACTGGCCATCAGCAGTTTCTGCGCGGTCCGGCGGACGCCCATGGCGCTGCAGTAAGTCTCCAGGCAGCCCTTCAGGCCGCAGTTGCACAGGCGACCGTCGCGAACGGCAATCGTATGGCCCAGCTCGCCGGCGAAGCCGTCGTGGCCGTAAACCACTTCCCCGTTGACCACGATGCCGCTGCCGACACCAGTGCCCAGGGTGATCATGATGAAGTTCTTCATGCCGCGCGCCACGCCGTAGGCCATTTCACCCATCGCCGCCGCGTTGGCGTCGTTGGTAACGGTCACGGGCAGGCTGGTGAAGCTCTTGACCAGGGCGGCCAGGTCGACGACCGTGGGCTTGCCTTCGGCGTCGTAGCTCCACTTGAGGTTCGGGGCGTATTCCACCGTACCCTTGTAGTAGTTGCCGTTCGGGGCGCCGATGCCGATGCCCTTGACCTTGCCGGTTTTGGTGGTTTCGGCGATCAGGCCCTTGATGGCCTTGGTCAGTTCGTTGATATAGTCGATGAGTTCCTTCTGCAGCGAGGAGATGACCGTCTGGGCGATGATCTCGCCTTCTGCGGTGACGACGCCGATCTTGGTGCTCTGACCGCCGACGTCAATACCCATTACAAGTTCTTTTTCCATAGTCTGTTACACCGGGATGTCTTTGTTCACGTTCTTGGAGCCGGAAACGGCATAGTAGATCAGGTAGCCCAGGCAGACGACCAGGAGCCAGTAGCTCTGGATGGAGCCCACCTTGTCGGCGATGGCGTTCTGGATGAACGGGATGATACCGCCACCGCAGACCAGCGTCATGAAGATGCCGGAAGCGGCTGCCGTGTATTTACCGAGGCCTTCCGCCGAGAGGTTGAAGATGCAACCCCACATCACGGAGGTGCACAGGCCGCAGAGGGTCAGGAAACCCAGGCTCCAGGGAACCGTATACTTGGCGATGGTGATGGTCGAGGACTCGGGGATGAACATGGCCAGCAGGATGAACAGGATGGCCAGGGAAGCGGTGAAGAGCAGCATCTTCTTGCTGGAGACCTTGCCGCCGATGGTACCGCCGATCAGACGGCCGATCAGCATGCAGAACCAGTAGGCGCCGATGAAGGTGCCGGCGATGGCCGGACCCACGTTCGGCAGGCTGGAGAAGTGGATGTTCGCGGTGTTCGGAATACCGACCTCGATGCCCACATAGAAGAAGATGGCGACAGCGCCGAGCACGAAGTGACGGAAGCTCAGCGGGCTGTGCTTGTCTTTCTTCGCCGTACCGGCCAGACGGGCGGCTTTCTCGGCTGCCGTTTCCTTGTGCGGTTCGGGGATGTTGGTGAGCAGGATCACGACGAAAGCGATGGCGAAGATGACCATGGCGATGACCATCACGGGCGCCACCTTGGCGACGGTTGCATTCTCAATGGAACCACCCACGAGCCAGCCGACGAGGACCGGCGCGATGGTACCACCGATGGAGTTGCAGGAACCGCCCCACTGGATGAGCTGGTTGCCCTTGTTGCCGCCGCCGCCCAGGGTGTTCAGCATCGGGTTGACCACGATGTTGAGCATACACATGGAGAAGCCGGCTACGAAGGCGCCGAGCACATAGACGAAGAAGCTCTCGGCATAGCCGGAGAGGAACTGGATGCCCACGCCGATGAAGCCGATGATGACGGCCAGGAGCGCCGTGAATTTATAGCCCTTGCGGCGCAGGATAATACCTGCGGGGATGCCCATGCAAGCATAAGCAATGAAGTTGGCCAGGGTACCGAGCTGGCTGAGGGCCTTGCTGGCGCCGAACTGGTTCGTCACGACCACGCCCATGGAACCGGCGAGGTTGGTGACGAAGGCAATCATGAAGAAGAGGGCGAACATCACGATAATGGGAATCGTGTAGTTCTGCTGTTTCGTAGCGGTAGTAGCCATATATCAGAAGATTTATCGTTTTTCGGAGAACAGGGATTAACGGCCGCCGAGCACTTTGCCGAGGATGCCGCCGAGCAGGCCGCCGCCCGCCTGGGACTGGGTCTTGGCCGCACCGCCGCCCTTGAGGGTGATGAGGATGTCCTGGAAATCGACGTCGCCGTCACCGTCCTGGTCTTTCAGGATGCCGCCGAGCTTGCCCATGACTGCGGGAACCAGCGCCGCCAGCTTGCCATTGAGGAGGTTGCCGAGGTTGAGGTTTTTCAGGATGTTGTTGCTGAAAAGATTGCCAGCCAGGGCTGTGATCGGGCTGGAAGCCGCATCGGCCTTGCCGGTGAGGAGCGCCTTGACCTGTTCGATGCCACCGACCTTCGTAACGGTCTGGGTGAGACTGCCGAGGATGGAGTCAGCCAATCCGTTGAGCACGGTGTTCTTCTGTTGTGCAGGAATCTCCAAACCACCAGCCTGGGCCTTGACCTCACGGGCGATGGTATCTAAAATTGAAATAGCCATAATGCGTATGTTTTATAATAGATGTTGCCGTTTTGCTGCTGCTAAGTTAGGAAAAAAAAGACTATCTTTGTAAATTCAAAAGAAAAAATATGGCTATTCTTACCGGACGCATATCCCAAATCATCGGCCCTGTGGTCGACGTCCACTTCATGCTGAACGAAGACCAGCAGTCCCGGCTCCCTTCCATCCACGAAGCGCTGCAAGTGACCCGTCCCGACGGGGGCACCCTGACCATCGAGGTGCAGCAGCACATCGGCGAGGACACCGTCCGCACGGTGGCCATGGATTCGACCGACGGCCTTCGACGCGGCATGGAAGTCCGCTGTACCGGCGACACCATCACCATGCCCGTAGGCGCCCAGATCCGCGGCCGCGTGATGAACGTGGTCGGCGGCGTCATCGACGGCATGGATTCGCTCGACCGCAGCGGCGCCCTCCCCATCCACCGCGAGCCGCCCAAGTTCGAGGATCTCACCACATCGCAGGAAGTGCTCTTCACCGGCATCAAGGTCATCGACCTGCTGGAGCCCTATCTGAAAGGCGGCAAGATCGGCCTGTTCGGCGGCGCCGGCGTGGGCAAGACCGTGCTCATCAAGGAGCTCATCAACAACATCGCCAAGAAGCACAACGGCTTTTCGGTGTTTGCGGGCGTGGGCGAGCGTACGCGCGAAGGCAACGACCTGCTGCGCGAGATGATTGAATCGGGGGTGATCCGCTATGGCAAGGATTTCGACAAGAGCATGGAAGAGGGCCACTGGGACCTCTCCAAGGTCGACCACGAAGAACTGAAGAAATCGCAGGTGGCCATGGTCTTCGGCCAGATGAACGAACCGCCGGGAGCCCGTTCTTCCGTGGCGCTCTCGGGCCTGACTCTGGCAGAGAGTTTCCGCGACAGCGGCAAGGCCGACGATCCGAAAGACATCCTGCTCTTCATCGACAATATCTTCCGTTTCACACAGGCCGGCAGCGAGGTGTCCGCCCTGCTGGGCCGCATGCCGTCGGCCGTGGGCTACCAGCCCACCCTGGCCACGGAGATGGGCCGCATGCAGGAGCGCATCACCTCCACCAAGAACGGCTCCATCACCTCGGTCCAGGCTGTCTACGTGCCAGCTGACGACCTGACGGACCCGGCTCCGGCCACCACCTTCTCCCACCTCGACGCCACCACGGTGCTGAGCCGCAAGATCGCCGAGCTGGGCATCTACCCGGCCGTCGACCCGCTCGACTCCACCTCCCGAATCCTCGACCCGAACATCGTGGGCGAGGCGCACTATCAGACCGCCCAGCGCGTGAAGCAGGTGCTGCAACGCAACAAGGAGCTCCAGGATATCATCAACATCCTGGGCATGGACGAACTCTCCGACGAAGACAAGCTCACCGTCAACCGCGCCCGCCGCATCCAGCGCTTCCTCTCGCAGCCCTTCCACGTGGCCGAGCAGTTCACGGGCGTCCCGGGCGTAATGGTCTCGATCGAAGATACCATCAAGGGTTTCAACATGATTATGGACGGTGCGGTGGACCACCTGCCGGAACAGGCCTTCCTCAACGTGGGCACCATCGAAGAAGCCATCGAAAAGGGCGAAAAACTCCTTGCACAAGCCGGTAAGTGATGATCCGCCTGAAAATCATATCGCCCCAGCGGGAAATCCTCTCGGTCGACACTGAGCTGGTGGAACTTCCCGGCACGCTCGGCCGTTTCGAGGTGCTCCAGAACCATGCACCCCTGATCTCCTCCACAGTGGCGGGTGTGGTCCGTTACGTGCAGGCAGGCGAAAGCCATGAGATCGAATGCCAACCCGGCTTCGTGGAAGTCCGGGACAACTGTGTGACCGTATGCGTGGGATAAGGAAGATACTCCTGCTGGCGGCCGTCCTGCTGCTTTCCGCCCCGGTTCCCGCCGCGGCGCAGCACGCGGATGCGGCTGAAACGGAGGATTTCGACCTGAACGAATACATCTTCGGTCACATCGGCGACGCCTACGAGTGGCACATCACCACCGTCAACGACCACCATATCTCCATTCCCCTGCCCTGCATCGTCTTCGACGGCGGG
>LXOW01312892.1_pt1 | contig 16667 bp, 12 predicted proteins | sample 1368591 | NCBI WGS metagenome assembly LXOW01 (sample SAMN04884650, study PRJNA319009) | bovine gut metagenome | isolation source: Cow rumen | host: Bos taurus | place: Italy: Legnaro (PD) | collected 2014-07-09 | reverse complement strand
GGCTTTGGCTTCGCTGAGGCCGTAGCCGTGACCGCCGGATTTATAGAGCATGAACTTGTGTTTGATGCCAGCTTTGGTAAGGGCTTTGTCCAAATCGACACTGTTTTGGTACATTACCACGGGGTCGTCGATAGCGGTGACCAGAAAAACGGGGGGCATGTCCGCAGGGATGCTCAGTTCCATGGAGAAACGGTCGCGCTGTCCAGCATTGTAATGACGGGTCAACAGGTTGCGGCGCGAACGCTGGTGGGCGATGCTGTCTTGCATGGACACTACCGGATACACAGGAACCACAAATGCGGGCTTGAGTGAGATGTTGTCGGTCACACCCAAATCTTGGATGTAATTGATGCTGTGGAAAGCTCCGGTCATGGTGACCAGATGACCGCCTGCCGAGAAGCCCATGGTGCCTACTTTCGCTGGGTCGATGCCGTATTCCTTCGCATGTTGGCGCACATAGTGGATGGCATATTGGGCATCCTGGATCATGGCTGGGTGGTGATAGAGTTGCGAACCGACCCGGTATTTCAGTACGAAGGCACTGATACCCATGCTGTTGAGCCATTCGGCCACTTCGAAACCTTCAGTGGCGATACCCATGGTGTGACCGTAACTTCCTCCCGGACATACCACTACGGCGATGCCCGTGTTATTGTCCTTGGGGGCCGGGTAAATGTATAACTTGCTGGGCATCTGTTGCATTCCAGGTACATCTGCCCATAACTTGATGGTTTTGGTTTGCGCCATTACCTGAAAGAACAGACTGAAAATCAGTGCGATGGTGAAGAGTCGTTTCATGTTTTATGTGATTGTTTGTTTAGAGTTTAATGTTTATGGGTTTTGGGCTTTGAGCATTGAGCATTGAGCATTGGGCTTTGAGCATTGAGTTTAGGGGTTGGGGGTTAATGGTTAGAGTTTAATGTTTATGGGTTTGGGGTTTTGAGCTTTGGGCATTGAGCTTTGGGCTTTGGGCTTTGAGTTTAGGTTTTAGGTTTTAGAGTTTATTGTTTAGGGTTTAGAGTTAAATGTTTATGGATTATGGATTATGAATTTTGAATTTTGAATTCTATCAACTATTGATTATCAACTATTAATTATTAACTGTCAACTGTCAACTGTCAACTGTTTANNCACCGTTACCCCTAACATTCCGTGCCAGTGGATATTCTGTCCTGTCATGATCAGGTTCGGGATTTTGGTGCGTTGTGACACGCTCGTCAGTTCCGGTGCGTTTTTGTCGTGCAGGATGCCGTAGGTTGAGCCGTTGGTAGTGCCGGTGTAGTCGCGGTAGGTGAGGGGAGTGGAACTTTCATAGTTTTCGATGCAACTGCTGATGCCCGGAAATAATTGCCCTAAAAGATTTAGGACTCGTTCCGCCTTCTTTTGTTTAAATTCTAGATACTTAGAACCTCTTTGCCCGGTAGTTGTCCCTGCCCATTTCGCCACTTCCTGATAATTCATGGGTAGCATGATTTCCGCGCTTTGGGCATATTCTTGTCCGTCTTCCGTACATTGGTGCATATACAGAAAACTTTGTGGCTCTGCTTGTTGGCTGTGATAAGATGCCCATACATCCTCTTCAGCGTAGTAATAGTAGTTGTAATTGAGGTAGGGTACGCTGTTCTCCTTGAACTTCAGATAAAGGGTGAAATTGCCCACGGTGTTTTCCATTTGTTGCACTCGCTCACGGTAGACGGGTCTGATTAATTTGCTGTCAATGAGTTGGATAACTTTTTGAGGATGAATATCGGTAATAAAATGCTTGGCCTCGATGATTTCTCCGTTTGTCAGTTGTACTGAAGTGGCTTTGTCGCTGTCACACAGTATCTTGCTCACTTCGCTGTCGGTTCGGATTTCTCCGCCGAAGGAGCGGATGGAGTTGGCCAGCGATTGGGCAATGCTGTCGCTGCCTCCGACAATGCGCCATGCACTTTGAAGGTAGCTGTCGCTGAGCAGGGCATAGACGTAGGCGGGCGTTTTGTCTTTCACGCCGGCATACAGCGGCAGGTTTCCGGTTAAAATATTTTGCAATAGCTTGTTATTGCTGATGGAAGCCAGCAATTCATTCACGCTGCTATGCAAATAGGGCGACTCAAGATAGCTGCTGTCACCGGCCTTGTCCAGATTATATAAAGGCGATGCCTCGGCAATATCTTGGATGCGGCGGACATAGTTTTCCAGTTCTAGTCTGCATTCCGGGAACTGCCTGCTTAATGTTTCTACAAATCTTTCCGAACCGGAAGCGTATTTATATTCTTGTCCAGCAATGTTGAAACGGTCAAAGCCATTCTCATCCAAGCGACTGAGGTGTACATCTTTCAGCAGGTTCAGCTCTTCAAAAAACTGATACATGATCTGTCCTTTATCCAGCGCCCCGATGTAATGCATTCCTGTATCGTATTTCACCCCGAAACGGCGGAAGGTCTGCAGGCAGCCGCCAATCTGGGCGTTTTTCTCCAGCAACAGCACCTTGCGACCGCCTTTGGCCAGCTTATAGCCGCACACCAGGCCTCCAAGGCCTGTGCCGATGATGATGGTGTCGTAGGTGGTGTTGCTCATTGTTTTTTCTTTTTTTTCGTTAAGGCGTTAAGTCAAGCACTGCGTGCTTTCGTTAAGGCGTTAAGACGTTAAGTTTCGTTAAGACAGAATTTTCGTCTCCACGTCTTCACGTCTCCACGTCCTAAATCAATATAATCATAATCTATCTCATCGTTTACGCTTGTCGAGTAGTGCAAATTGGCGGGTACAGCCACACAGTTGCGGGCGGTGTCAATTTTGTCCTTGTCACGATCGCAGGCATAGACTTGCCAGTTCTTCTTCACCAAGGCGAGAAGCAAGGCGTATTCTCCCTGACCGCAATTCAGAAGCAGTATTTTGCGGCTGTCAGTCGCTTCGTCAGCTTCGTTTGTCGAAGTGTCTATTGCCTGCTGACGTATCTTCCGGAGAAGCCGCTTCAGTTGCTGTCGGCATTCTTTTTCCACTTCCGCCCCTTTATATATATAGTTGTGACGAACTATATCCATGAAGTATTCCAGGTTTTCCTCCTGGCGGCAAATCTCGGCATAGCGGTTCTGATAGAAATGCCGTACCAGGCGGGTGGTTTCCAGACTTTCCTTGCCTGCCCGGAATTCAGTGTTATCCGCACTGATTCTCCGCTCAATGCTGACACAGACTTTTCCTCTGCGCAGCAGTGTTTCTTCTTTGGGCAGGCAGTGCCCCACACCGTGCAGCATCAAAGGCAAAATGTCAAGTCCAAGTTGCTCCGCCAGATGGAAGGCCCCCTGATGGAAACGCAAAATGGAACAGTCGGCAGAGCGGGTTCCCTCTGGGAAAATGAGGATGGAATAGCCTTTGTCGGTCAACTCCTTCAGTTTAGGGATGTTCTGCTCTATGCCATCGGTCACGGGCAGGAAGTCGGCGCCGCGCACAATGCCACGGTACAGCGGGAAATTCCACACCCACTTGTTGGTGAGGGCGATAATCTTGGGTGAGAGCATCAGGGTATAAACCAAATCGAAATGCGATTGGTGGTTGCAGATGATGACCGCGGGTTTGGAGAAATCCTCGCCATGCGGATTGTCCACACGGTAGCTAACCTGCGGCATGCCCCAGGCGATAAATCGCATAATATTCTGTAACAGTTTGTGATACTGTTGTTTGTGTCTTTCTGATTTTCCTCCGATGGTTAAAAGGAAGAAGGCGGTCAGACTCATGAAAATGGTGCCGCAGATAAAGAAACTGAAGGCGAAAATGGTGCGGGAGAAGTTCGCGATGGTGATAGGCTGCTTGCGGGCTTTGCCTTTCTTCTGGGTCAGCCACTTGAAGATAAACGGTGGGATGATGTAAGCCATCAGCACCACCGAGAGCATGCCGATGATGGTGACCTCCGCCAGCGATTTCATAGCCGGATGCTTGGCGAAAATCAGCATGCCAATGCCGATAAACATGATGGAGGAGGAGAGGATGATGGAGTTCTTGAATTGCGACAGCATCGAGCGGCCGTAACGGTACTCGTAACTCAGTCCTTCCGTCACAAAAATGGAGTAGTCGTCGCCCATGCCGAAGATAAAAGTGGCCAGGATAATGTTGACGATGTTGAAACTAATGCCGGTCAACCCCATGATGCCTAAAATCCAAATCCAGGCGATAACCAGGGGGGTGAAGGCCATCAGAGAGATTTCTATTCTTCCGAAGGAGATCATCAAGAAGACAAAGACAATAAATCCGCATATAAAGAGCACATAGTCAAAGTCTTTGGAGAGCGCTTTCACCAAACGTGAGGCGATGGAGCTGTTGGTGAAGGCGAAGATGTGCTCGTCCAGTCCGTTGAACAGCATTTCCACTTTTGACGCATCATTGTTATCCACCGTGAGAAGGTTGTACACCAAATAATGTCCCTCTTCTTCGGAAAAATAATTGGATGCCAGCTCTTCTTTGATCAAATTAAAGTGTTGGATATCTTGAATTTCATATTCTTGGTCGATGATGTCTTTGCAGGGTTGGAAGGCAGCTGGAACAAAGCCGTTTTCCGCAGCAGCTTTGTCTAAATTACGGAAGAAGGGCTCTTTTTTGTCTTTCCAGAATTGATGCCAACGTTTGAGTCGCTTCTCTTGAGTCGCGGTGGATGGCATGAAATTACCGATGCCGTTAACCTGTTGTATAGACGCCCATCCGTGTGTCTTTGCAAAAATTTTCTCATTGTTTTCCAATGCCTCGTCCAGCGTGCTGCCTTCCGCAATGCAATACAATGTACAGGTATTGCTGTCGATGCCCTCTATCAACTGCTGGAACTTCTGTTCCTGTTCCTTCGTCATGTAGTTGATATGGTGCATGTTAGTGTCGAAGGAAGTGTTTTTGCTGAAATGGAAGAAGAGGATGGTCAGCACGAGAACTGCCAGCATGATGAGGCCGTGCTTTTCGGGTCGGAACTCGGCCACGGACTTGAAAGCCAGCTGTCGGTCCTTGCCGGGATAATGCTTGCCCAACAAATGCGGCAGGAAAATGAGAACGAACAAGATGGTGCCTACCAGAAGCAGGGCGGCGAACAGACCAAGGTCTTTCATGGCATCGGAACTGATGAACATTAAGCTTATAAATGCACCTACGGTAGTGATGTTTCCAGTGAGCAAGGGTATGGCTATGTCTTTGATAATTTGTTCTTTGTCATCTGTTCGCTTGAAATGCGAGAGGAAATGGATGGGGTAGTTGATGGCGATGCCGATGATGATGGAGGCCACTCCGATGGCAATGAGCGACACGGGGTTTTTGACGAGGGCGATGATGCTGAGCGCAAACAATCCGCCTGCGAAAGTGGATAGCAATATCAGCAGGATGCTGCGGGCATTGCGGTAATAGTATATCAGAATGGCTACAATCAGTAACAACGATAAGCTGATGGCCAGGAAACTGTCTTTCTTAATCTGCTGGGCGTTGGTAATCGATATTTCTGCGGCTCCGAAACTGCTGATATGTACCTGATGCTGAAACTCTTCCTCCACCTCATGGGCGGTNNCCGCCTCGTCACCTTCTTTGTTGAAAATGTAGCCGTCTTCCACATGATAGTCGTTGTCGGGGCGGAAGTCGTTGAGAGACTGTAAGATATTGGAGGAGAAAAACAGGGGGTCTTTTTGGATGATGGTGCGCAAGGTGGCCATTGGTGACGACAGCATCATTTTGTCGTTGGCTAACTGTTCATTGATGTGATTGAAAGTCAGCAGGGTATCCATCCGTGCATAGTCGTCTTCTGTCAGAAAATAGGGCATGTTTTCAATGACAAAAGCGGTGATTTCATCAATTTTTTCCTGATCCACCTGGTATAGTAAGGAAGGGACGTGCTTTGTCTCTATATTTTTATCTTGTTCTGTCTTTGTATCAATGTCATTTTCTGTCTCTGTTGCATTGTGTTCAGAATGTAAAGACGTTTCATGAAACGTCTCTACAGATGCATCTTGAAATTTTTCCGCGAAACGGTCAACGGCGTTGCAAATCAACTCATAATCAATAGCTTCACCGTCAGTGTCCTTTGTGTTTGTTTTGCCCGTTTGGCTGACGTTGACCATGATTTTGTTGGAAGCACCGATATGTTCGTAGGCATAGTTGATGCGCTCATTGTCCTTGTTACGAGGCAGAAAACCGCTGATGTCCTCCACAAAATTGATCCTCAACGCACTGATCACGCAAAGCAGCGTGAGCAGCGTAAGAACACCCCGCAGTGCCGCCTGGTGTTGCTTGAAATATCGGTATATGTTGAGGAAGAGGGATTTCATTGTAGGTTTTAGTGATTAGGTGTTAGGTGTTAGTGGTCAGGGATCAGTGATTAGGGGTTAGTAGGTGAGAAGTCTAAGAGGTTTAGGAAGTTAGAAGGTGAGAGGGTTAGAAGATTATTGGATTTTGGATTTTGTATTTCATTGGCATATTAGCAAATTGTTAATTAGCATATTGAAAAACTTTCAGTTTTCAACTTTCAGTTTTCAGTTTTTTCTTGATATGGTGATAGAACATCGATGGGTAGCCGTAAAGGATGGCGGCGAAGGTGAAGAAGGTGTTGAGGACACTGATGCGGAAGAAATCCATGCCAGGTCGGAAGTGCGAGACACGTTCTTCTTTCGGAGGGTAATACACATTGATTGGAATCGGCAGGATGTTGATGCCGCGCCAGGCGGAGCGGACCAGCAAGGCCAGTTCGGCTTCGTAGCGGCTGGACAAAAGTTTCATCTTTCCCATTTTGTTCAGGGGGTAAAGACGGTAGCCGGTTTGGGTGTCAGGTAGTTTCTTGCCAGTTTGCACGGTGAACCAGAAGTTGGAAAACTTGTTGGCGAAGCTGCTTTTCTGTGGCATGTTGGGTAAACCGAACTGGCGACTGCCCACGATGAGGGTGTCGCTATGCTTGGTCAGAGCCTCGGCAAATGCGGGCAGGTCGCTGGCATAGTGCTGCCCGTCGGCATCCATCGTGATGGCATAGTGGAAGCCTCGTTCCATGGCCGCACGGAAGCCGGTGGTCAATGCCTTGCCCTTGCCCAGATTGGTGTGATGCGTAATAACAGTCATCGCCTGCGGCAGTGATTTCAGCAATACGTCCGTTCCGTCTGTAGAACCATCATTCACCACAATAATATCCTCACAGTATTCCAACGCATTCCGAACCACATTGGCCACCGTCTTGCCATTGTTATACGTCGGTATAACAAGACATACAGCGTTCTGCTTGAATGTTAACTTTGTGGCCTCGGGGTTCATTGTTAGGGATTAGTGGATAGTGATTAGGGGTTAGGGGTTAGGTTTTAGTGATTAGTGATTAGGTTTTAGTGTTTAGTGATTAGGGGTTTTGAATTTTGAATTTTGAATTCCCCTTCTGTTAGAAGGGGGGCCTGAAGGGCGGGGTAGTGGATTAATTTTCAGTTTTCAGTTTTCAACTTTCAGTTTCAAGCGTGATGTTGATTTTGGCGAAGGTGGTGTCTTCATGGTAAACCAGCGCTTTCATTTGATACTGTTGCTCAGCCACTTGCTCCCAGTTCAGTTGATAATGTACACGCAGGTTTTCCTCGGGTTTGATAATATGGATGAACTTGACGCTTTTGGCTTTGGTCAGCGCATATTCCTGTCGCTGGATGTGGGAGAAAAGGTCCACTGCCATCTGGGTCACACAAACGCCGGGAGTGATAGGATGTCCCGGAAAATGGCCTTGGAAGATAGCATGTTGAGGATTCAACTCCACCTCAACAAGAGCCTCATTGTCAGCAATATCAGCATTGATTATTTTGAAGAAATCTTGAAGTAGCATGGTCTATTTGATGAAAATCCCTTCGGGCAGATTGGTGTTGACTTTTATATTGGAAAAGGTGATGGTGGTCACATCGCCGTTGTTTTCGGTCATAATGACTTTCTCGGCCAGATAGCTTTTGCCGTTCAGAATGACACGGATAGAACTGTAATTGGCTTTGATTTTTTTATTGATCGGGGTGAGAATGGCGGTATAGCTTCCGTCTTGGCAGTTTTTCAGATAGTTGATTCTGAAGTTCGTGTTGACAGTTATGTTGCCGCCATTGATAGTGTTGATGATCATTTTCCCAAGCTCGTTCAGCATTTTGTTGGGATTGCTGATGGGCCCTTTGTCGGTCAGCAGCGTCACTTGGTCATCATTGAAAAGCAAGGTCAGGGGTTTCGGAGACGTGTATTCCCATCGAAGAAGTTGTCCAGACCATTTGTAAAATAATTTGCCTTTTTGTATCACCTTGTCTGTGAAAAGAGAGGAGGTCTTCTCTTGGGTGAAGTCGGCGCTGAGGGTCTTTATTGCCACGTGGGCATCCTCCACAGCTTTTAACAATTGTCCGAATTGATCACCGGTGACAGCTACTTCTTTGCCGCTTTGCGCATAAGTAATGCACGTTAAAAGACAGAATATGATGATGATTGATATACGATGTATTTTCAGCATTTTATTGATATTAAACCCTAAACTCTAAACATTTCTCCCTTAATTCTTAATTCTTAATTTCTATCCCCTAACCCCTAACCCCTAATTTTCAACTCTTCGCTATAAGGTACACTCCCACCATCACAATGCAAACCCCGATCCAGCGGGTGAGCGGAACGGCTTCATGGAAGATGAAGTATGCCGCGAACAGCCCGATGATGTAGCTGATGGACAGCAACGGGTAGGCGACGCTGAACTGATAATGTTTCAGCACATACATCCATACCAGCATGGCTGCCAACGCACAGGCTCCGGAGGCGGCGAACTGCCAGGTGGTGAAGACGGTCTTGAAATATTGCCACGACCAGGAGAAATCACCAAACAGCTGCACGGAAATCTTCAGCAGCGATTGTGCGGCCACTAACAATATGGACTGAACGATAACCAATAGGATTAATACAAACATGATGATAACAGAATAAGGGAATGATCTTTATTTTGAAAATGATTATAAACCAAAATGTGCTTGATAGGGGCACCTTCGGCTGTTTTTCCTTTGTAAATCAAATGATTGGGGACAGTCTGCCGTTGAAGAATGACGGCACCAGCATAAACGCCAAATGCCGAAGCACAGTAGGATTCGCCGAACAGATGCTTGTACCACACAATAGGCGTATCGTGACATTGTTGGCGGGCAAAGTTCAGATACACTTCATCGTTGGCTTTGTCACCACTGAACCCCATTGCCATCGCTGAAATGTCGTTGATATTCAGGTTGTTCTGTGCCAGTAAACGCTGCAATGCCGAATCCAATTGCTGTGAGTCAGGCTTGTAGAGTATCTCCATGCCACGTATAGCGCATAGATTGTCGGCGTCGGGGGTGTCGGTCAAAAGCAGGTTCAGTGAGCAGCTGCCGGAGAAAGAGCCGTTGCTGTCGTGGCGGTGCAGAGTTTCTTTATCAATGCCTTCTTTTTTCCAATAGCCGATTCTGTCTAACATCCTGAAGTATTCGGGGGTCATTTCTTCGTGGCCGCAAACCAAAGCCTTGTGAATGTCACCGAGGTGCATTTGGGTGAGCACATCCAGCAGTCCGCTGTCGAAGGATGTGCCGCGGTGTGAGTAAGTGCAGTTATAACCATGGCATTTCAGATGCAGGGCCATCTGTGAGCTAATGGTGTTGTGGGTGGACTGCATAAAATGAGTGGGGGAGAGCAATTCCTCGTCATTGTTAAGCATGGCGATCAGGAACTTCTCGGTATTTTCGATGCATCCCAGTCCTGTGCCGGTGACGATGGCGTCAACCTGCTCGCAGTTGCCTTTGTGCAGCACATCCACTGCCGTGGCGATGGCGCGCTTGAAAAGTTTGCCCATGCGTCGTGCCGCCATAGGGTTGATATACTGGCTATAATTGGCCTCTTGGCTGCCACAGTTAAGTGAAGATGGCACTACGGGCTCGTCAAACCATTGCTCGCTCAGTGGGGCTTGCAGTGAAATCTGAGAAGCTGCACGGATGTAAGTCGGGCGTGAGCTATGAGCTATGAGCTGTGAGCTATGAGCGGTCTCTTCTGCTTTCTGAATTTTGCTTTCTGAATTTTGAATTCTGTCTTCTGTTCCCTGTTTCCTGTAAGCTGAAAAGATGCACGACGAGTCGTTGCCGCCGAAACCGAAAGAGTTGGTCAGCACATGTTTCAAGGGCACATTTTCCCGTACTTCGCTTACAGGTTTGAAGTTGTGTCCTTCTATAGGACTGCTGTAGTGAAGATTCGCTGGGATGAATTGATGTTTCAGTGCCAAAATGCTGATGACACTCTCCACGCTGCCTGCAGCGCTGGTGGTGTGTCCCGTATAAGCCTTGGTGGAGGATATTGGTGGTATTTTGTCGCCAAAAATACGCATCATGGCATAGCCTTCGCACTCGTCGTTGTTGGAAGTGCCCGTGCCATGGGCGTTGATGTAGTCGATGTCGTTGGCTGAAAGGCCGCTGCTTTGCAATGCTTTGCGCATGGCCAGGTAGGGTCCCTCTCCATTGGGTGAGGTGGCGGTCTGGTGGAAGGCGTCGCAGCTGTTGCCGTAGCCGCTCAACTCACAAAGAATAGGCACGTTACGGCGCAGGGCGGACTCTTCAGTCTCCAAAACCAAATAGGCAGCTCCTTCTCCCAGATTCAAACCGTTGCGCTGGGCATCAAAGGGTTTGCATGGCTCCTTGTCCAAAATCATCAGCGTGTTGAAGCCGTTGAGATGGAATTTTGACAGGCATTCGGTACCTCCGACTATTGCGATTTCCGCAGTGCCGTCTTTGATAAGGTTTGCTCCGAAAATCACGGCGTTGGCGGCGGAAGAGCATGCGGTGGCAATGGTGCTGGTAAGTTTGAGATGTCCTGGAAATTCTTCGGCAATCATCTGGGTACAGACTCCGCAGTCATGCAATCCGATATATTCGTTTCGATTGTCATTTTCTTGGAAGTCCCAATAATATTGCTCGCTTTTTTCCATGCCGCCGACCGTGTTACCGGAAATCAATACGATTGAGTCAGAGGCAGATGGACCTAATTGTGCCTCGGCAATGGCTTCTTTCAGTGCCACACGTGCCAGCAGTGAGGTTCGGTTGGTAGCGGTGTCAGCGGGCATGCCGACAAGCTGTTTCATTTCCTCGTCCGAAAGCGTCACTTCGCCGACGGGCAGCTCATGGTGCTTCGTTTGCAGAATCCGTATGGGACCGACTGCCGTTTTGCCAGCACGCAGTCCCTTCAGCGTTTCCTCCTTTCCCTTTCCCAATGCGGAAATAATGCCTATGCCGGTGACGACAATCTTGGTCATGGATTATTTTGTTTTGTGTTCGTTGATATATTCAGCTATCACACGCACCGATTTGAAGATCTCTTTTCCCTCGTTGGCATTTTTCAGCTTGATGCCGTAATTCTTTTCCATCAGCACAATCAATTCCAATGCATCAATGGAATCCAAACCAAGTCCTTCGCCGAACAAAGGTGCGTTCTCATCAATATCTTCGGGCTTCATGCCCTCCAAATTCAACACGTCAATGATTTCCTCTTTCAGTTTGTAGATTAATTCTTCCATGTTTTTGTTTGGGTTATGGTTTATTGTTTAGAGTTTATTGTTTAAGACGTTTAGGCGTTAAGACGTTAAGTCAAGCACTGCGTGCTTTCGTTAAGACGGAAAGTTACATCGCTACATCTTTTACGTCTCCTCGTCTTCACGTCTTGACGTCTCCACGTTTTTCCGGCAAAGAAACATTCTTACCTCGTGTTGTCCGTGGTCAACATCGACCCAGCCACAGAGAAGGNNATGACATAGAAGGAAGTCTCGCCACCGATTTTGTGGCGGATAGCGATTTCGCCGGTCACGATATTCGCCAAGGTATAGACAAAGATTGCCGGGCTGGGGAAGTAGTTGTCTTCAGCAATGGTTTGCTGGAAACGCCGGTCGTTGTCGAGCGAGGAGGCGCTGTTCATCAGGATGATCCCCCAGTCGTCATTGTTTTTCCCATCGTCAATAAGGTCTTTCAGCAATACTTCAGCCGCCAGAAATCCTGCTTTGCATAGCCGGTCCATCTTGAAGAACTTGGGGTAATTGATGCCGATCTGGCGGTACTGCTGTGTCAGCTGCTCGTCAATATTGGGGCTCAGCTTACAGAGGGCAGGGGTCAGATGATATTTTGCTATCTGTTCCCAGCTGTTTGAGCCTCTTTTCTTGTCATTTGTCACCTGTAATCTGTCACCTGTCACCTGTTTTTCCTGTTTAAGGGAGAACAACAGGGCGGCGTTGCTGCCTCCGAAGCCGGAAATCAGTTTCAGGAAGGCATCACCATTGGTGCTGCTGTGTTGCAGGCAGACGTTCAGCGGATTGGCTGTGCCGGGATTTTCGCTACCCATGCTGGGAAGAATGCGATGTTTTTGCAGGGCGATGGACGAGAGTATCACTTCCATCACGCCGGCGGCGCCCAGGGTATGTCCGTAATAGCCTTTGAGGCTGTTTACGGGAATGTCTTGCAGTCCCGCTCTGTTGATGGCCACTGATTCCATGTCGTCATTGTACAAGGTGGCGGTGCCATGGGCGTTGATAAAAGCAATGCGTTTGGTGTCAAAACTTTCCGTTGCCCTAATGATAGCACGTAGCAGTCCTTCGCCTGTGCGTGAGGGTCCTGAGATATGGTTGGCATCATTGCAAATCGCACCCGCTTCCAAGATGATCGTGCCGTCGGGCAGTGTGTCGGGGTTCTCGCAGCGTCCATATACAATGGCGGCAGCTGCTTCGCCCAAGTTGAGTCCGCAACGGTTGGCGTCAAAGGGTTTGCAGCGTTCGGGCGACAGGGCCTTGAAGGACTGGAAGCCGGAAATGATGAACTTGGACAGCACTTCAGCTCCGATAACCACGATATGCTTGTATTTGTCGCTGTACTGAAGCATGTTGAAGGCGGTCAATTGGGCGGCACAGCCCGAGATGCAGGCGTTGCTGACCACGATAGGGGTGTTGGGATTGCCGAAATGTCCTGCAATCATTTGGGCGGAATGCCAGAGATAGACCGCTGATGGGTCGTCACAGTGCGGCTCCGCCAATAGCTCCACATTGCCTTTGGTGGTGGAGAGAACAAAGAGCACTTCTTCTGCGGAGGCGTCGATGCCGGCCTGTTCAATGGCCTGCTCAGCGGCAGTGATGGCAATGGACTCCACACGGCTGAGAGCCTTGCCCTGACGGGAAATGCGATGTGAAAAAGCTGTGTTCTCATCAAATAACGAGGCGAAAAACGGCTCGGGAATTCCCCAGTGATCAGGATAGAGACGCAAGCGGCTGTTCCCTGCGGCAATGGCTTCGAAATTCTCAAGACTGCCAATGCCGAGAGGACTTACGATGCTGTGACTTTCCTGGTATATGCAATGTTTGTTTCTCACGATGCTGAAGCAACATTTTGGTCCGACACAAACACCTTCATATCACAGTGGACGAGGATTTCGTCTTGGCACTTGATTTCCGCATGGACCACCAAGGCCTCAAATATCTCCGACAGGACGTCCACCCTGGTGGTTATGCTTTGTCCGACGCAGGGTAAACGGAATATCTCCAAATTGCTGACGCTGCCGATTACACCGATTTTTACGGGTTTGTCACGATTCAGCCTGCCAATACGGGTGGCGCAAGTTTGGGCAATGTTTTCAATCAGTCCTGCGGAACTGAGATGCCCATCCTGCACAAATATATGGTCTTGTGGAATCTTGTATTCTGTGATTATCAATGAGTTATTACATTCCGAGAAACTGTCCACCACCAACACTGGCGGACGCTGCGGAATATAAGGAGCTACATTGACAGGTGTCATAATTATTACTTATATATAAAAATGCAAAGATACACATTTTTTTAATGTGTTAAATCGTTAATTTGCCAATGTGCTACTTCAAAACCAATTTCGGCTGTTCCAGGCGGACACGAAGCCATTTCAGCAGGTTTTGCTCCTGCTCGGGACTGAGTTTTTGGGTGCTTTCGATGAAAAGGGTGGGGATGGTATCAGTCTTTAACGTTTTAGTGTCGGTATATACCATGTTCACCACTGCGAATGATTTGATGCTGGGATATTGCACGGCGATTTCTTTCGCCACCTGTGGTATTACTTTGTTGTGAGCGTTAATTTTTGCTAAATCCGCCTCCAACTGTTTGATATGCTGATTGGCCTCCTCAATTTGTTTGTCCTTCTTTTCCAAGATGTTTTCTATTACCTCGTTTTCATTCATGGAATAGAATTGGTCCGCCTGTCTGATGACCAATGTGGCGTTTTCCAGTCCGTATTGCTTGTGCAGCAGGGTCTGCATGTAGTTGATCTCTTCAGGAGTAATCTCCTTTCCAACCACCGACAGGGTGATGGTTTGTTGCTTGAAATTATATTCTTTCTTGGAATGAATGAGCTGGGCATGATCAAAATAGGGTGACTCCTGTATTTCAGTGATGAAATGGTTCGCTGAGGCATTGAAAGAGCTTTCCTGCACCACATGCAAGGCGATGATCACGCTGGGGATAATTACAATAACAGAGAATATGGTGATGTACTGCTTGACCCTTTTGGCTCTTGTGGGGTCTAAGTATTTCTTTTGTGGAAAATGTAAATACTTGACAATCAAAAATGTGGCAAGTGCAATAAAGAACGAGTTGATGAAAAACAAATAGAAGGCCCCGAAGAAATACTTGAACTGGGCTGTGGCCAGTCCGTAGCCGGCGGTGCAGAGCGGTGGCATCAAGGCGGTGGCGATGGCCACACCGGAGATGACGGTGAAAGGCTGCGACTTGCGCGAGGTGGCCACAATGCCGGCGGCGCCTCCGAAGAAGGCGATGAGCACATCGAAGATGGTGGGACGGGTACGCGCCAGCAACTCGGATTGTGCATCCCCCAGGGGCGACAGGAAGAAATAGGCCGTGGAGGCCACCAAGCTGATCATCACCATGACCAACAGGTTACGTAATGAGGTGCGCAACATCTCCTTGTCAGTGATGCCAATAGACAAACCAATGCCCATGATGGGGTCCATCAGCGGGGAAATTAACATGGCGCCGATGATGACAGCTGTGGAGTTGACGTTCAGTCCGACAGAAGCTACAATGATGGCAAAAAAGAGAATCCATACATTGACGCCCTTGAAAACCAATGCGTTGCCGATGCTGCTTACCGTGGATTCGTAGTCCGTATCCTCATGGATGCGTACGGTCTTCTTTAGCCAGGCCAGCAGGTTGCGTGCCCATTGGGTCCATTTGGATTTGGGAGGTCGGCTGCTGCCTTTCCCCTCAGGGGCGTTGTTGATGATGGGTTCTTCTGACATTTTTTATTTGTTTTGGGGTGGAGGAGGTTATAGGGCTTTGGGCTATGAGCTATGGGCTTTGAGCTTTGGGGTTGACAGTTAATAGTTGACAGTTAACAGTTAACAGTTAACAGTTAACCTCGTATACTCTAAACTCTAAACATTTGAATTTTGAATTCTGAATTTTGAATTCTATAACCTGAAACCAGTAACCTTACAGCGTAGCTGCCACAATCTCCCGTATCTCCTCAATGCTCAGCTTTCGTTGTTCTCCGCTGTTCATATCTTTCAGAGTATAAACATTTTCGGCTATCTCATCGGCACCGGCCATGATGACGAACGGTACGGCCTTGGCGTTGGCGTAGGTCATCTGCTTGCCGATTTTGGCTTTTTCGGGATACAGTTCGCTGGCGATTCCTGCCTGACGCAGTGCCTGCAGGCCTTTCAGGGCATACAGCTCTTCTTTCTCTCCGAAATTGATGAACAAGGCCTTGATGGGTGAGTCGATGTTGGTGGGGAAGAGGTTCAACTCGTTGAGTACGTCGTAGATACGCTCGGCACCGTAGGAGATGCCCACACCTGACATGTTCTTCAGTCCGAAGATGCCGGTCAGGTCGTCGTAGCGTCCGCCTCCGGAAATACTGCCGATGGATACGTTCTGTGCCTTGACCTCGAAGATGGCGCCGGTATAGTAGTTCAGACCACGGGCCAGGGTGATGTCGAGTTCGATTTCGGCCTTGATGTCCATCTGGGCGGCGTAGGCCAGCATCTGGCGGATTTCGCTCAATCCTTTCAGGCCTATCTCGCTGTTAGCGAATACTTTGTCTAATTGTGCCAGTTTCTCTTCATTGCTGCCGCAGAAGCAGAAGAACGGGTCCATTTTGCCAATGGCCTCACAGCTTAATCCACGTTCTTTTAACTCTTCGCAGACTTTTTCCTTGCCAATCTTGTCCAGCTTGTCGATAGCGGTGCAGATGTCGGTTAGCTTGTCGGCTTCGCCTACCACTTCGGCAATGCCGGAAAGGATTTTGCGGTTGTTGATCTTGATGACCACAGGAATGCCGAAAGCGCTAAATATCTCATCGGTAATCTGCATCAATTCCGCTTCGTTGAGCAGGCTGGTGCTGCCAATCACGTCCACATCGCACTGGTAAAACTCGCGGTAGCGCCCTTTTTGCGGACGGTCGGCACGCCATACGGGCTGCATCTGGTAACGCTTGAAGGGAAATGAGATTTCGGCCTGATGTTGTACCACATAACGGGCGAAGGGCACGGTAAGGTCATAACGCAGACCTTTCTCACAGATTTTGGAGGTCAACTGGTTGCTGTTAAGATTTTCGAAATCAACACCTTGCTTGAAGTCTCCAGAGTTGAGTACCTTGAACAGCAGACGGTCGCCTTCTTCACCGTATTTGCCCATCAGTGTGGAGAGGTTTTCCATCGAGGGGGTT
>LXOW01142254.1_pt2 | contig 16673 bp, 13 predicted proteins | sample 1368591 | NCBI WGS metagenome assembly LXOW01 (sample SAMN04884650, study PRJNA319009) | bovine gut metagenome | isolation source: Cow rumen | host: Bos taurus | place: Italy: Legnaro (PD) | collected 2014-07-09 | reverse complement strand
AGGATCCCGACGCGCTTCACCGGCGCGATCTCGAGCTGCGGCGGCTTCAGCCCCGAACAGCTCTGCGAACGGCTGCTCGGCCTGACCTGCCGCTGCCTCGGGCTGGACGAGATCATCACCTACTCCTTCATCAGCCCGAGCTATTACGACAAGATCCGCCTGCCGCAGGACGATCCGCGCCGCGACAGCCTGCGCATCCTGAACCCGCTGGGCGAGGATACCTCCATCATGCGCACGACGGTGCTGCCCTCGATGCTCGAGATCGTCTCGCGCAACTACAACTACCGCAACCGCAGCGCCGCGCTCTACGAGATCGGCCGCGTCTACCTCAAGCGCTCGGACGGTCTGGCCGACGAGCCGCGCGTGCTCTCCCTCGGCGCTTACGGGCCGGAGATGGATTTCTTCACGCTCAAGGGCTGGGTCGAGGCGATTTTGAACGCGCTCGGCACGGCGAAGCCGCGCTTCGTGCAGGAGCGGGAGAACCCCTCCTACCACCCCGGCCGCTGCGCGCGCGTCTACGTCGGCAAGGAGCTTGTCGGCGTACTCGGGCAGATCCACCCCCTCGTCGCGGAAAACTACGGCGTGGACGCGGAGGTCTACTGCGCGGAGCTGAGCTTCGAGGCGCTCTTCGCCCTGCAGGGCGGCATCCCGGTCTATAAGCCGCTGCCGCGCTTCCCGGCGGTCACGCGCGATATCGCCGTGGTCTGCGACGCCGCGCTCCCTGTCGGCGAGATGACCGAGCACATCCTCCAGAGCGGCGGGCAGTATCTGGTCGATTGCCGCCCCTTCGACGTGTACACGGGCAGCCACATCGAGAAGGGCAAGAAGTCCGTGGCCTTCTCGCTGTCCATGCGCTCGGACGATCAGACCCTCACCGACGAGCACGCCGAGGAGACCGTCAAAAAGGTTCTCGACGCGCTGAAGGAGAAGTTCGGCGCCGTCATGCGCTGAGATCACAGCCTCCCCTGACGCGGAAAGAATCTTCGACCCCACGGAAATCAAGTTTGCAGAACAGCAACAAATAAAAAGGTCAAACAGCATGGTTCGCTATGGCTTTCCCTAGGGAAACGCTGATTAAATCCGGCGAGAGCGGATGCCGGCAAATTTTCGTCGGATCAAGGCACAAAAGCGCAGGAATACTTTGTGTATTTCAAGCTTTTGTAACGCAGAGCCGGCGTATAAATCCCCATGCGCCGAAAGCCTTACCACGACGCATGAAAGCTACACCGCATGGGGATTTTTGCGCATCCGTTCCGGTTGCCCCGTCAGGGGCGAGGAACGGGCGCTTGAATCAATTATAATTACTGTGAAGCGCAGCTTTCACAGTAATTTGCCGGCAGACGCGTGACCGGCGGATTAATCAGCGTCCCCTTAGTTTTATTCATCCGTATTTGCGCCGCGACGGCGTCCATCGCCTGATGGTAAAACGCGGTATAGTCGTCCTGCTTCGTGACGCCGAAGGGATTGCGCTCGACGCCGTGGGCTTCCAGCAGCCGGTCGCGCACAGCGGACTCCGCGCGCTTGCTGTTGTCGAAGAAGTACACCCGCCCGTCGGCGTAGCGCTCGCGCTGCTTGCGGCGCAGCAGCCACCAGAGATCGTATTCGCAAAGCGCGAAGCCGAAGCCCAGCACATACACGTCCCCGAACAGGAACAGCTCCGGCCAGGAGCGGAAGGCGCACTCGCCCTCGTCCCGGCTCCGGATCAGTTCCCGGCCGCAGAGCCGCTCCATGCGGCTGAGCAGCCGCCCGTAGCGGTCATGGCCGACGACGACACCCTTCGGCACGCCGGTCTCCCCGTGGATATGCCAGAGCCCGACCCGGCTCCCGTCCGCGTTCCTCGCCTCGCAGCCCGTGTGCAGGCGGTATTCGCGCTCCTTGGGCTGTCTGCCGTTCTCGTCCGGCGGGCAGAGGGAAAAGCGCGGGCCGCTGCGCGCGGCGGAGGTCTGGAAGCTCCGCCTGGGGAAGAAGGCCGCTTCGAGCGAATAGGGATAGTTGGTCGTGAGGATGTGATCCGCCCCGAGCGCGGGCAGGCGGTCGAGCAGCGGGTTAGAGCTGTGCTTCAAGAGCCTGAGCCCCTCCGCGAGGCGCTGCTCCTCGGCCTTGATCCCGGCCGCGTCGAGCATCGGCGGAGGCGGGTTCGGGGTTGACAGGAGCTGATACAGCAGCGGGAACGGGATGCTCTTCTCCTCCTCCGTAAGCTCCGGGCGCCCCGGCGCGCGCAGCGCGTTGAGGAGCGCGCTCCACTCCGGCTGCCCGTCCCCGCGCTCCAGGCCGTTGCCGATCAGCAAAACCTGCGGCCGTCCCCTGCCTCTGTTGTGATGGATGAAGGGCGTGCTGTTCATGGCGATCCCTCTCTATAAATACGGAGACGTGAAACCATCACGTCCCCGGTTCAGCAGCCAGCGGCTGATCAGACTTCTATCCACTATCCACTGGGGCCGGGAAAAGCCTTTTCCCGGCCCAGGCGGCTTAGAGAAACGCTGATTCAATCCGGCGAGAGCGAATGCCGAGCAAATTTTCGTCGGATCAAGGCGCAAAAGTGCAGGAATACTTTGTGTGTTTCAAGCTTTTGCAACGCAGAGCCGGCGTAAATTTGCCGGCAGGCGCGTGACCGCCGGATCAATCAGCGTTTCCTTGGCCTGTCTCCCCGGCGCGGCTCAGGAGGTCGTTTATAAACTGCTGCGCCGTGCGGCCCGAGCGGCTGCCCCGGCGCACCTGCCAGGCCGCGGCGAGGCGACGCAGCTCCGAGTCCGAGTAGCCGGACAGGGCGGGGCTGCGCGAGGCGAGCTCGCGCACGATGGCGTGATACTCCTCGAAGGAGGGGTTGGGGTAGTAGATCTGCAGGCCGAAGCGCCCGGAGAGCGACAGCTTCTCCTCCACGGTGTCGGAGCGGTGGATATCCCCGTCGTGCTGCATGTCGCTGCGGTCGTTCCAGGTCTCGCGGATCAGGTGGCGGCGGTTGGAGGTGGCGTAGAGCAGCACGTTCTCCGGCGCGGCCTCGCCGCCGCCCTCCATGACGGCCTTCAGGTACTTGTACTCGACCTCGTTCTCCTCGAAGGAGAGATCGTCCAGAAAGAGGATGAAGCGGTAGTTGCGGCTCTTGATGCGGTTCAGCAGCGCGGGGATGAGGCCGAACTGCTGCTTGTACAGCTCGATCAGGCGCAATCCCCGATCCGCGTACTCCTCCACGATGGCCTGGATGCTGGTGGATTTGCCCGTGCCCGCGTCCCCGTAGAGCAGCACGTTGTTGGTGTGCCGCCCGCCGAGGAAGCCGAGGGTGTTTTCCAGCAGCAGCGCCTTTTGGCTCTCGTAGCCGACGAGATCACAAAGCCGCACCGGGCGGCGGTTCCCGACGTAGAGGAGCCCGCCCGCCGCGTCGACGCGGAAGAACTGCCCCTGCCCCAGCAGACCGACGCCGTGCCGCGCATAGTGCCCGCAGAGCCGCTCGAGCAGCGCCTCCGGCGAGTCCGCCGCCGCGAGTGCGCGCGCGAGCTCGCAGAGCCGGCGGGCGGAGGGAGAGCGCGACGCGGCGCTCTCGTGGCGGAAGTCCGCGAGGATGGGGTCGGCCTCGGGCGTCCGGAACAGCTCGAAAACCGCGGCCATGTCCCGGAGCGCCAGCGCCCACAGGCTGTCCCGCGCGGGCGCGCGGCGCTCACAGGCGAGGGCGAAGACGTTCTCGTCCATCAGCAGGCTCCATGTCAGCCAGCAATGCCGGAGATTGCCCTGCCAGCCCCGGCGCACGGCCTCGCTGACGAGGGAGGCGGCGTCGGGCAGACTGACACGGTAGAGCGTGAGTTTGTTCTGGATATCGCTGTGTTCCATCGCTTACAGCAGAATAGCGCCCTTGTCGGCGGAGCTCACGAGCTTCGCGTAGCGGGCGAGGTAGCCGGTCTTGATCTTCGGCTCGGGGCAGACCCAGGCCGCGCGGCGCGCTTCCAGCTCCCCGTCGGAGACCATGAGCGTCACGGCGTGGTTCGGGATGTCGATGGCGATGCGGTCGCCCTCCTGCACCAGCGCGATCGTGCCGCCCGCGGCGGCCTCGGGGCTGACGTGGCCGATGGCCGCGCCGCGCGTCGCGCCGGAGAAGCGCCCGTCGGTGATGAGCGCGACGGTGGAGCCTAAGCCCATGCCGACGATGGCGGAGGTGGGGTTCAGCATCTCGCGCATGCCGGGGCCGCCCTTCGGGCCCTCGTAGCGGATGACCACCACGTCGCCGGGCTTGATCTCACCGGCGAAGATGGCGGCAATGGCCTCCTCCTCGGAGTCGAAGACGCGGGCGGGGCCCTCGTGAACCATCATCTCGGGGGCGACGGCGCTCTGCTTGACGACGCAGCCATCGGGCGCGAGGTTGCCGTAGAGCACGTTGATACCGCCGGAGGCGGAATAGGGGTCTTCCAGCGGGCGGATGAGGCTCGTGTCGCGGTTCACGACGCCCTCGAGGTTCTCCCCCACGGTCTTGCCCGTGCAGGTGAGCAGGGAGGTGTCGAGGAGATCAGCCTTCGTGAGCTCCTTCATGACCGCCCAGACGCCGCCAGCCTGGTCGAGATCCTCCATAAAGGTGTCGCCCGCGGGGGCGAGGTGGCAGAGGTTCGGCGTGCGGTCGGAGATGTCGTTCACGCGGTGCAGGTCGATCTCGACCCCGGCCTCGTGCGCAATGGCGGGCAGGTGGAGCATCGTGTTCGTCGAGCAGCCGAGGGCCATATCCACGGTCTCCGCGTTGCGGAAGGCGGCCGCGGTCATAATGTCGCGCGGGCGGATGTTGCGGCGGATGAGCTCCATGATCTGCATACCCGTGTGCTTGGCGAGGCGCAGGCGGGCGGAGTACACAGCGGGGATGGTGCCGTTGCCGCGCAGGGCCATGCCGATGGCCTCGGTCAGGCAGTTCATGGAGTTTGCGGTGTACATGCCGGAGCAGCTGCCGCAGGTGGGGCAGGCGTTCTCGGTGTAGGCGGCGACCCCAGCCTCGTCGAGCGTCCCGGCGTGGTAGGCGCCGACGGCCTCGAACATGTGGCTCAGGCAGGTGCGGCGGCCGTCGGGCAGGCGTCCGGCCAGCATCGGGCCGCCGGAGCAGAAGATCGTGGGGATGTTCAGCCGCGCCGCGGCCATCAGCAGGCCGGGCACGTTCTTGTCGCAGTTGGGGATCATGACGAGGCCGTCGAACTGGTGGGCGATGGCCATGGCCTCGGTGGAGTCGGCGATCAGGTCGCGGGTGACGAGGGAGTACTTCATGCCGACGTGGCCCATGGCGATGCCGTCGCAGACCGCGATGGCCGGGAACATCACGGGCGTGCCGCCGGCCGCGCGGACGCCGGCCTTGACCGCCTCGGCGATCTTGTCGAGATTCATGTGGCCGGGGACGATCTCGTTATAGGAGCTCACAATGCCGACGAGCGGGCGAGAGAGCTCCTCGTCGGTGTAGCCCAGGGCGTACAGAAGGCTGCGGTTCGGGGTGCGCTCCACCCCGACCTTGACTTGTTCGGAAAGCATAAGATTCTCCTTTATCGTGGGTTTGTCTGTAGGGGAGGCTATCAGCCTCCCGTGAACACCGTACAGATTATGCGGGAGGCTGATAGCCTCCCCTACGGCCAAGAAACATAAAAGGGGCAAATTGCCCCTTTTATCGTGTTTCGGATCAGTTGGAGGCGCTGTCGAGACCCTTGTCGCCGGAGGCGGAGTCCTTCCACAGCATGTTCTCGCGCAGCTCCTTGCCGATGATCTCCATGGGGTGCTTGGCGAGCTGGGCGCGCTTGGAGTTGAAGAAGGTGCGGCCGTTCTTGTTCTCGGCGATCCAGCGGCCGGCGAAGGAGCCGTCCTGAATGTCGGACAGCACCGCGCGCATGTTGGCCTTCACCACATCGTGCGGCAGCACGCGCGGGCCGGAGACGTATTCGCCGAACTCCGCGGTGTCGGAGATGGAGTAGTTCATGGCCGCGACGCCGCCCTTGTTGATGAGGTCGATGATGAGCTTCATCTCGTGGATGCACTCGAAGTAGGCGTTCTCGGGGGCGTAACCGGCCTCGCAGAGCACCTCAAAGCCGCACTGCATCAGATCGACGACGCCGCCGCAGAGGACGGTCTGCTCGCCGAAGAGGTCGGTCTCGGTCTCGTCGTGCATGGTGGTCTCCATGATGCCGGCGCGCGCGCCGCCGATGCCCGCGATGTAGGCCAGGGCGATGTCCAGGCAGCGGCCGGAGGCGTTCTGCTCCACGGCGACGAGGCAGGGCACGCCCTTGCCGGCGACGTACTGGGAGCGCACGGTGTGGCCGGGGCCCTTCGGGGCGGCCATGAACACGTCCACGTCGGCGGGGGGCACGATCTGCTGATAGCGGATGTTGAAGCCGTGGGCGAAGGCGATGGCCTTGCCGGCGGAGAGGTTCGCGGCGACGTGCTCGCGGTAGATATCGGCGGCGCGCTCGTCGTTGACCAGCATCATGACGATGTCGGCGGCCTTGGTCGCGTCGGCGACGGTCATGACGGTGAAGCCGTCCTCCTCGGCCTTCTTCCAGCTCTTGCCCTGGCGCAGACCGACGATGACGTCGCAGCCGGAGTCGCGGAGGTTCTGGGCGTGGGCGTGACCCTGGGAGCCGTAGCCGATGATGGCGATCTTCTTGCCGTTGAGGACGTTGAGGTCGCAGTCCTGCTCGTAGTACATTTTAGCCATGATAGATTCTCCTTTTATGAAAAATTTGAGAAAGCGGTAGTGATGAACGTTCTTACTATGTCATTCTGAGNNTGTCATTCTGAGGAGCGCTCTATCCCTGTCATTCTGAGGAGCCGCAGGCGACGAAGAATCTTATATGTCCTGCGAAAAAGATCCTTCACTTCGCTTCGCTCCGTTCAGGATGACAGAGGGGGCGGCTCCATTCAGGATGACAGAGGGGCGGCTCCTCAGAATGACACGGGGAGCTTGATGCTCACCGGACGTTCTTGCCGTAGTTGAACTCGCCGCGCACCTTGGTCTCCTCGTTGAGCGTATACGCGCCGCGCTCGAGGGCGACGACGCCGGTGCGCACCATCTCGAGGATGCCGTTTTTCTCCACGAGGTTCATGATGGCCTCGGTCTTGCCCTCCTCGCCGATGATGGCGATGGTGAGGCTGGAGGGCGCGACGTCGATGATGGAGGCGCGGAAGATGCTGACGATCTGGATGATCTCGTTGCGCTGCTCGGGGTTCTCCGCCCGCACTTTGATCAGCACGAGCTCGCGGCGGATGGACTGCTCGGTTTTCAGGAGCTTGACCGAGTGGACGGGGAACATCTTGCGCACCTGGTCGCAGATCAGATTGACCTGCTGATCGTTCTCCGCGAGGATCTCGATGGTCATGCGGGAGACCTCGGGGTTCTCGACGGTGCCGACGGCCAGGGACTCGATGTTGTAGCCCTTGCGGGAGAAGAGACGGGAGACCTGGCTCAGCACGCCCGCCTTGTTGTCCACCATGACGGCGAGGGTATAGCGTTTCAATTCCATTGCTCTCGCCTCCTTAGTCCAGAATGAGGAACTTCGTGATCGGGTCGCCGCCATTGACCATGGGCTTGACCATCTCGTCCACGCCGATGACGCAGTCGATGACATAGCCGTGGCCGCAGGAGAGCGCCTCGCGCAGCGCGTCCTCGAAGTCCGCCTGATTCGACACCTTGCGCCCGGAGAGCCCGAAGGACTCGGCGAGCTTCACATAGTCCACCTCGGTGTAGTTGTCGGTCGCGACATAGCGCTGATCGTAGATCAGCGTCTGCCACTGGCGCACCATGCCGAGGGTGTGGTTGTTGAAGATGATCGTGATGACGGGCAGCTTGTAGGACGCGACGGTGTGCAGCTCCGTCAGGTTCATCTGGAAGCTGCCGTCGCCGGTGATGTGCAGCACCACCTTGTCCGGGTGGCCGATCTTCGCGCCGATGGCCGCGCCGAGGCCGAAGCCCATCGCGCCGAAGCCGCCCGAGGTCAGAAGCTGGCCGGGGAAATCGTAGTGCAGGTGCTGGAGCACCCACATCTGGTGCCGCCCGACGTCGGTCGCGATATAGGTCTCCATCGGGCAGAGGCGGGCGATGGAGTCCGTGATCTGGCGGGGATTGAGCATATCGCTCGTGAGCTCGTACTCGGTCTGGGTCGGGAAGGAGAAGACGTAGTTTTTCCAGTCCGTGTGATCCTTCTGCTCGATGCGCTCGTTCAGGAGCTCGAGCACGCGCTTGGCGTCGCCGATGATGTGGTGCGTGGTCTGGACGTTCTTGTTGATCTCCGAGCGGTCGATATCGACGTGGACGATCTTCGCCTGCTTGGCAAAGCTCGCCGGGTCGAGCGCGACGCGGTTGGAGAAGCGGCAGCCGAAGGCGATCAGCAGATCGCAGGCGTCCACAGCCATATTGCTGGCCTGGGAGCCGTGCATGCCGATCATGCCGGTGGTGAGGGGGTTGCGGCCGCGGAAGCCGCCGCCGCCCATGGCCGTGATGGCGACGGGCGCGTCGAGGCGGTTGGCAAACTCCTCGAACTCCACATGCGCCCGGCCGCGCACGACGCCGCCGCCGCAGATCAGCAGGGGCTTCTCGGAGGCGTTGATCATGTCGACGAGCTTCTCCACGTCGTCGATATCCGGCTCGGGGGCCTTGAGATCGTGGCTCGCGCGGGCGATCAGCGCGCCCAGGCGGCCCTCGGTGTGGTGGAGATGGCGCTTGAGCGGCGTATACTCCGCCTCCTCGACCGTGGCGTTCTTGAGGATGTCGATGAGCACCGGGCCGGGGCGGCCGGAGCGGGCGATGGCAAAGCCCTCGCGGATCACGTCGGCGATCTGGTCGGCCTTGGAGACGATATAGTTGCACTTGGTGATGGGCATGGTGACGCCGGTGATGTCCACCTCCTGAAAGGCGTCGGTGCCGATGAGGCTCCTGCCCACGTTGCAGGTGATGAAGACCACGGGGGTCGAATCCATATAGGCGGTGGCGATGCCGGTGACGAGGTTCGTCGCGCCCGGGCCGGAGGTGGCGAAGCACACGCCCACCCTGCCGGTGGAGCGGGCGTAGCCGTCCGCCGCGTGCGCCGCGCCCTGCTCGTGCGCGGTGCGGACGTGCAGGATGCGATCCTGATAGTCGTACAGGGCGTTGTAGAGATTCAGGATGGTGCCGCCGGGGTAGCCGAAGACCGTGTCCACATGCTGCTCCAGCAGGCACTCCAAAACGATTTTTGCGCCGGTCAATTTCATAGCGTTCTATTCCTTTTCTTTCAGTCGCTCAGAACCTTGTCGCGGATGATCTCGCCGACCTGCTCCGTGCCGTCGCTGCCGCCCATGTCGTGCGTGTGGAAGGCGCCCATGCGCATGCACTCCTCGACAGCGGCCTCGATGCGCCGCGCCGCCGAGCGCTCGCCGAGCTGCTCGAGCATCAGCGCGCCGGCCAGGATCGTCGCGACGGGATTGGCGATGTTCTTGCCCGCGTACTTGGGCGCGGAGCCGTGGATCGGCTCGAACATGGACACGCCCTCGGGGTTGATGTTCCCGCTCGCGCCGAAGCCCAGGCTGCCGCAGATGCCCGCCGCGAGATCGGAGAGGATATCGCCGAAGAGATTCGGCGCGAGCATCACGCCGAAGGCCGTCGGCTTCTTCACGAGCCACATGGCCGCGGCGTCGACGTTGATCTTCTCGGTCTCGATCTCCGGGAACTTTGCAGCGACGGCGTCGAAGGCGTCCTCCCAGACCGAATACATCTGCGGGACGGCGTTTCGCTTGGTGACGCAGGAGACCTTGGTCATGCCCTTGCGCCGCGCGAGCGCGAAGGCGTAGCGCGCGATGCGTTCCGCGCCCGTGGCCGTGATGAGGCCGAGGTTGTAGGCGTAGGCGTCGCCGTTGGTCATGGAGGAGCGGATATCCAGCTTGCAGTCGTAAAGGCCGCGGGAGATCGCCGTCTCCTGCCGGTTCACGCCCTCGCCCGCGCCGAAGGCCGCGCCCGTGCGCACATAGAAGCCCTCGGTGTTCTCGCGGACGATCTCGACGCGGAAGCCCTCCGCGCCCTTCACGGGCGACTCGACGCCCGGCCAGAGCCGCGCGGGGCGGAGGTTGATATACTGGTCGAGCTCGGTGCGCATGGCCAGCAGCAGCTCCTGCTCGATGACGCCGGGCTTGACCCGCGGGTCGCCGACCGCGCCGAAGTAGATCGCGTCGTGCTGCCTGAGCTCGTCAAAGCCGTTCGCCGGGAGCACCCGGCCCTCGCGCAGATAGTATTCCCCGCCCCAGGGGTATTCGGTATAGCGCAGGGCAAAGCCCTCTCTCTCCGCCGCCGCGTCCAGAACCTTCACGCCCGCGCGCACGACCTCGGGGCCAATGCCGTCGCCCGCGATGCGGGCAATATCGTATTCTCTCATTTCCTGGCCTCCAGCTTCGCTTTCAGATAGGGCAGCAGCCCGCCGTTGTCAATGATCCCCTCGATGAAGCGCGGGAACGCGGCCGCCCGGAAGCGCTGCCCCGTGCTCTCGTCCACGATCAGCCCGCTCTCGAAATCGACGCTGACCGTGTCGCCGTCCCGGATGGCCGCGGCGGCCTCGGGGCACTCGAGGATCGGAAAGCCGATGTTGATCGCGTTGCGGTAGAAGATGCGGGCGAAGCTCGCGGCGATCACGCAGGAGACGCCGCTCGCCGCGATGGCGATGGGCGCGTGCTCCCGTGAGGAGCCGCAGCCGAAGTTCCAGCCGCCCACCATGATGTCGCCGGGCTTGACCCTCGAGACGAAGGCGGCGTCGATATCCTCCATGCAGTGCTGCGCGAGCTCGGAGGGGGACGGCGCGTTCAGATAGCGCGCGGCGATGATGACGTCGGTGTCGATGTTGTCGCCGTAGCGATGTACAGTTCCGCTTACCATAACGCGCTCCTTTCTCAATCTAAGTCAGCCGGGTCGGTAAGGACGCCGGTCACGGCGCTGGCCGCGGCCACGGCGGGCGAGGCCAGCACGACCTCGCTCTGCTTGTGTCCCATCCGCCCGATGAAATTGCGGTTCGTCGTCGAGACGGCGCGCTCGCCGGCGGCCATGCAGCCCATGTGCCCGCCGAGGCAGGGGCCGCAGGTCGGCGTCGAAAAGGCGCAGCCGGCCTCCAGGAAAATTTCCGTCAGCCCCTCGCGCAGGCACTGGAGGCTCACCGCCTGCGTCGCGGGGATCACGATGCACCGGACGCCCGGCGCGACCTTGCGGCCCTTGAGGATCGCCGCCGCCGCGCGCAGGTCGGAGATGCGGCCGTTCGTGCAGGAGCCGATGACCACCTGGTCGAGCGGGAGACCCTTGGCCTCGTCGATGGTCTTGGTGTTCGAGGGCAGATGCGGCAGCGCGACGGTCGGGTACAGGGCGGAGAGATCGATCACGACCTCGCGCTCGTAGACCGCGTCGGCGTCGGCCTCATAGACCGTATACGGTCTGTTCACGCGCCCCTCGAGATAGGCGCGGGTCGTCTCGTCCACCGGGAAGATACCGTTCTTCGCCCCGGCCTCGATCGCCATATTGGAGATTGTGAAGCGGTCGTCCATCGAAAGCGCCGCAACGCCCTCCCCGGCGAACTCGAGCGAGCGGTAGAGCGCGCCGTCCACGCCGATCTCGCCGATCAGGTGCAGCACCACGTCCTTGCCGCTGACGTACTTGGGCAGGGAGCCTCGCAGCGTGACGCGGATTGCGGCGGGCACCTTGAACCAGTTCTCCCCGGCCGCCATGCCGGCCGCCATATCGGTGGAGCCGACGCCGGTCGAGAACGCGCCGAGCGCGCCGTAGGTGCAGGTGTGGCTGTCCGCGCCGATCACACAGTCGCCGGGGGCGACGAGGCCGCGCTCGGGCAGCAGTGCGTGCTCAATGCCCGCCTGCCCCACGTCGAAGAAGTGCTTGATCGCGTGCTTCTTCGCGAAGTCCCGCGCTCTCTGGCAGAGCTCGGCGGACTTGATGTCCTTGCAGGGGGTGTAGTGGTCGAGCACGATGGCGATCTTCTCCGGGTCGAAGACGCGCTCGAAGCCCGCCTGCTCGAAGACGCCGACGGCGACCGGCGTCGTCACGTCGTTGCCGAGCACGAGATCGAGCTTGGCTTCGATCAGGTCTCCGGCGTGAACCTCGCCGAGCCCCGCGTGGGCGGCAAGGATCTTCTGCGTCATGGTCATGCTCATGCGCCTTGTTCCTCCTTCTCCTGCTCTGCGCGCACCGCGGCGCAGAAGACGTTCAGGGCGTTGATGTAGGCGTTGATGCTCGCCTCCATCACGTCGGTGGAGAGCCCCTTGCCGGTATAGGTCCGCCCGCCGGCGTAGAGGCGCACCGTCACGTCGCCGAGCGTGTCCTTGCCCTCGGAGACGGAGTGGATGTTCCAGATGCCGAAGGTGTGCTCCGGCGGGTTGATGATCTTGTTGACCGCGCTGTAGGCCGCGTCGATCGGCCCGTCGCCGAGGCTCACGTCCTGGAACTTCTGCCCGTCCTTCTTGAGGGAGACGGTGCAGGTCGCGGTGGTGAAGTTGCTCGTGTGGACGCTGAACCAGTCGAGCTCGTAGCCGCCGACCTCCTGCACCATCTTCTTGACGGAGCGGTGCTCGACGAGCGCCTCGAGGTCGGAGTCCTTGACGTCCTTTTTCTTGTCGCAGAGCGCCTTGAACTCCTCGAACACGCTCTGCAGCTCGTTCGGGTCGAGCTGATAGCCGAGGGTCTCGAGCCGGTCGGCCACCGCGTGCTTGCCGGAGTGCTTGCCGAGGACGAGGTTGTTCGTATGGACGCCGACGGACTCGGGCGTCAGGATCTCGTAGGTCAGCTTGTTCGCGAGCACGCCGTGCTGGTGGATGCCGCTCTCGTGGGCGAAGGCGTTGCGGCCGACGATGGGCTTGTTGAGCGGCGCCGTCTGGCCGATGATCGAATAGACCGTGCGGCTCGCGCGGGCGATCTGCGTCGTGTCGATGCGCGACTCATAGGGCCAGACGTTCGGGCGCGTGTGCATCGCCATGATGACCTCCTCGAGCGCGGTGTTGCCGCTGCGCTCGCCGAGGCCGTTGACCGTACACTCGATCTGCCGCGCGCCGCCGGCCACGCCCGCGAGGGAGTTGGCCGTCGCGAGGCCGAGGTCGTTGTGGCAGTGGACGGAGAAGATCACCTTGTCGCTGTCGGGCACCTCCGCGCGCAGGTACTCGATCAGAGCCTGCATCTCGCTCGGCGTCGTATAGCCCACGGTGTCGGGGATGTTCACGGTCGTCGCGCCCGCGCGGATCGCCGCGTCCACCACCTGCGCGAGGAAGGGCCACTCGCTGCGCGTCGCGTCCTCGGCGGAGAACTCCACGTTCGAGGTGTACTTCGCCGCGTGCGCGGTCATCGCCGCGGTCATCTCCAAAATCTGCTCGGGCGTCTTGCGGAGCTTATACTTCATGTGCAGGGGGCTGGTGGCCAAAAAGAGGTGGATGCGCGGGTCTCTGGCGTGCTTCACGGCCTCCCAGGCCGTGTCGATATCCTTGATCGAGGCGCGCGCCAGGGAGGCGATCGTACACTCCTTCACCGTGGAGGCGATGGTCTGCACGCTCTCGAAATCGCCGGGCGAGGAAATGGCGAAGCCCGCCTCGATGATATCCACCTTGAGGCTCTCCAGGCACTTTGCGACCTCGATCTTCTCCCTGAGATTCATGGAGCAGCCGGGCGACTGTTCCCCGTCCCGGAGCGTCGTGTCAAAGATCCGGATCCTGTTGTCCATACTCTAGTCTCCTTTTCGCACAAAACTAAACGACGCACCGGCTAAAGCCGGTGGGTTTATTAAGCAACTTAAAGTTGCGCTCAGGCTAAAGCCAGATTTTCTTAGACTGAAAGTCTTCCCAGGCACAAAGCCCTCTGTTCAGACTCAAGTCTGCTATAAGGTCTACTCAAGTAGCTATTCTTCTACTATCGTAAAGTTCTTTTCTTCTTCGTTCCCTTGATTCTCGACGTATTTCTTTATCATTTCTTCGTCTACTTGTCCTACTGTGCCGCAGAAGTATCCTCTCGCCCACATGTGCTGTCCCCAGTATCTCTTCTTTATTTCCGGAAATTCATCCTGTAACAGATGTGATGACCGCCCTTTTAGATACTGTGCTATCTGCGCTGGTGACATTGTCGTCGGGCATGACAGCAGCATATGCACATGATCTTTACTGATGCTTCCTCGGATTATTTCCAATCCTTTGGCTTCACACCCTTGTCGCAATAAGTCCCTTAATCGCTTTGCTACTTCACCTTTCAGCACTTGATACCTGTATTTCGTTATCCATACAAAGTGGTACTTGATTTCGTAGACTGTATGGCTTCCTTTATTGTATTCTGCCATCTTTCTTCACCTCGTCTCAATTGTACCACTTCTATCCCTCTATGAGAAGATGCTGCTTAAAGCAATTACCGCCTAAAGGCGGTGGTTTCGTACCACTGTTTTGGAAAATGAAAAATTGAGGTGTCGCCTGACAGCGACGGATTGAAGAGCGCGGCTGCGCCGCGTGTCATTCTGAGCGCAGCGAAGAATCTTTGATGCCGACAATCGCACAGGATAAGATTCTTCGTCGCCTTTGGCTCCTCAGAATGACACGGAGATTATCAATCCGTCCGCGCAGCGGACTCCAGAATTTTTCATTTTTCACTGTTCATTTTTCATTCGTTATCCACAGTCAAAAGACCGAGCCAAACGACAGGTGCTCCATCCGGTCGGCCATGCCGAGGCGGTAGCGCAGGCGCGCGAAGCCCGCGGCCGCGCCGGACGCGCCCTCTTCCATGAGCGCTTCGCGCAGATCGTGGAAGGCTTCGGCCACGCCGTCAAGGTCCGCGTGGCGGAGAAACACGCTCGTGAAGCGCCGCGCGCCGTGCCAGACGGCAAGGCCGTTCTCCACGGCCGCGAGCGCCGCCTCCGTATCGCCCGCCTCCAGGGCGCGCTCGGCGCGCTCGAGGCTCAGGTCGATCTGCCCGATCAGAAAGTCTGTCCGCCGGACGTTCCAGAGCGCGAGCAGCGTGAGGGCGAGCAGCAGCGCGAGCGCGCCGTATTCCCGCTTCATTCCGCCGCCTCCTTTCTGGCGAAGAAGACCGTGCGGCTCTCGTCGACGGTCATCAGATACACCTCGCCGCTGTCGGCGCAGCCGCGCGCGCGGAGCTGCCCCTCTAGCCAGGCGAGATCGAGCCCGAGCAGGCGGAGGTTTCCCTCGAGTACGCGCCCGTCGCTGATGACGATGTGCGGGTAGCCGCCGTCCGGCGCGCCGATGGCGAGCTGCGCGGCCGTGACCGGGCGCTCGGCGGGATAGGGGAGCAGATTGAGCTTCCCGTCGGTCTCGAGCACCGCGTATTCGATGCTGCGGATATCGCCCCCGCCCTGGCTGCGCAGCTCCTCCATCAGCTCGTCGAGCGTGAAGCGGTTGCGGCGCATCTCCGCTTGGTTAATCTCCCCCTTCACGATCAGAAAGCTCGGCCGGCCGAACAGCAGCTCCCGCAATCGGACGCTGCGCAGACTCAGCCCCGCGATCAGCACCTCGCAGCAGAAGAGCACCGCGATCGGCACGAGGCCGTTAATGAGCGGGATGCCCATGTCCTGCAGCGGGTGCGCTGCGAGATCGGCGATCAGCGCCGCGACGACGAATTCGCTCAGCTCCATCTCGCCGAGCTGCCGCTTGCCCATGAGCCGCATCGACAGCAGCAGGGCGAAGTAGACGATCAAAGTGCGCGCGATCACAATAGCCATAGACGGTACCTCAGTTAAGAATGAATAATGAAAAATGGTATCTATTCAGTCCCCCTGTGTCATTCTGAGGAGCCGTAGAGCCCATGGCCGGAAGAATCTTATCCCGGAATAAAAAAGATCCTTCGACTCGCTTCGCTCGCGAAGCCATGACAAGTACTGAACAGTTACGAAGAATGAATAATTGTGGTGTCCCCTTCGGGGACGAGTTGGAATCCGTCGGCGAAGCCGACGCCTCATTGTTTAATTTTTCGTTATGATCAGTCTGCCCGGATTCGGGCGTTTATATAACGTTTATCAAGAGGTTTTGTATGAAAACTATCGTTTTAAACCGCGAGGACTGCTTTTCGCGCGTTGCGGATGAAATCGCCGCGCTGCTTGACGAGAAGCCGAACGCCGTGCTGGCCTTTTCGACCGGGCGCACGATGCGGCCGCTCTTCGCCGCGCTCGCTGAGCGCTGCGCGGAGGGGAAGCTGAGCCTTGCGCGCGCCGGCGTCTTCGCCGTCACCGAGTTCGAGGACGCGCCGGATGAGAAGAGCGCCAGGTATCAGCTCCTGACAGAGCTGGCAGCGGCTACCGATCTGCCCGCGAAGCGCTGCCGCTTCCTCACGCCCGAGAACGCGGCGGACTGTGACGCCGATATCGCGCGGGCGGGCGGGCTCGATCTCGCGGTGCTCGGCCTCGGCGTGAACGCCCACATCGGCTACAACGAGCCGGGCACGCCCTACATCTCGACGACGCGCCGCCAGAAGCTCAGCGACAGGACCCGCGCGCAGCTCGCCGCCGAGTTCGGCTCGGAGGAGGCCGCGCCGCGCTATGCCTGGACGATGGGCGTCGGCACGCTCATGCGCGCGCGGCGCATCTTCGTTGTGGCCTGCGGAGAGGAAAAGGCGCAGGCCGTCTTTCAAATGCTCTACGCCAGGGACGACGGCCTCGTCCCCGCGGCGTTTTTGCAGCTTCCGCCCGAGGTCACGGTCTGGCTGGACCGTGAGGCGGCCTCGCAATTGTGAAACA
>LXOW01046763.1_pt1 | contig 16680 bp, 7 predicted proteins | sample 1368591 | NCBI WGS metagenome assembly LXOW01 (sample SAMN04884650, study PRJNA319009) | bovine gut metagenome | isolation source: Cow rumen | host: Bos taurus | place: Italy: Legnaro (PD) | collected 2014-07-09 | reverse complement strand
CGTGACTACGAAGCGGCCTTTCAGGCCTACGAAGATTTCCGCGTTTTCTGCGATTTCTGCGAGACATCTACGAAGTCAAAATTGTCGCGGGTGGGAGCCAGGGACGTGGGCATCCTGCCCGCGATGCCGTTAGGCATATTACGCTGATGGGTGTGCATTTTTTTCTGTCGCGGGCGAGACGCCCACGTCCCCTTTAAGCATTAAGCTTTAAGCTTTAAGCATTAACTTCGTTGACCCGCTCAGGATGTTCCTTGAAACGACAAGCGTTTCATAGTCGCCTCGTTCGGGGTTGAACATTGAACTTTTCATTTTGCTACAAGTTATTTGCGCCGACGGGCTGCATTTCAAAAAAAATCGCTTCTGAGCAATATTCTCCTTATGCGTGCGTTATTATATTCGGTAAACTGCATGTTATAACGATGATAGAATATATAAAAGGTGAATTGACAGAGATTACTCCCACGACGGCTGTTGTGGAGGCTCATGGTGTGGGATATGCCCTGAATATCTCGCTGAACACTTTTACGGCTATTCAGCAGAAGAAAGAGGTGAAGCTGTACGTACATGAGGCCATCATGACCGGGGGGCGCGACGACTCCTACACGCTCTACGGCTTCTTCAGCAAGCAGGAGCGCGAGCTCTACCGCATGCTCATCACGGTCAGCGGCGTTGGCAGCAATACTGCCCGCATGATTCTGAGCGCCACGAGTCCTTCAGAGCTGGTGAACATCATAGCCAGCGGCAACGAGAAGGCCCTGAAGGGCGTGAAGGGCATCGGTCTGAAGACTGCTCAGCGCATCATCGTAGACCTTCGCGACAAAATGACCGCCAGCGGTATCATTGCCGACATCATGACGGGAGCGGGAACGACAACGGGAACAGCCCCTGCCATTCAGAATATCAGTACCGAGACGCGCGACGAAGCCGTCGGCGCCCTCACCATGCTGGGCTTCTCGCCTGCTCCAAGCAGCAAGGTGGTGACGGAGATACTGAAAGGTACGCCCGATATGCCTGTGGAGCAGGTTATCAAGCAGGCCCTGAAGATGATTAAATGATTGAAGATTGAAGCGTTTTCTTCTCATATTGACCCTGATACTGTCTATCGTAGCCTCTTCGGCAATGATCGGCTCTGCCGTTGTGCCCGATGATGACGACGACAAGAAGGCTAAGGCCAGCGGAACCGATAAGGCCGTGCAGAGCAATGAGGAGATTAAGAAGCGCAATGAGGAGCGCCGCAACAAGAGTTCGCTTGAGAAATACCGCGACCAGCAGGCGCGCCTGAGGCTGCAGTCAGACTCTATCCCCGACAGCCTGCTGAATCCCCGCTGGAAGATACAGCGGACCACGCCCATCACCTATGACGACCTGAATCAGGGCTCTGCCGACCTGAAGCGCCCTGACAACATGAAGCAGGAGGTGGTATACAACGACACCATAGACCGCTACGTCATCGGTACGAGGATGGGCAAGACCTGGCTTGCTGCCCCTATCATGATGGACCTTACGGAGTATCAGAAGTGGAGCGAGAAGAACCTCTTCCGCAACTTCTTCCGCAACAAGAACGCCGAGATCTTCGAACAGAAGGGGAAGGAGAAGTTCGACTTCACCGACATGCACTTCGACCTCGGTCCAGCCGAGAAGATCTTCGGCCCTGGCGGCATCCGCGTGAAGACACAAGGCTCCGCCGAAATCAAACTCGGCGCTACGCTGAAGAGCATCGACAACCCCTCGCTTCCGATACGTAACCGCAACACTACGACGATAGACTTCGACGAGAAGATCAACATCAACGTGACGGGCAAGATAGGCGACAAGATGAACATGAACCTGAACTACAACACGGATGCCACGTTCGACTATGACGCCCAGAACATGAAGCTGAAATATGACGGCAAGGAAGACGAAATCATCAAGTTGGTGGAAGCGGGCAACGTATCGTTCCCCAGCAACTCCTCGCTCATTCAGGGTGCCTCCTCGCTCTTCGGTGTCAGAACCGACCTGCAGTTCGGCAAGCTCAAGCTTCAGACCGTCTTCTCGCAGAAGAAGTCCAACTCCACCTCAGTAGGCACGAAGGGCGGCACGCAGTTTACGCCGTTTGAAATCAACGTAGCCAACTACGAAGAGAACCGCCACTTCTTCCTCGGCAAGTTCTTCTACCGCAACTACGATGGCTGGATGTCGCGCCTGCCGACCCCATTGACGGGTGTCACCCTGAACCGCGTGGAGGTATGGGTGACGAACAAGAGCGGCCAGAGCAGCAACACCCGCAACATCATAGCCATCCCGATGCTTGGCGAGAGCAGCGGCAACCCCTACAACAGGGCTAACGGCATGTATGAGGCCCTCGTGGGTCTGAGCGACGTTCGCGACATCAACAAGACCAACGACGTCCTTGAAGGCAAGACCATCGGCGAGGTGACTAACATGACCGGCGGCACCGACTATGAGAAGATAGAGAAGGCCCGCCTGCTCAGCTCCTCTGAGTATACGGTGAACAGCTCCATGGGATATATCTCGCTGAAGACCACCCTGAATACCGACCAGGTGCTGGCCATAGCCTATGAATATACCTATAACGGCGTCACCTATCAGGTGGGAGAATTCTCAGGCGACATCACCGACGTCAACTCGGCCCTGATAGTAAAGTCGCTGAAAAACACTACCTGCACCCCAGCGCAGCCTAACTGGAAGCTGATGATGCGTAACGTATACTACCTCGCCTCATCTGTTCAGAAGGAGAAGTTCAAGCTCGACGTGAAATACCAGAGTGACTCCACCGGCGTCTACGTGAACTACATCCCCGAGAACACCGTGAAATCGCTGCCACTGATACGCCTCCTGGGTGCCGACCGCTTAGACAATAACAATAAGGCACATTCAAACGGCTTCTACGACTTCGTGGAGGGCTACACGGTGACCAACGGCAGAGTGTTCTTCCCAATGGCAGAGCCTTTCGGCCAGGGACTCATCACGGCCATGAAGGACAAGGGAGTGTCCCAGAGCACAGCCGAGCTCTATGCCTTCACAGCCCTCTATGAGCAGACGAAGACCACCGCCAAGCAGAACACGGAGCGCAACCGCTTCCAGCTTGTGGGACAGTTCAAGGGCTCTTCGGCCAACGTCATCTCCCTCGGAGCCTACAATGTGCCTCAGGGCAGCGTGGTAGTAACGGCAGGCGGCACAGAGCTCACCGAAGGCACCGACTACTCCGTTGACTATAGCGCGGGAGAGGTTACCATCCTCAATCAGAGCCTCATCGATGCGGGCACGAACATCAACGTGTCGCTTGAGAGCGAGGCCGACTACGGCATGCAGCGCAAGACGATGCTGGGTCTGAACTGGGAGTATGACTTCACGAAGGACTTCCAGCTGAGCGGTACGCTGCAGCACCTCTCTGAGCAGAGCCTCACAACGAAGGTGTCGATGGGTTCGGAGCCCGTCAACAACACCCTCGTGGGCCTCAACATCAACTGGAAGAAGGAAAGCCAGTGGCTGACGAACATGCTGGACAAGATACCGTTCCTGCACGTTTCGCAACCCTCCAACATACAGTTCAAAGCAGAGTTTGCGAAGCTCTTCAGCAGCATGGCGAGCGGCACACAGGACAATGCGTCCTACATAGACGACTTTGAGAACACTACGACGCATCTCGACGTCTCCTCACCCACCTCATGGACCATCAGCAGCGTACCGGGTGTGATGGAGCCCTCAATGGCAAAGGACAACCTCAGGAGCGGCTACCACAGGGCACGTCTTGCATGGTATTATATCGACCCGCTCTTCACACGCCGCTCCTCTACGCTCACGCCGAGCTACATCAAGAATAACGAGGAGATGCTCTCCCAGCACAGCGTCAGAGAGGTGTACGTCAACGAGCTCTACCCCAACCGCGACCAGAGCACCTACAACGGCGCTACATCAACGCTGAGCATCCTCAACATGGCCTACTACCCACGTGAGCGCGGACCTTATAACTTCAATCCGCAGATAGACTCGCAGGGCCTTCTCACCACTACCGAGGGCAACTGGGGCGGCATGATGCGCAAACTCGACACCAACGACTTTGAGGAAGCCAACATCGAATACATAGAATTCTGGCTCATGGACCCCGCCAAGACCACCGACAAGCTGACCAACGGCAAGCTTCACATCAACCTCGGTGAGATTTCGGAGGACGTACTCTATGACGGCAAGAAGTTCTACGAGAGCGGCATGCCCGTCAGCGACAACGAGAAGGTGGACACGACGCTGTGGGGCTACGTGCCCAATCAGAACACTGTGACGTATGCCTTCGCCACCTCTTCCGGCTCCCGCGAGAAGCAGGACGTGGGCTTCAACGGCCTTACCGACGAGCAGGAATTCGGATGGAGAGCCTATGATGAGTTCCGTCAGGCCGTAATGAACACCGTCAGCAGCGACAGTCTGCGCAGCGCGATGCTCGGCGACCTTGCCAACGATAACTACCGTTACTTCCGCGGCTCGCTGTGGGATGAGCGCCGCTCAGGCATCCTGGAGCGTTACAAATACATCAACAACCCTCAGGGCAACTCTCCCGACTCAGAGAACCGCACGGAGGCCTACGATACCTCTTACAAGTCTGGTCCCGACGTGGAGGACATCAACCAGGACTTCACGCTCAACGAGTATGAGAACTACTTCGACTACGTGCTGAACATCAGCACCGACTCGCTCGCTATGGGCTCCATCAGCAACTACTGTGTGGACAAGCGCGTATCCAACGTCACTTTGCGCAACGGCCAGACAACGCCCGTGAAGTGGTATCAGTTCCGCATTCCTCTCTCAGCAGGCATCAAGCGCGGCAGCATCAGCGACTTCTCGTCGATACGCTTCATGCGCATATACATGGAAGGCTTCTCCGAGGAGACCGTGCTGCGCTTCGGCAGCCTGGACCTGGTGAAGGGCGACTGGCGCATCTATGACGCACAGACGCTGAAGGGTGCCTCAGAGAATCCATACAAGGACTTCACGGCCTCAGCCATCAGCATTGAGGAGAACAACGACAAGACCCCCGTGAACTACGTCCTTCCTCCAGGCATCTCACGCGTTGTGGACCCCTCACAGCCCCAGCTGGTTGAGAACAACGAGCAGGCCATGCGCTTCGACCTCAACAACATGAAGCACAACGCCGCCGTTGCGGTATACAAGAACACCAACTACGACATGCGCTACTACAAGCGCATACAGATGTTTGCCCACGCCAACGCCCTTGAGGTCAACTCCACAAACCTGCAGAACGGACAGCTGGCACTCTTCATGCGCCTGGGTTCCGACTATAACAACAACTACTACGAATACGAGATACCGCTCTCGCTGACGGCTCCCGGTCACTACAGCACCTACTCCGACGCAGAATGCGCCATAGTATGGCCTGCAGAGAATATGCTCGACATCGAGCTGAGCAAGCTGACCCAGCTGAAGAAGACGCGTAACATGAGGAGGTCGAACAACGAGCTGACCATCAACGACCTCTACTCCGAATACGACCCCGACCATCAGAGCAACAAGATGAGCATCGTGGGCAACCCGTCGCTCGGTGAGGTGAAGGCAATGATGATAGGCGTCCGTAACCTTGCCAGCGACACCAAGGCCGGCGAGGTGTGGGTCAATGAGCTTCGCCTCTTAGAGCCCGAGAGCGATGGTGGCTGGGCCGCAGGTGCCAACCTCAACATCCAGCTCTCAGACCTTGGCAGCGTCCAGGCCTCAGGCAAATACGTCAGCGACGGCTACGGCGGTCTGGAGCAGAAGGTGATGGAGCGCTCTACGGAGAAATATGCCACCTACTCCGTAACGACCAACGTGGAGCTGGGCAAGTTCTTCCCCGACAAGGCCAAGGTGACGGCACCTTTATATTATAGTATCACGCGCGAGAAGGTATCTCCGAAGTATAACCCGCTTGACACCGACATGCTCCTTGACGACGCCCTGGAATCGGCCACGAAGCATGAGCGCGACTCTATTGAGAGCATAGCGGTGACGAAGACCGTCAACAAGAACTTCTCACTCTCCGGAGTGCGCTTCGGCATATCCACCAAGCGGCATCCTATGCCTTATGACCCCGCTAACTTCAGCTTCTCATACAGTCACTCCAGCCGCCACACCGAAGGCGAGTCTACCGTTTATGAGAACGAGGATAACTGGAAGGGTTCCATAAACTATTCATGGACTCCTGTCTACAAGTCGCTGGAGCCCTTCAAGAACATCAAGTCGAAGTCAAAATACTACGACATCCTGAGGGCCTTCGCTCTCAACTGGCTGCCACAGAACCTCTCTGCCAACACGGATATGACACGCTACTACTACGAGCTTCAGGAGAGAGACCTTGACGACCTTGGCAGCGAGACTCCGCTGCCCCCAACATTCAGCTCGCAGTTCCTGTGGAACAGAAGCTTCGCACTCAGATGGGACATCACGAAAAACCTGCACCTGAACTTCACCAGCGCCACAAGGGCCGAGATAGAAGAGCCCTACACCATAGTGAACAAAGACCTCTATCCCGACCGCTATCAGGCCTGGAAGGACTCCGTATGGACAAGCATCAAGAAGATGGGTACGCCGCTGGACTACAACCAGAACTTCACCGCCTCCTATCAGCTCCCATTGAACCAGATACCAATCCTCAACTGGCTGCAGGCCGACGGTTCGTATAGCAGCACCTACCAATGGGCTCGCGGTGCTGAGGAGGATGGCGTAGTGAAATACGGCAACACCATATCGACCAACCGTAACCTTAACATCAACAGCACGCTCTCGCTGGAAAAGCTTTACAACCAGATTCCGTTCCTTAAGAAGGTGAACGACCGCTTTGCCAAGCCGATGTCGAAGACACAGATGAAGAAGCAGGCAGAGAAACGCAAGGCAGAGAAGGCGAAGGCACGTGAGGAAGCTCAGAAGGCAAAGGAGGCAGAGGAGAAGGCTCGTGCAGAGGCCGAAGCACGCGGTGAGGAATATAAGCCTCAGCCGAAGAAGGACAAGGCGCAGGCCTCCAACGAATCGAAGCTGAAGAATGCCTTCTCGAAGGATGTCACCATCAACGGCGACACCTCCGTCGTCATTACTCACGGCAAGAAGACGAAGCGCCTCGTAGTATCGGCCAAGGACAGCGAGGGACATCCTGTTAAAATAAAGTACAAGCTCGTTGACGAGAACAAGATACAGGTGTTCAACCGCACGGACAGCGCTATGAACATCAAGGTGTCGGTAGTAGCCCTTGAGCCCCTTGATAACAAGAAATGGTATAAGACGACGCAGAGCATCGCACGCCTGCTGATGATGGTGCGCAGCATCGGCATCACCTTCCGCGACCAGTATTCTATGGCCCTCCCAGGCTTCACGCCCAACATCGGCAACTTCTTCGGTCAGAGGTCTGGCGGCGTTATGTCTCCTGGTCTCGACTTCGCCTTCGGCTTCATCGGCGACAGTTACCTCGACAAGGCTGCCTCTAACGGCTGGCTGCTCTATAACGACTCGCTGTCGACGCCTGCCACAACCAGCAAGACGCGCGACGTTCAGGTACGCATGGTCGTAGAGCCCATCCGCAACCTGAAGATAGACCTCAATGCGGCCCACACGCAGACGAAGGCGAAATCCACGCTCTATCAGTATGCCAACCAGACAACGCAGAGCGGTACCTTCTCGATGACCACCATAAGCATCAAGTCAGCCTTCGAGGGTATGGGCGATGCCAACAACGGTTTCCACTCGCCTTCGTTCGAGAAATTCTGCGGACTGTTAGGACAATACCGCACCCGTGTTGAGAACCAATATGCCGGCACAGTGTACCCTACTGGCTCGGGCGACCTCACCGGACACTACTTCGATCCGAAGAACGGAGGCGTTGACCAATACAGCGCCGACGTGATGGTGCCTGCCTTCCTCAAGGCCTACACGGGATACAGCGGACTGAACATCTTCCCCGCCCTGATGAAGATGTTGCCTAACTGGACGGTGAAGTACAGCGGTCTGACCCAGCTATCGTGGTTCAGCGAGCGTTTCAAGAGCTTCAACATCAATCACGGCTACAAGAGCATCTATGCCGTAGGCTCATACAGCTCCTACTCCACATACCTTGAATATATGGGCGACCAGATAGGCTTCATCACCGACTCGCAGACGGGCACCGTAAAGCCCAACTCCATGTTCAACGTCTCTACGGTGAGCATCAACGAGGCTTTCTCACCGCTGTTAGGCATAGACTTCACGCTGCCCAACAACATGACCGTCAAGGCAGAATACCGCACTACCCGCGTGCTGAGCCTCTCGATGACCAGCGTGCAGATTAACGAGACGCTGTCAAAGGACTGGGTCATCGGCTTCGGCTACAAGATCAACGACTTCCGCTTCTTCAACAGCCGTGCCCGCCTTGCAGCAAAGAACAAGACCCGCAAGAGCGGCGATGGCGACGGCAATGACAACAATGCCAACGCTAAGAAGAACAGCAGCAGTGTGACGAACAAATCCAAGGGCTTTGCCCACGACCTCAACCTGCGTCTCGACATCAGCTATCGCCAACAGGCCTCCATAACTCGCGACATCGCCACCGTGACCTCTACAGCCACCTCGGGCAACAACGCATTCAAGCTGGCCTTCGCTGCCGACTACTCTCTGTCGAAGCTGCTCACCATGAGCTTCTATTATGACCGTCAGAGCAACAACCCGCTGCTCTCGTCAAGCTCCTACCCTACTGTGACGCAGGACTTCGGCATATCAATGAAATTCTCACTTACAAGATAAATTGTTAATGCGTAATATGCCTCACGGCATCGCGGGCGAGACGCCCACGTCCCTGCCCCCAAGAGGTAATCATAATTTGTTAATTCGTTAATTCGAAACACATGGTATATAAGNNCCTGCCCCCAAGAGGTAATCATAATTTGTTAATTTGTTAATTCGTTAATTCGAAACACATGGTATATAAGTATGACTTCCTCATCATCGGCTCAGGCGTTGCCGGTATGAGTTACGCCCTTAAGGTAGCGAGAGCACACAAGGGTAAGATATGCCTCATTTGCAAGACCACCCTCGACGAAGCCAACACTACTCGTGCTCAGGGCGGCGTTGCATCAGTAACGAATGTTATCGTGGATGACTTTGAGAAGCACATCCAGGACACTATGATAGCCGGCGACTACATCTCCGACCCAGCCGCCGTAGACCAGGTGGTGCGCATGGGACCCTCACAGATCAAGGAACTGGTGGGATGGGGGGTGAACTTCGACAAGAACGAAGACGGTCTCTTCGACCTTCACCGTGAAGGCGGCCACTCAGAGTTCCGCATCCTGCATCATGCCGACGATACGGGCGCGGAGATCCAGCGTGGTCTCATGGCTGCCGTGAGAAGCAATCCCGACATCACCATCAAGGAGAACCACTTTGCCGTAGAGGTCATCACACAGCACCATCTGGGCATCGAGGTGACACGCCAGTCACATGACATAGAGTGCTACGGGGCTTACATCCTCAATCCCGAGACACAGAAGGTGGACACCTACCTCTCGAAGGTCACGGTGATGTGTACGGGAGGCTGCGGTGCCGTCTACCAAACCACCACCAACCCCATCATAGCCACCGGCGACGGTGAGGCTATGGTATATCGCGCCAAGGGAACGGTGGCCGATATGGAGTTCGTACAGTTCCACCCCACCTCGCTCTATCATCCCGGCGAGACACACCCCGCCTACCTCATCACCGAGGCCATGCGAGGATATGGAGGCATACTGCGACTGCCTACTGGCGAGACCTTCATGGAGAAATATGATGAGCGTCTCTCGCTGGCTCCGCGCGACATCGTGGCTCGCGCCATAGACAAGGAGATGAAGATACACGGAATAGACCACGTGTGCCTCGACGTGACCCACAAGAACCCGGAAGAGACGAAGCATCATTTCCCGAACATCTATGAGAAGTGCCTCTCCATCGGCATCGACATCACTAAGGAGTACATCCCCGTTCGTCCTGCTGCCCACTATATGTGCGGCGGCATCAAGGTTGACCTCAACGGTTGCTCATCCATCAAACGCCTCTACGCCATCGGCGAGTGTTCATGCACAGGGCTGCATGGGGGCAACCGCCTTGCATCCAACTCGCTCATCGAAGCTGTGGTATATGCCGAGACGGCCTCGAAGCATTCCCTTGACCATATCGATGAATACGACTTCAACACCATGATACCCGAATGGAACGATGAAGGCACTATGACCAACGAGGAGAAGGTGCTCATCACGCAGAGCGTGCATGAGGTAGGCACCATCATGGCCAACTATGTGGGCATCGTGCGCTCCGACCTGCGCCTGAAGCGAGCCTGGGTGCGCCTCGACACACTGTACGAGGAGACCGAAGCACTCTTCAAGCGCGTCAAGGCCAGCAAGGACATCTGCGAGCTGCGCAACATGATTAACGTGGGCTACCTCATCACGCGATGGGCCATAGAGCGCAAGGAATGCAGAGGACTGCACTTCACCACCGACTATCCCCATCATGCCTACGACAAACAAGTAAACAATCAATGACGATACTCCTTAAAAGGATAACCCTCTCGCTGCTCCTGCTGCCTCTGACCTTCGTCAACGGGGCACAGGCTCAAGCTCTCTACGAAGCCACCGACGAGGACACAGACAGCATCGCTGCCGAAACCCTCGCGCCTGACTATGATGTAGCTGTTACTGACTCCCTCTCTGCCGACTCCGCCAGCACCTCTCTCCCCTGGCCGATGTCGCTACAGGACAGGCTCGACACCATCGTGGCCAAGGCATCGGTACTGAAGTACGCACAGATGGGGCTGTACATCTATGACCTCACCGCCGACTCCGTAATCTACAGCCGCGATGGCCGGCAGACGCTGCGCCCTGCATCGACCATGAAGCTCATCACGGCCATCACGGCACTCGACAAGTTGGGTGGCGCCTATCTCTATAAGACGCGGCTGTGCTATACCGGCGAAGTGACCGACAGCACCAGGACCCTCAACGGCAACGTCTACCTCATCGGAGGCATGGACCCCATGATAGGCAGCGACGACATTCGTGCCTTCGTCCTTGCCATAAAGGAACTGGGCGTTGACACCATCAGAGGCAATATGTATGCCGACCACTCGATGAAAGACGGCGACCTCTTCGGTGCAGGATGGTGCTGGGATGACGACAACCCCGAGCTCTCCGCCCTTGTATATAAGAGGAAAGACGCGCTGATGAACAAATTCCTCTCGTCGCTGAGCGATGCCGGAGTGGTGGTCGTTGGCACATCGGAAAAAAAGACCTGTCCCAACGGAGCCTTCGAAATATGCCGCCGCACCCACACCATAGAACAGATACTGGAACGCATGCTGAAAGATAGCGACAACCTCTATGCCGAAAGTATGCTCTACCAGATAGGCCTCACTCAGGGCAAGCCCTCAACAGCCAAGAAGGCACGCGCCGTAGAAGAGGCGTTGCTGAAGAAGATGGGCATGAGCGGCTCGCCCCATCGTTTCGCTGACGGCTCAGGACTGTCGCTCTACAACTACGTCTCGGCAGAGATGCAAGTGGCCTTCCTCAGGTATGCCTTCAACGATGCCAACATCTATTCCGACATATACACCCACCTGCCCATAGCCGGAATTGACGGTACCCTCTCAAAGCGCATGCAGAAGACTGTCGCCCAGGGCAACGTACATGCAAAGACTGGCACCCTATCAGGAGTGTCAAGCCTCGCTGGATATTGCACTGCCTCCAACGGGCATCTTCTTGCCTTCGCCATCATCAACCAAGGACAGCAAAAAGCCGCTGCTGCAAAGAAATTACAAGACATCATCTGCATCGAGATGTGCAGATAGAAACCCCACCCCACCCCCAAGGGGAGGGGGCAAATATTTGTAATCATAATTCTCAATTCTTAATTCTTAATTCATAATTCTTAATTCGAATAGTGCAACGAGTAATCATAACCTCCACACTTCAGGCCGACCTTCTGGCGGCTATCAACGACTGTGAACACGACAAAATCTTCGTGCTCACCGACACCACAACGTCCAGCCTCTGCTGGCCAGTCATCAGCAGCTATCCCTATCTCTCTGAAGCACACCATATAGAGATAGGAGCCACCGACATGAGCAAGACCCTACAGTCTACCGCCCACGTATGGGACGAGCTGCAGGCAGGAGGAGCCACGCGTCACTCTCTGCTCATAAACCTTGGCGGAGGAATGGTGACAGACCTCGGCGGCTTTGCTGCCAGCACCTTCAAGCGGGGTATCAACTTCATAAATATCCCCACTACGCTGCTCTCTATGGTAGATGCCAGCGTGGGAGGCAAGACAGGCATCAACTACGGGATGCTGAAAAACGAGATTGGAGTCTTCAACGACTCGAAATACGTGCTTCTCTGCACAGACTTCCTCCACACCCTCGATGAAGGCAACATCCTCTCCGGCTATGCCGAGATGCTCAAGCACGGCCTCATCTCCACACAGGAACATTGGGAGGAGCTCATAGCCTTCGACGTCACCCGTCCCGACATGGAGCAGCTGTCGCACATGCTGGCCACATCCGTAGCCGTGAAGGAGCGCATCGTAGAGCAAGACCCCCACGAACACTCCATCAGGAAAGCCCTCAACCTCGGACACACCATGGGTCACGCCTTCGAGACATGGGCCATGAGACATGAGCGCCCCATCCTTCACGGATACGCCGTAGCCTATGGAATCATACCCGAACTATACCTTGCCTGCTTCAAGGCACAGTTCCCACAACACATCATGAGACAAGCCGTCAGCTACATACGCGAGAACTACGGCACGTTGCCCGTCACCTGCAAAGACTATCCTGAGCTCCTTGAACTCATGACACACGACAAGAAGAACACAGCAGGCATCATCAACTTCACCCTGCTGGGTGGTATCGGCGATATCAGAATTAATCAAACTGCCACAAAAAAAGAGATAGAAGAAGCATTAGATTTCTTTCGGGAGGGATAAAACGACATTTTTGTCTCTCTTTCAACGATAAACATGGCAAATCGCAGGCCTTCATGCTTGCGCAATTGACAAAAAGTTACTTAATTTGTAAAATTTCTTGCAAAATGTTTGGTGGTATCGCAGAAAAGATGTAATTTTGCACTCAATTCAGGAAAACAACTACCCTAAAAGGCAGATTTCCTCTTCCAATTCAAACGCAAATTATGAGTAATCTCATCAAACCCAAAGACTACCAAGCCCTTCTCGACCTGAAGCAGACCGAGCAGGGTATAAAGCTCATCAAGGACTTCTTTCAGACCAACCTCTCCACAGAGCTTCGTCTGCGTCGCGTCACAGCACCCCTTTTCGTACTCAAGGGTCTTGGCATCAACGATGACCTCAACGGTGTGGAGCGCGCCGTAACATTCCCCATAAAAGACCTGGGCGACCAGAAAGCGGAGGTCGTTCACTCCCTCGCAAAATGGAAGAGACTCACCCTTGCCGACTATGATATTGAGCCCGGCTATGGCATCTACACCGACATGAATGCCATCCGTGCCGATGAAGAGCTTGACAACCTGCACTCTCTCTACGTGGACCAATGGGACTGGGAAGCCGTCATGATGCCCGAGGAGCGCAACATCGAGTTCCTCAAGAGCATTGTGCGCCGAATCTATTCAGCCATTCTGCGCACAGAGTATCTTACCTGCGAGACCTACCCCCAGATCAAGCCCTTCCTCCCGCGCGACATCTATTTCATACACTCCGAAGAACTGCTGCAGATGTATCCCGACCTGACACCGAAAGAGCGCGAAGACGCTATCTGCAAGAAGTATGGAGCCGTATTCATCATGGGTATCGGAGGCCGTCTCTCCAACGGTGAAAAGCACGATGGCCGTGCCCCCGACTATGATGACTGGACAACGCCCAACGGCGATGGTTTCCTCGGACTCAATGGCGACATTCTCCTGTGGTATCCCGTGCTGGAGCACAGCATCGAGATTTCCTCTATGGGCATCCGTGTCGACAAAGAGGCTCTCCTGCGCCAGTTAGAGCTGGAAGGCAAGAACGAGCGCAAAGATCTTTATTTCCACAAACGCCTTATCGAAGGCAGCCTGCCCTGCTCCATTGGCGGCGGCATAGGTCAGAGCCGTCTCTGCATGGTTCTGCTGCATAAGGGCCACGTTGGCGAGATACAGGCCTCCATCTGGCCTGAAGAGCAGCGCAAGGAATGCAAGGCACTGGGGATGAACCTCATATAATACAATGATCTTCTGAGCAAAAACATTGCAAACACCAATAATCAAAGAACAAATGCCACAGGGTGTGTCTGAATAAGATACACCCTTTTTCGTGCCTTTTTTGTTGTAGTCAGGTAAACAATTCTGTAACATTTTACAAAAAACCACTCATATTCAAAAAAAACTTTGTAACTTTGCCCCGTAATTCGCGATGCTATTCCATAATCAACTCTACCTATACCAACAACAACTATGAACCATAAAGCATTCTTTGCAGCACTCCTGCTGCTCACTTCATGTTTTTCCGTTGCCTCAGCAGCCGACACAGAGGGGCGTTTCACGTTTGGCACCGCCACCAACCCTGATGGCCGCACCATTGAGGTAGACCGTCACGGCTTCATCATCGACGGCCACTACGCTCTTCCTGTGATGGGCGAGATTCACTATGCCCGCGTACCTCGCTGCGAATGGCGTCGCGAGATACAGAAGATGCGCGCTGGCGGCATAACCATCATTGCCACCTACTGCTTCTGGATACACCACGAGGCCGAGGAAGGCCGTTGGGACTGGAGCGGCAACAAAGACCTGCATGCATTCCTTCTGGTGTGTCAGGAGGAGAAGATGCCCGTTGTGCTGCGCATCGGTCCGTTCTGTCACGGTGAGGTATATCAGGGCGGCTTCCCCGTATGGCTCACGGAAAAGGCCTCGTCCGACCCCAAGGCCTTCAAGCTGCGCTCAGAGGCTCCCGGCTTCATCGCTGCCACACAGCGTCTCTACAGCAACATCTTTGCCCAGACGAGCGATATGCTGTGGAAACACGGCGGCCCCGTCATCGGCGTGCAGATAGAGAACGAGTGTCGCGGCCCTTGGAGCTACTACATGAGGCTGCGCGATATGGCCATCAGGATAGGTTTCGATGTGCCCTTCATGACCCGCACAGGCTGGCCGAAGCTCAACGGGAAGGAGGAGTTTGGCAAGCTGCTGCCCCTCTATGGCGACTATGCCGATGGTTTCTGGGACCGTAGTCTTACCGATATGCCCGGCGACTACAAGAATGCCTTCATCATGAAGGACACGCGCCTGAGCAGCGTCATCGCCACAGAGGCTCTTGGCAACAATCAGGACACGAAGATGTCGAAGGGTGACAGGCAGTATCCCTACCTTACCTGCGAGCTGGGAGGCGGCATGATGCCCTCCTATCACAGGCGCATCAACATGTCGGGCAATGAAGCCCTTCCAATGGCTGTCTGCAAACTCGGCTCAGGGAGCAACCTTCCCGGCTACTACATGTATCACGGCGGCACGAACCCCTACTGCAAGGAGCATACTATGGGAGAGACGCAGGCTACGTCTGTCACCAACTACAACGACATGCCCTACATGTCATACGACTTCCAGTGCCCCCTTGGCGAGATGGGTCAGCCCAACCTCAATGCCTTCCATCAGACCAGACTGCTGCATCAGTTCCTGGCCGACTGGGGCGAGGAGCTGGCCGTGATGGATGTCGACACCCTCAGCCAGCACTATGCGCGTCGCGGCTGCTTCGAGTTCTATAACGACTACGTGCGCATCATCAACGAAGGGGGGCGCTCCTACGTCAGACCTGTCAAGATGCCGTTTGAGGGTCACCTCATCAGCGCCGACGCACAGCCTTTCTGCAAGATTGGCAAGACCATATATTTCGTTCCTATCAAAGGGATGAAGCCCGTCATCACCATCGATGGGAAGCGCTTCACGGCCAAGGCCGACAAAGCCCGTCAGGTAAAGGACATCACCGTCTGTCTGCTCAGCGCCGAGAAGGCCTTGCGCGCCTTCAAGATTGACGGCGTCCTGCACTATGCCAAGACCGCAGGAGGTATATTATATAAGGATGGCGACCGTATCGTGGAGGAGAGCTGGGAGACAGATGCCCTCTCAAAGGTGTCTCTGACGAAGACACAGGAGGCCGGTCCCCTGCGCGAGGTGGTGCTGGGCAGTCAGAAGGTGGCAGCCATGCCCAACGATGCCGACTTCTCCAAGGCGGAGACGTGGCGCATAGACCTCCCAGAGGTAAGTCGCGAAGAGCTGCGCAACACATTCCTCGCAGTAACCTACAGCGGCGACTGTGCCCGCGTCTATGCTGACGGCAGGCTTGTGATGGACAATTTCTGGAACGGCAAGACAATGCTCGTGAGGCTGTCAGACCTCGTTGGTGGCTGCTGCCAGTCAGGATTGCCTGCAGCAAAGTCCAACATCGAGCTGCGCATACTGCCTTCAACGCCCGGTGCGCCCATCTATCTTGACCCCAACACAAAGAAGGCACTCTTCAGCATGCCTGTACCGAAGGCCGAACTAATCAAGAGGATTGAGAAATAAGCGCATATCCAACATCAGGAGGGCCATAGAAATAAACGCATATTCAACAAAATGTCAAACTTTTAGCAGGAAATAGCAGTATGCCCTTAAACCTTCTGTAGGGTCGCTGCGTCATAGATACGAAAAGAAATCAAAACAC
>LXOW01051628.1_pt1 | contig 16682 bp, 19 predicted proteins | sample 1368591 | NCBI WGS metagenome assembly LXOW01 (sample SAMN04884650, study PRJNA319009) | bovine gut metagenome | isolation source: Cow rumen | host: Bos taurus | place: Italy: Legnaro (PD) | collected 2014-07-09 | reverse complement strand
GGCCTTGAACTTCTTGCCGTTGGGGATGCCGCCGCCGATCTCCTCGATGACCTTGCGCAGCGGAGTGCCCATGGGGATCTCCACCAGGCCGGTGTGGTTGATCTTGCCGCCCAGGGCGAAGACCTTGGTGCCCTTGGACTTCTCGGTGCCCATGGAGGCGAACCACTCGGCGCCCTTGAGGATGATCTGGGGGATGTTGGCCCAGGTCTCGACGTTGTTCAGGATGGAAGGCTTCTGGAACAGGCCCTTCTCCGCGGGGAACGGAGGACGGGGACGGGGCTCGCCGCGGTTGCCCTCGATGGAGGTCATCAGAGCAGTCTCTTCGCCGCAGACGAAAGCGCCGGCGCCCAGACGGAGGTCGATGTCAAACTTAAAGCCGGTGCCCATGATGTTGTCACCCAGCAGACCGTACTCGCGGGCCTGCTCAATGGCGATCTGCAGACGCTTGACCGCAATGGGGTACTCGGCACGGACGTAGATGTAGCCCTGAGAAGCGCCGATGGTGTAGCCGGCGATGGTCATGGCTTCCAGAACGACGTGGGGGTCGCCTTCCAGAACGGAGCGGTCCATGAAAGCGCCGGGGTCGCCTTCGTCAGCGTTGCAGCAGACGTACTTCTGGTCGTTGTCGTAAGCGCGGGCGAACTTCCACTTCATGCCGGTGGGGAAGCCTGCGCCGCCGCGGCCGCGGAGGCCGGAGTCCAGCAGAACCTGGATCACGTCCTCGGGCTTCATCTCGGTGAGGACCTTGCCCAGGGCCATGTAGCCGTCACGGGCAATGTACTCGTCGATGTTCTCGGGGTTGATGACGCCGCAGTTGCGGAGGGCAACACGGAGCTGAGACTTGTAGAAGGTGGTGTCGTTGAGGGAGACGTTGGCGCCGGGCTCGGTGATTTCCGCGCCTTCCTTGTACTCCAGACGGGTCACAATACGGCCCTTGAGCAGATGCTCCTCCACGATCTCGGGGATATCCTCGGGGGTCACGCGGGAGTAGAAGGTGCCCTCGGGGTAGACGATCATAACAGGACCCAGAGCGCAGAGGCCGAAGCAGCCGGTCTGCACGATCTTGATCTCTTCTTCCAGGCCCTTGGCCTTCAGCTCCTCGGCCAGGCGCTCACGCACCTTCTGGGAGCCGGAGGAGGTACAACCGGTGCCTCCGCAAATCAGAACATGAGAACGATACATTTTCGATGATCCTCCTTACTTCTCAAAAGCACCGATGGTGTATTCGGTGACGACCTTGCCGCCCTTGAGGTGCTCCTCGGCCACGCGGCGAGCCTTCTCCGCGGTCATCTTGACGTAGGTGACCTTCTCCTTGTCGGCCTCATAGACCTCCACGATGGGCTCGTAACGGCACAGGCCGATGCAGCCGGTCTGGGTCACGGTGACCTTCTCGCCCAGGTCGAGCTTGCTGACCTCTTCCACGAGGGCGGACAGAACGGGTCTTGCGCCGGCCGCAATGCCGCAGGTGGCCATACCGACCACAGCGCGGATGCTGCCGCTGCCAGAACGCATGGTAACATTGTCCTTCATGCGATCACGAATTGCTTGAAGTTCCGCCAAAGTTTTCATAGTACGTTCCTTTCGTATGATAAATTATTTGCTTTACTTGTGTTCCGTAGGGGCCGGCGTCCTCGACGGCCCGAGGTTGCAGGAAACAAATCGGTTCGGGGCGTCGAGGACGCCGCCCCCTACAATTATTCGCCTTTCAGGCTCCCCTCGATCCACAGCAGCACGTCCGGGGTGTTCAAGGGGATATCCGGTCCGAGAACGGCGCGAATCTCTAAGGTGTCCAGGACGATGTCGCCGTCGGGCCGCCGATACTCGAACAGCCAGTCGATGTCCGGGCTGCCCTGGATCAGGGTGACGATGGAGCCGGCGTAGTCCCCCACGGGGACGCAGTCCAGGTGGTCGATCTGGAAGGTGGCGCGGACCGTGGTGCCGGTGGGGGGAACCACAGAGGATTCAATCTCCAGGGTGCCTCCCGTCTGCTCCGCCGCCAGCTTCAGCAGCGGCAGACCCATGCCCACGGGCCGGGTGGTTCGGGTGGTGGTGAAGGGGTCCGTCACCGTGGCAACGAATTCCGGCGGCATGCCGCAGCCATTGTCGATAATAGACAGGGTCCGCCAGCCGTCACGCTCTTCGATGCGGATCACAATCCGATCCGCCCCGGCCTTGACAGAGTTCTTGGCAACATCTAAGATGTTCAGAGCAAGCTCCTTCATGTCATACCCTCCTAACAGAATGGGACATGTCGCGCAGCGGCGCACAGTGTGCGCCATCGCAGCCGGTCCCGTGGCGCACACTGTGCGCCGCTACATTCCCTTGCGAAGAAGCGCGATCAGGGAATCCCGGACCTTCTGCGAGGAATAGGGCTCGTCGTCCAGCTCGATCCACTGGCTGGCCTCCCGCATGGATTCCAGGCGGTGGGCGTCGGAGGAACAGAGCAGACGGCGGTTTTCCAGGCCGTAGTCCTTCGCATACTGTTCCCGGTTGTCCGGGTCGTTCAGCTCCAGGGTGGGAAAAAAGGGCAGCTCGGGCAAAGCGCCCAAAATGCCGATGATCCCGTTGGAGGGCCGATCAATGTGGGCCGGAAAGGCCGCCCCCCCGTGGGCCAGGGCCAGGGCCGTCCCCGCCTCCAGATCCAGCCTGGTGGCCGGAATCAGCAGGTTGGGCTCCTCCCCCAGGACCTGATCCTCGGCGTCCATATAGAACTGGTTGCCGAAGACCGCGGGTTTGTTTTTGATGGGCAGCCGGTTGGTCCGGACCACTGCCTCAAAGGCCTTCGCCGCCTCCAGGGTGGGAAACAGACAGACCAGGTGAATTTCCTCGGCGGTGGTCAGCTCCATCCCCGGCACGCCCACGATGCCGTAGGCCTTGCAGGCCTTCAAGAAAGCGCCGCAGTTGCCGCAGGTGTTGTGGTCCGTCAGGGCCGCAAGCTGGAGCCCGCAGAGGCTCGCCATGCCCGCCATATTGGCGGGGGTCATATCGTCGTCCCCGCAGGGGGACAGGCAGGAGTGCATATGCAGGTCGTAAAAATACCGGCTCATAACAGCGCCGCCACCTTTGCGCACAGGGAAAAGGCCGCTTCGGGAGAACGGTAGAGGTTGATCCCCTTCTTCTCCGCCAGCTCCGCCATTCCCGGGTCCGGATGGACGTCCTCAGCCAGAATGGCCAGGGCTGCGTCCGTCAGGGTCGCGACGGCGATGACGTTGTTGTTGGACATGATGGTGATCCAGGCGTCGCCGGATTGGGCGCGGCCCATGACCCAGGAGAGCAGATCGCCGGTGTAGCCGCCGGTGACCTCCCGGTCGGGCTCCGCCTCGCAGACGGGCTCCAGTGCCAGGGCAAGGGCAAGCTCCTTGACAGTCATTTCTCCGCGCCTCCTTCCCGGTTTTCCTGGAATCGCCGCCGCAGCAGAACCACGCAGTCCTCCAGGCTGACCTCGCCCTTGACCACGTCCTCGGCAAAGGCCCGACAGGTGGGGGCGCCGCAGGAGCCGCAGTCGATCCGGGGAAGCTTGGCGTGGAGCTCATCAATCTCCATCATCATCCGCATGGCCTCGAAGCGATCCTCCGACAGGCTGTAGGTGGGGATGTAGTCGTTGATGGGCGCGTCCAGGACGGCGTCGGGGGGCACGTAATCAGGCCCCTGATCCTTTACGTCCAGATAGTTTCGGTTGTGGGGCAGGCCGTGTCGGAAGGACAGCAGCCTGGCCTTTGCGATATATGGATTCTCCACTGTGGCAGCGCCGCCCACGCAGCCTCCGGGACAGGCATTGAGCTCCACGAATTCCAGATGTGGGAATTTTTTGTTCTCAATGGCGTCCAGAACCTGGATGGCGTTGTCCATATCGTCCGCCGCCAGATAGCGGTCGTCGAACAGGCCCTCCGCCTCTCCGCCGGAGGAGGCCCACTTGACGCCGGCAATGCCGGCCCGGGACCGCATCATGCCGGGATGGGGCTTCTTCACCTTACCCGAAAGCTTCATATAGACCTCCGCGATGGACACCACGTAGTCGATGGAGCTCTTGGTCTGGCTCAGCCCGTTCTTGGCATAGCTGCTCTTGGCGGGACAGGGAGAAATGAACACCGTGCAGATATCGTCCTTGGTGAGCTCCGGGTGATTTTTCAGCACCCGGGCCTTGGCCACCCGACTGGCGTATTCCACCGGGGGCAGGATGGGCAGGACGTTGTCGCACAGCTCCGGGAACCGCAGCCGGATGAGCCGCACGATGGCGGGACAGGCGGAGCTGATCACCGGGCGGGGGATGCCGGGTTTGCGCATGTAGCGGCGGGTACACTCGGAGATGATCTCCGCGGCCCGCGCCACCTCATAGACCTCATCGAAGCCCAGCTCCATCAGGGACTCCAGCAAGCAGCCGATGTCCGTCAGCTCGTCAAACTGCCCATAGAGGGCGGGAGCCGGCAGGGCAATGCGAAACTTGTACTTGGGGTCGATGTCGGCCAACTTGTCAAAGATGGCCCGCTTGGCCTTGTGGGGGCAGACCCGGACGCACCGACCACAGTCGATGCAGAAATTGGTGCGAATGACCGCGTGGCCGTCACGGATGCGAATGGCCTCCGTTGGACACTGGCGCAGGCAGGAGGTGCAGCCGATACATTTATCGGCGTCCAGGGATACCGAATGCAGAAAATTATCGATCACCCAATTCCTCCCTTCCGCTTACACAGCCACCACCATGGTGAGCTTGGTGCCAACACCCACCTGGGTCTCGATCTCCAGGCTCTCGGTGTAGCGTTTCATGTTGGGCAGTCCCATACCCGCGCCGAAGCCCATGTTGTGGATCTGTTCGGTGGCGGTGGAATAGCCCTCCTGCATGGCAAGCTCCACGTTGGGAATCCCAGGACCGTGGTCTTCGAGAACGATCACGATCTTATCAGGATAAACCGCAACGTCGGCGCTGCCGCCGTTGGCGTGGATGACCATATTGATCTCTCCCTCGTACATGGCGATGGAGCAGCGGCGAATCACGTCGGACGGAAAGCCCAGTTGCCGCAGCTTTTTCTTCATCTCCACGGAGGCCTCGCCGGCGGAGGAGAAATCCTCACCGTCGATGTCAAAGTGAAAATTCAGTGCGGCCATAGGCTCATTCCTCTCCCGCGTCGTCCAGCAGGCCAGTGTCGTACAGCTTGCCTGCCGTGCGGAACATGGATTCCCGCGTCACCATGATGACAATGTCGTTGGCGTCTGCCAGGGAGACGATCTCCGGGGTCGGTTCTTTGCCGTTGATGAAGACGATGCAGTGCATATCCAGCATCATGGCCGTGCGCACCACCTGCGGATTCAGCAGGCCGGTGATCAGCACGGACTGATTGGTGGCAAAGGCCAGCACGTCGCTCATCATGTCACAGCAAAAGGCGTTCTGCACCTCGGTGTCCAGCATCTCCTCACTGGAAAGGATGTCGGCCCGAAGCAGCTCGGCGATCTCCCGAAGTTTCATGATGGTACCTCCGTTGGTGGGGGCGTAGATCAATACTTAGCCAGGATGCCCTCGATCTGGTCGGGGGTCAGCCGGCCGTAGACGTCGTCGTTGATCATCATGACGGGGGCAAGACCGCAGGCGCCGACGCAGCGGCAGGCCTCCAGGGAGAACTTGCCGTCGGGGGTGCACTCGCCGTCACTGAGGCCGGTGAGCTCGCAGATCTTGTCAAACACGGCCTGAGAGCCCTTGACGTAGCAGGCGGTGCCGAGGCAGACGGAGATCCGGTACTTGCCCTTGGGCGCCAGCGCGAACTGGGCGTAGAAGGTGGCGATGCCGTAGATCTTTTCCAGGGGAACGTTCATTTGATCTGCAATGATGGTCTGGACCTCGATGGGCAGATAGCCATAGATGTCCTGGGCTCTCTGCATGATGGGCATGAGGGCGCCCGGGGTGTCCCGGAGCTCCGCGATCACGGCCAGCAGCTTTTCTTCTTGTTCCTTCGTGCCACGGAAGGGAACCGTCGTTACTTTACAAGCCATTTGATGCAACTTACCTCCTAAATCGTAATAGCAAATGGTCGTTACCGGACGCACTGCGTCCATAGTACATATGGTATTTTACCAGATTTCCCTTGGAAAGTAAAGCGGAAAATAGAAATTTTACATGAAAGAAGTGGAAAAAAGATAATGGGTGTGAGAAGAAAAACTCATAGGCAAAAGGAATCCATTCCTGACGGCCGTCCTCAAAAAAATGATTGAAATTTGATCTTCCTTGCGATATAATAAGCTGAATAAAATGGCCGGATATATCCGGCTGCGGAAAGAGGGTATTCCATGGGCCAGGTTATTGCCATCACCTCCGGCAAGGGAGGCACCGGAAAGACTACCCTCTGCGCCGCTGTAGCCACCTGCCTGGCCGCGGAAGGGCAGCGGGTGCTGTGCATTGACGCGGATTTGGGCCTGCGCAACCTGGATATTTCCCTGGGCATGGCGGAGCTGGCTCCCATCTCCTTCGCGGACGTGCTGACCGGGCGCTACAGTCTGAAGGACGCCGCCCCCCACCCGGATATCCCCGGGCTCTTTCTGCTGACCTCCCCCGTGACGGACATGGGCGACCACATCCGCTTTCAGGACTTCGGGCAGATGCTCCAAACCGTCCGGGAGAGCTTTGACTACTGCCTGATCGACTCCCCCGCCGGAATCGGCAACGGCTTCCGCTTCGCCACCCTCTTTGCCGACCGGGTGCTGCTGGTTGCCACCCCGGACCCCGCCTCTTTGCGGGACGCCGCCCGGACCGCAGACCTGTTGGAGCAGATGAGTCGGGACAACGTGAAGCTTGTCATCAACCGGGTCACGCCCTCCCTCTTCCGGCACCTGCGCTGGACTGTGGACGATATGATGGACGAGGTGGGGGTTCCCCTCTTTGGCCTGATCCCCAACGACGAAAACGTGGTCCTGGCCGCCGCCGCCAATCAGCCCCTGATTTGCCGGACTGACCGGGGCGCCGCCCTGGGCTGCCTCCACGTAGCCCGCCGCCTTCAGGGCCGAAGGGTGCCGCTGCTGCGAATTTGAATTGGCGTTCGTCTTGAAAGAGGACTTCATGTGTCAGGGATTAGGAAACGGAGTTCAGGGACTGTAGGGACGGCACCCTGCCGTCCGCCGCTTCCCGCCCGCTGGGGGTACGGATTCTTCGCTGCGCTCAGAATGACAAACGGAAAACCCGCCTGTAGGGACGGCCCTTGCTTCGCGTCGCTGCCGTCCGCGTCCCCCGTCCTTTTTCAAACGTATCCAAACGGCAATTTAAAAACGCCACGGTTCTTTCATATTTTCATATTTTCTTATTTTCATATTTTCATTCTTTCATTCTTTCACTCCCCCGCCCTCTCATTGTTGCAAGGAGAATCAACATGAATATTACCATAATGGCCCACGACAAGAAAAAGGAGCTCATGGTCCAGTTCTGCACGGCCTATAAGAGCGTTCTGGCCAAGCATACCCTTTCCGCCACGGCCACCACGGGCCGCCTGGTGGCCGAGGCCACCGGTCTGCCCATCTCCCTGTTCCTGGCCCATAACCAGGGCGGCCACCAGCAGGTGGACGCCCGCATCGCCTACAACGAGATCGACATGGTCCTGATGTTCACCGACCCCAACAGCACAGACCCCTGGGACAACCGCTATGCCCTGCGGACCCTCCTGCTCTGCGACGCCCACAACGTCCCCGTGGCCACCAACCTGGCTACGGCGGAAATGCTGATCCTGGGCCTCCAGCGCGGCGATCTGGATTGGCGCGAGCTGGTGCATAATAAACGGTAGACAGCAGGAGCGAGAAATGACAACTTACTCTGAACAAACCGTAGAATTTCTCTGGTCCCTGCGGCTCAACAACTCCCGGGAGTGGTTTCAGGAACACAAGGCCGAATACGAGACCCTGATGCTCCGGCCCACCAAGGACCTGGCCAACGCCCTGTTTGAGCATCTGCGGGATAAGTACCCCAAGCACGACTGGAAGCTGCATATCTCCCGCATCTATCGGGATGCCCGGCGGCTCTTTGGCCGCGGTCCCATGAATGACCACCTGTGGTTTACAATCCATGGGGACCTGGAAGAGGGCAGCGGCCCGGCCTTCTGGTTCAGCTTCACCCCCGAGGGCTGGGACGGCGGCATGGGCCTCTGGCCCAGCGGCAACACCGCCCTGGAACGCTTCCGCGCCCAGGTAAAACGAGACCCCGCGCCCGCAGAGGCCCTGGTACGCCGCCTGGCAGAGCAGACGGATTTTGTGCTGACCGGTGAAAGCTACAAGAAGCATAAGCTGGAAACCACGTCCCAACTCCAGCCCTGGGTAGACAAAAAATGGCTGGGCCTGGAGCACCGGGCTCCCCACAACGAAATCTCTCTTTCCGATCAGCTCTTCCCCTACCTCCGCGACGGCTGGGACTGGCTGATGCCGTTCTATGAGTATTTCATGACCCTGCCCGCCATCCCGGAATAAAACCCAATCCCGCGCCGAACAAACATGGAGGTTTTTCCCATGAGACAACACCTGTGCCTGATTCCGGCTGCGCTGTTGCTGGCGGCGTTGTTTACCGCCTGCTGGCCCAAGGAGAATCCGCCGACGGTCCACGTGGTTTACAAGGGTCAACTCTACGAGGTGACGTCCTATCCCAGGGAGACCACCGCCTGCGGGGACCTGGACGAAACCAAACTAATTGACGCGACGATCATTCCCTACGACGTGATGCCTTCCAGCGAAGGCGAGGTCAACGTCAACGCCAAGTCTGTCCGGCTCTACGACCTGGACGAAAAGACCTTCCTGGTCATCATAGACGGCGAACAGTACCTGGTACCCATCCAATGACGTTCATTCTCAATTCTCAACTCTCAACTGTTCCGGCGGGCAAATTGCCCGCGCTACATACAATATCGGAGGTAACACCATGCCAAAAATCACGCCCCGGACGCTGTCCGGCTTTATGGAGCTGCTGCCCGCGCCGCAGCAGCAGATGGAGCGCTTTTTGCAGACGCTCCGCGAGACCTACGCCCTCTACGGCTTCACGCCCCTGGACACGCCTCTGATCGAATCTGCGGAGATTCTGCTGGCCAAGGGCGGCGGCGAGACCGAAAAGCAGATCTACCGCTTCTCCAAGGGCGACGCGGATCTGGCCCTGCGCTTTGACCTGACCGTCCCCCTGGCCAAATACGTGGCCCTCCATGCGGGAGAGCTCAGCTTCCCCTTCCGCCGCTTCCAGATCGGCAAGGTCTACCGGGGCGAGCGGGCCCAGCGGGGCCGGTTCCGGGAGTTCTACCAGGCCGACATCGACATCATCGGCGACGGCAAGCTGGACATCGTCAACGAGGCGGAGATCCCCGCCGTCATCTACGCCACCTTCACCCGCCTGGGGCTGGAACGCTTCCAGATCCGGGTCAACAACCGGAAGATTCTCAACGGCTTCTACGCCATGCAGGGCCTGTCCGAGCGCTCCGGCGACATCATGCGCACCGTGGACAAGCTGGACAAGATCGGCCCCGAGAAGGTGCGGGGGCTGCTGATCGACGAGGCTGCCCTGACCGAAGGCCAGGCAGACGAGATCATGCGCTTTATCGCCATCCAGGGCAGCAACGAGGAGGTCCTGGCCGCATTGGAGGGCTATGCGGGCCGGAATGAGCTCTTCGACCTGGGCCTGGAGGAACTGAAAACCGTCACCAGGTACCTGGCCGCCTTCGGCGTGCCGGAGGCCAACTTCGCCGTGGACCTGACCATCGCCCGGGGCCTGGACTACTACACCGGCACGGTCTACGAGACCCTCATGCTGGACCACCCGGAGATCGGCTCCATCTGCTCCGGCGGCCGCTACGACAACCTGGCGGAATACTACACCGACCGGCAGCTGCCCGGCGTGGGCATTTCCATCGGCGTGACGCGGCTGTTCTACATTCTGCAGGAGCAGAACATGCTGAACGAGGGGCTGAACACCGCTCCCGCCGAGGTGCTGGTGATTCCCATGATCGAGGACCTGAGCCCCGCCGCCCAGGCAGCCACCTATCTGCGCAGTCAGGGCATCCGCACCCAAATCTACACGGAGCAGAAGAAGTTCAAGGCCAAGATGGGCTACGCGGACAAGCTGGGGATTCCATACGTGGCTTTCCTGGGAGAGGACGAGGCCGCCCAGAACAAGATTTCCCTCAAGAACATGCAGACCGGCGAGCAGAGCCTGCTGACGCTGGCGGAGGCCGCCGAACAGGTCAAGGCCGCCATGGCCGCCCGGGATGCAGGGAAATTGATCAAGGGTTGATCCGTAGGGACGGCACGCTGCCGTCCGCACCCCCGTCGCAGGGGTACGGATTCTTCGCTTCGCTCAGAATGGCAGGCGGGGNNCCCGCCATGTCGCCCCGTCCTCACCTGCCTCCGTAGCGGCGCACACCGGTGCGCCACGGGAAAGATTGTTCATAAATGGCGGGCGGATTGCCCGCGCTACATAAAGAAGAGGTAAATACACATGACCCAAAACAGAACCCACAACTGCGGGGAGCTGCGGCTCTCTGACGCGGGCAAGCAGGTCCGCATTGTCGGCTGGATGGAGAACGTCCGGGCAGTCGGCGCAAACTTCGCTTTCGTTGTCGTCCGGGACTTCTACGGCACCACCCAGGTGGTCGTGGAGACCGAGGAGATGATGAACGTCCTCAAGCCCCTGAACAAGGAGACCACCATTGCCGTTGAGGGCACCGTCCGCGAGCGCGACGCCAAGAACCCCAAGCTGCCCACCGGCGAGATCGAGATCGTCCCCACCAAGATCGAGGTCCTGGGCAAGTGCATCCACAACGAGCTGCCCTTTGAGATCAACCGCAGCCGGGAGGCCGCCGAGGACACCCGCCTCAAGTACCGCTATCTGGACCTGCGGAACCCCGCGGTCAAGCAGAACATCATTCTGCGCTGCCAGGTGGTGGCGGAGCTGCGCCGCCGCATGACGGAGCAGGGCTTCCTGGAGATCACCACCCCCATCCTGACGGCCTCCTCCCCCGAGGGCGCCAGGGACTATCTGGTGCCCGCCCGGAAGCACCCCGGCAAGTTCTACGCCCTGCCCCAGGCCCCCCAGCAGTTCAAGCAGCTGCTGATGACCGCGGGCTTCGACCGCTATTTCCAGATCGCCCCCTGCTTCCGGGATGAGGACGCCCGGGGCGACCGCACCCCCGGCGAGTTCTACCAGCTGGACATGGAAATGGCCTTCGCCACCCAGGACGACGTGCTGGGCGTGCTGGAATCCGTCATTGAGCCGGTCTTCCGTCAGTTCGGCCTCTATGAGCGGGTGACCCCGGCTCCCTTCCGCCGCATCAAGTTCAACGACGCCATGGAAAAGTACGGCACCGACAAGCCCGACCTGCGGATTGACCTGGAAATCACCGACACAACCGAGCTGATGCAGGGCATCGGCTTTGAGCCCTTCGCGGGCAACACGGTCAAGGCCATTGTGGTCACCGACTTCAACGCCCCCCGGAAGCAGATCGACAAGCTCTGCGCCGACGTGGAGGTGCAGGCCGGGCAGAAGCCCTATTGGTTCCGCCTGGACGAGAACGGTGAGATCGTGGGCGGTATCGCCAAGTTCGTCCAGCCCGTGAAGGAGCAGGTCATCGCCGCGCTTGGTCTGAAGCCCAACTGCTTTGTGGGCCTCGCCGCGGGCAAGAAGTCCGTGGCCCAGAAGACAGCGGGCGTGCTCCGCATCAAGCTGGGCAATCTCTGCCCCGCACACATGGACAAGGAGCAGTATCAAATCTGCTGGATCGTGGACTTCCCCATGTACGAGATCGGCGAGGAGTCCGGCGAGCTGGAATTCTGCCACAACCCCTTCTCCATGCCCAACGGCGGCCTGGAGATTCTGGAAAAGGCCGAGCGGGGCGAGGTGGACCCCCTGTCCATCACTGCCTTCCAGTATGACCTGGTGATCAACGGCTACGAATCCGCCTCCGGCGCGGTCCGGAACCACGATCCGGAGATCATGGTCAAGGCCTTCGAGCTGGTTCGCCTGGGCGAGGAGGAGGTCAAGGCCAAGTTCCCCGCCATGTACAACGCCTTCACCTACGGCGCGCCCCCCCACGCGGGCGCAGCCCCCGGCGTGGACCGCATGATCATGCTGCTCACCGGCGAGGAGACCATCCGGGAGGTCATCACCTTCCCCATGAACCAGAAGGCCCAGGACGTCATGATGGACGCCCCCACCGTTGTAGATCAGAAGCAGCTGGACGACGTGCATATTGCCGTTGTGAAGGACGAATAAGGGATCAGGGATCAGGGTGGATTTAGGGTTCAGAGCCTGTAGGGACGGCACCCTGCCGTCCGCAGCCCGCTCCCGCAGCGACGAATAAGGGATCAGGGTGGATTCAGGGTTCAGAGCCTGTAGGGACGGCACCCTGCCGTCCGCCCTCCCCGCAAATCTGGAAACGGAGAATCAACCATGAACTATGTAGATTTTTTGGTTATCGCCTTTGTCCTCCTGCACGCAGCCACGATTATTGCCGTCATGTTCTGGCTGGGGCGTTTTATGATTGTCCGGAACCAGGTGGGGGACGATCTGATCCGATCCAGGGAGAAGGAACGCAAGGCCCGTATCCCGGCGCTGATCCTGGTCGGTATCCTGGCCGCCTGCTACGTTGCCCTGTCCATTCTGGAAGCAAGACTGGGCAAGTAAAAGGTAAGAATTAAGAGGTAAGAAGTCAACAGCTTCTTACCTCTTTATTTTTGATTCGTACGGGTCCGTCGTCGGGACCCAGCTGGATTTGCCTACGGCGGAAACGGAAAATGATCGGTAGCGGCGCACACTGTGCGCCACGGGACGCACCGATTGACGGTATGCAACACAAGGGACCAGGTACAGACGGGAGGCATGGAGGGCAGATTGCCCGCGCTACAGGCCGTAGGAAACGGGTTTCCCGTCCCGTCGTACAAGGCCGATTCCGCGTCGGCGGGAGGTGGAACGCCTCCCTTACGGACTCTGAACGCTGAACCGCGGACGGCTGAGAGCCGTCCCTACAGGCGGGTATGTCATTGTCACCTTTTACCTTTTACCTCTTATCTCTTACTTGTCGAGACGTTCGGGGCGTCGGGGACGCCGCCCCCTACAGCTCAATTCTCAATTCCCCAGTTGGCCAGGGGGTATCGCTGCATGGCGCCGAAGACTTTTTCCTTCAGGCCCGGGTAGCGGCCATTCAGTTCAAAGACCAGGTCCTTGATCTCCTCCCGCTTGGTGTGCTTGTCGGCGGGGCAGGTGTTGTGGACCACGGGCAACTCGTAGCGCTCCGCGAAATGGGCCACCGCCTGCTCCGGGATATAGAGCAGGGGGCGAATCTGGGTGACCCCGGTGCGGTCCAGGTAGGTGACGGGCTCAAAGCAGGAGATCCGTCCCTCGTAGATCAGGGACATGAGGAAGGTCTCCACCGCGTCGTCGTGGTGGTGGCCCAGGGCGATCTTGTGGATGCCCGCCTCGGTGATGGCCTTGCCCAGAGCGCCCCGCCGCATCTTGGCGCAGAGGGAGCAGGGGTTTTTCTCCTTTCGGTATTCAAAAAGCACCGGCCCGATCTGGGTATCGATCTTATGGAAGGGCACCTCCAGCCGCCGGCAGAGCTCCCCCACCGGGGAGAAATCCATGCCTCCCAGGCCCATATCCACGGAGAAGGCCTCCAGGGTAAAGGGCTGGGGATAAAACTTTTTCAGCTCCGCCAGGAGCACCAGCAGGGTCAGGGAGTCCTTTCCCCCGGACACCCCTACGGCAATCCGGTCCCCCGGCTGGATCATGTGATAATCGTCCACACAGGAACGAAACAGAGACAACATGTGCTGCATGAAAACATCCTCCTGTCTGCGGCAGACCGCAGAAACAAACGCGCAAATCGAAAGTGAGAATTCAAGAGATTGCAAGCGTATAAGGGAGAAAATAAAAGCTCTCTCGGTGAAAAATAAAAATCTGCAAAAAATCAGTTGACAATGAAACATAAATATGGTATAAATGCGAAGCGCGGTTGAGGTTATTGTACCCGCCCGCCCTGAATTTGTCAAATCAAATGTGATTATACCAACGGAGGAAACATCATGTCCACTACAATGGCAAAGAAAGAGACCGTGGAACGCAAGTGGTACGTCATCGACGCCGCCGGCAAGCCCCTGGGCCGCACCGCTGTCATCGCTGCCAACCTGCTCCGCGGCAAGCTCAAGACCGATTTCACCCCCAACGTTGACTGCGGTGATTTCGTCATCATCATCAACACCGACAAGGCCGTCCTCACCGGCAAGAAGATGGAAGACAAGTACTACCGTCATCACTCCGGCTGGATCGGCGGTCTGAAGGAGACCAAGTACCGTCTGCTCATGGAGTCCCGTTCCGACTTCGCCATGGAGCTGGCTGTCAAGGGCATGCTGCCCAAGAACACCATCGGCCGCACCGCTATGACCCGGCTGAAGCTCTACAAGGGCGCCGAGCACAAGAACGCCGCCCAGAAGCCCGTCGCATGGACCCAGGACTAAGGAGGTAACGAACCATGTACGAGAGCAAGAGACCTTACCACTACGGCACCGGCCGCCGCAAGGCTTCCGTCGCCAGAGTCCGCGTGTATGAGAACGGCACCGGCTCCATCACCATCAACGGCCGCGACATCGACGATTACTTCGGCCTCGAGACCCTGAAGCTCATCGTCCGTCAGCCCCTGAACACCACCGGCACCATCGGCAAGGTGGACATCGTCTGCACCGTCGACGGCGGCGGCGTCACCGGCCAGGCCGGCGCCATCCGTCACGGCGTCTCCCGCGCCCTGCTGGAGGTCAACCCCGAGTTCCGCGCCCAGCTCAAGGCTGCCGGCTTCCTGACCCGTGACCCCAGAATGAAGGAAAGAAAGAAGTACGGCTTGAAGGCCGCCCGCCGCGCACCTCAGTTCTCCAAGAGATAAATCTCTTGTCGAACAGCGGTATCCTCGCAGCATAGCCGCTGCGGTCGTGCGGGAAAACATGCCCCCGGCATGTTTTCGAATCCGCCCGAAAGTTTCCCAGAGATTAATAGTTCTTTCGAATCAAACAACCCTCGGGTAATTCCGAGGGTTGTTTTTTCAGTACGCAAAGCGCGGACAATTTCTTTTTTGATGATGTAACATTTTTCCCGATACAACGTTTTATGAGTGATACTGAACTCCCATAGAAAGATTGAAAAATGTTCCGAGCAGGAATTGCGCCAGACGAGNNAAGTACGGCACAATTCCTGCCGGAACAGGTTAAAGATTTTTATGGGAGTTCAGTATTATTGCAAAAACTGCAAAAACAGTTCGCTGTTTTTGCAGTTTTTTTGATAGACAGAGCGCAGCACTGTGTGTATAATAGGATGGGTACAAGAATAATCCGCTCTGATTCGTCGGACGGAGAGAGGACGAAAATCGATATGAAATTGCGTGCGGGCGGTCCGTCCCTGTGGACCCGCGACTTTACGATCATCACGCTGGGCAGCGTGATTTCGATGTTCGGCAACGCCATGGCGGGCTTTGCCATCAGCCTGTTTGTGCTGGATTACACCAACACGCCCCTGTATTACGCCCTGTATGTGTTTTTATATACCCTGCCTCAGTTGGCGGCTCCGTTGATTGCCGGTCCCCTGATGGATCGGTTCAGCCGCCGCAGAACCATCTATTCTCTGGATTTTCTGTCCGCCTGCATCTACGGCCTCATGGGGCTGGTCATCTATTTTGGGCTGTTCCGGTTTTGGATTTTGGCAGTTCTGACCTTTGTGGTGGGTACCATCAACAGCACCTACCGGGTGGCCTACGAGAGCTTCTACCCCATGCTGATCACCGAGGGGAATTTTTCCCGGGCCTATTCCATCGCGGGTACCCTGGAGACCCTCTCCGCCGTAATGGTACCCGTGTCCCTGTTCCTTTACAAGCAGTTCGGCCTGGCGCCTCTGCTGCTGTTCAACGCCCTGTGCTTCCTGGGCGCCGCCATCTGCGAAACCCGAATCCGGGACGTGGAGGAAGAGGAGCAAAGTCAGAGCAAGCAGGAGGGCTATTCCCTTTCCGCCTACTGGTCCGATGCCAAGGAGGGCGTCCGTTATCTGTGGAAGGAAAAGGGCCTGCTCTGCGTCACCCTGTACTTTACCTTCTCTTCCCTGGCAGGGGGAGCCTCCAGCGTCATCACCCTCCCCTACTTTAAGGAGGTTTTTAAAAACGGCGAATGGGTCTACCTGCTCACCATGGCCTTCTCCGTGGCGGGCCGTGGCATTGGCGGGCTCCTGCAATACAAGATCAAGTACCCAGCCGCCATCAAGTACGGCCTGGCCCTGGGGGTATACTGCGCCGTGAACCTGCTGGAGGGCAGCTACCTCTTCCTGCCTCTGGGATACATGCGGGCAGCCTGCTTCCTGATCGGCATTCTGGGAGTCACCTCCTACACCATCCGCTCCTCCGCCACCCAGTCCTACGTACCCCACGAGCGAAAGGGCCGGTTCAACGGGGCCTTCATCATGCTCACCACCGCAGGCTCCCTGCTGGGAGAGCTGCTGGCCGGGATCTTCACCGCCTTCCTCTCCATGCGGGCAGTCCTTGCCGTTTTCATGGGGACCGCCCTGGTGGCCGCCCTGGTCATCATCGGCGGCGGGCGAAATCACGTAAAGCCCCTGTACAACAGGGAATCGTGATTTCTATCGCCAAAAGGCCCTCATACTGAACTCCCATAGAAACCTTTAATCTGTTCCGGCAGGAATTGTGCCATACATCGTT
>LXOW01234672.1_pt1 | contig 16684 bp, 12 predicted proteins | sample 1368591 | NCBI WGS metagenome assembly LXOW01 (sample SAMN04884650, study PRJNA319009) | bovine gut metagenome | isolation source: Cow rumen | host: Bos taurus | place: Italy: Legnaro (PD) | collected 2014-07-09 | reverse complement strand
CTGTCCTTACCGGCACGGATGTCGCGCATATCCACACTCTTGCCAGAGATGCCCAGCAAACCTGATTTCTTGTTGATGAGGGTGTTCATGGCCTTGAAGTCCATGTGCTCTTTTTCGGCAATATAGAGCAGCACGCCAAGGTCGAGGTCACCGCAGCGGGTACCCATCACCAGACCTTCAACGGGGGTGAAACCCATGGAGGTGTCAACAGATTTTCCGTTTTTGATGGCGCAGATGGAAGCGCCGTTGCCCAGGTGACAGCTGATGATTTTGGAGTTGTTGTAGTCAACACCAGCGATTTCAGCGGCTTTGGGGCCTACGTATTTGTGGCTGGTACCGTGGAAACCATAGCGTCTTACCTTGTTGTTGGCATAGTATTCGTATGGAATGGCATACAGATAAGCTTCTGCCGGCATGGTCTGATGGAAGGAGGTGTCGAAAACGCCCACATGCTTTACATGGGGGAGCAATTTCTGCATTACCTTGATACCAGTCAGGCTGGCAGGATTGTGCAAGGGCGCCAGTTCGCAAAGTTGCTGGATTTTCTCAATTTCAGCATCGCCAATAATGGTGCTTTCCTTGAAATACTCTCCACCATGGGCCACACGATGACCTACAGCACCGATTTCGTCCAGGTTGCTGATAACACCGTGAACGGGGTCAGTCAGGGCTTTCAGCACCAGATTGATACCCACTTCATGGTCTTTGATAGGGGTTTGAATGTAATATTTGTCTTTGCCGACAGGTTTATGGGTGAATTCGCCCATTTCCAAACCTACACGTTCCACAAGACCTTTTGCTTTTAATTCGGCATTATTAGCCATATCAATCAATTGGTATTTGATTGACGAACTGCCACAGTTGAGTACTAATACTTTCATGTTTAATCGTTTATTTGTTTATCTGTTTATCTGTTTATCTGTTTAATCTTTTATTTCCCGATGATTTCTGCCAGTTCTGCGGGGGTTTTGGGGATGGCGGGTCCCAACACCTTGTGGCCGTCAGCCGTAATCAGCAGGTCGTCTTCGATACGGATACCACCAAAGTCACGATACTGCTCCACTTTATCATAGTTGATGAACTGCTCGAACTTGTGTTCGTTTTTCCAGATGTCAATCAGTTGAGGAATGAAATAGATACCTGGTTCGATGGTGACAATGAAACCGGGTTTCAGCTCGCGGGCCATACGGAGGGCATTCCATCCAAAAATGTCGCTGCGGCTTACGGTTTCATCATAACCGACAAAGTTCTCTCCGAGGTCTTCCATGTCGTGGACATCCAAGCCCAGCTGGTGACCTAGTCCGTGGGGCATAAACAGGGCATGGGCACCTTGGCGCACGGCCTCGTCCACATCGCCCTTCATCAAACCCAGTTGCGACAGGCCTTCGGCAATGACTTTGCATGACAGGGTGTGCAATTCTTTATTATAAACGCCCGGGTGGGCAGCATTGATAGCATCCACATTGGCTTTCAGCACAATCTCATAAATCTCTTGTTGCTTTTGGGTGAAACGGCCTCCCACAGGCAGGGTACGTGTATTGTCGGAGCAATAGTTCATCAGGTTTTCGGCACCGGCATCCATCAGCAGCATGTTGCCTTCCTGAAGGATGGCTTCATGGCCGTGGTTGTGGAGGGTTTCGCCATGTTGTGATAAGATGATGGGGAAAGAAACCCCATTGCCATACGATAGGGTGATGCCTTCGGCAAGGCCTGCCAGTTCCAATTCGGGAACACCAGCCACACAGCGGCGCATTACGGCCGTATGCATCTTATAACCGATTTCGCAGGCAATTTCCATCTGCTCAATCTCGCAGTCTTCTTTTGCTGAACGCAGGTTGACAATACCTTTAATCAACTCTGCTGAGGCATGATTACGGATGTCGTTCACATTGATGCCAGTGATGTTGGCCAACCATATCTTGTTGTCACCACGATAGGGCGGTGTGAAATGCACTTTGCGGCCGGCAGCTATGGCAGCCTGCACATATTCGCTCAGTTTGGCCATGGGCATCACTTCCTTAACCCCCACTTTCTCGGCCAAAGAGGCCAGGGTGGGTTGGTTGCCCATCCAGATGATGTCGTCAATCTCAAAGTCATTGCCAAAGATGATGTCGCGGTTCTCATCGAAATCAATAACGGCGGCTATGTCGGCAATGGACAGTCCAAAGAAGTAGAGGAAATTACTGTCTTGACGATATTTATAGGTGTTGGAAGGATAATTCATTGGGGCTTCGCTATTACCCAAAAAAATGGCGATACCGCTCTTGACGGCTTTTTTCAACTGATTGCGTCTGTTCTGGTAAACTTCAGCTTTAAATAATGGGTTCATATTGCAAATATTTTTAGAGAGGGCAAATATACAAAAATATTTAATGTGCTCATCAGACAATATGCTAATGTGCTAATTATTTTTAACTTTCTTCGTATATGTCGTATAACCCTTTATTTCTTCTTTTTCGAGAGAAGATTCTTGATATCATTCAGTTTCATCAGGGCTTCCACAGGAGTGAGGCTGTTGATGTCGAGGTCGATAATCTGGTCTTTAATGTCCAATAGTAGCGGATCGTCCAAGGCAATGAAACTGAGTTGGTAGCCAGGTTCTTTCTTCTCGACTTTGATGGGGTCGTTTCCGCTTCGGCTGGCTTCCAGCTGTTTCAGCACATCTTCAGCGCGTCTCAGAACTTGTTGGGGCATTCCGGCCATGCGGGCCACATGAATACCAAAACTGTGTTCGCTGCCTCCTTTTTCCAGTTTCCTTAAAAAGAGTATTTTGTTGTTGATTTCCTTGACAGAAACGTGGAAATTCTTGATTCGTGGAAACAGGGATGCCATATCATTGAGCTCGTGGTAGTGAGTGGCAAAAAGCACTTTGGCATGGTGGCGGGGGTTCTCGTGCAGAAATTCGGCAATAGACCAGGCGATGGAGACTCCGTCGTAGGTGCTGGTACCACGGCCTATCTCATCCAGCAGGATAAGGCTACGGTTGGAAATGTTGTTCAAGATGCTGGCGGTTTCGTTCATCTCCACCATGAAGGTTGATTCGCCAGTGGAAATGTTGTCGGAAGCACCCACACGGGTGAAAACCTTATCCACAATGCCAAGCTCCGCTTTTTCGGCAGGCACAAAGCAACCCATTTGCGCCATCAGAACTATCAAAGCCGTTTGTCGCAGCAAGGCTGATTTACCTGACATGTTCGGCCCCGTGATGATGATAATCTGCTGGTGCTCGTTGTCCAAATACACGTCGTTGGCGATATATTTTTCGCCTGGCGGCAGTTGCTTTTCGATAACCGGATGGCGACCGTTTTTGATGTTGATGGCCGTACCCTCGTTAATTACCGGTCGGGTATAGTTGTTCTCTACAGACACTGCGGCAAAACAGAGCAGTACATCCAGACGGGCAGTGAGACGAGCATCCAACTGAATCATAGGAATGTAATCCATCAGTCCAAGGACAAAGTCGTTGAACAGCCGTGTCTCAATTTCCAGAATCTTGTCTTCAGCTCCCAATATCTTGTCCTCCAACTCTTTCAATTCGGGAGTGATGTACCTTTCACCATTGGTGAGGGTTTGTTTGCGAATCCACTCTTCAGGCACTTTTGACTTATGGGCATTGGTGACTTCCAGATAGTAGCCGAATACGTTGTTGAAGCCTATTTTCAGGGAAGGGATACCTGTCTTTTCCGACTCTCGCCGCTGAATTTCCGCCAGTATTTGTTTGCTGTTGCTGGCTAATGAGCTGAGGGTGTCCAGCTCTGCATCCACTCCTTTGGCGAAAACACGTCCTTTGTTGACGGCTACAGGCGGGTCTTCCACTATTTCTTGCTCAATACGCTCACAAACCGACAGGCAGGGGTTGAGCTGCTCGGCAATCTTTTTCAGCGAGGCCAATTCGGTTTCTCCGCAGCATGTCTTAATTTTCTCCACAGCACGGAGGGAGCGTGCCAGTTGCACTACCTCGCGGGGCGATATTTTCCCAGTGGCGATTTTGGACACCAGCCGTTCCACATCACCCATTTCCCGCAGGTTGCCTTTTATTTTGTCTCCGAGTTCCTCATGGTCAATAAAATACTTCACTATTGAGAGTCGTTCCTCAATCATTACTTTTTCCTTGAGGGGCAGCACCATCCATTTTTTCAGCATGCGGGCTCCCATCGGAGTATAGGTTTTGTCTATGATTTGAAGCAAGGTGACGGCATTTTCGTTGGGGCTGTGTATCAGCTCCAAATTGCGGACAGTGAATCGGTCGAGCCAAACGTACAGCTCCTCTTCAATACGGTTTAGCTTGTTGATATGCTGAATCTTGTGATTCTGTGTCTCATACAGATAATGCAAAGCGGCACCAGCGGCAATAATACCGTATTCCAGATTGTCCACCCCAAATCCTTTCAGTGAAGTGGTTTGGAAATGCTTGGTCAGCAAATCCATTGCATAGTCGGTAGTGAACACCCAATCATCAAAACCTGTCAGCAGTATTTTTTCTCCAAACTGCTCTTTGAATACACTTGTTTTGTTTTTCTGGATGACGATTTCCGAAGGCTTGAAATTCTGTAGCAGCTTGTCAATATAATTCATGTTCCCTTCGGCCAGATAAAACTCGCCAGTGGAAATATCCACGAAAGATATACCTGTCTTGTTGTCCGTAATGTGAACACCTGCCAGAAAGTTGTTCTCTTTCTGTTCCAGTACTTTATCGTTGGTGGCCACACCAGGGGTCACCAATTCGGTAATACCACGTTTGACGATGGTTTTGGCCAGTTTAGGGTCTTCCAATTGCTCGCAGATGGCCACTCTCAAACCGGCACGAACCAGCTTGGGAAGGTAGGTGTCTATGGCATGATGGGGAAAACCTGCCATATCTACGGCTGTTGAGGCCCCATTCGACTTTTTGGTCAGTACGATGCCGAGAATTTGGGAGGCCTTGAGGGCATCATCTCCGTAAGTTTCGTAAAAATCACCGACTCGCATCAACAAAATGGCATCAGGGTGCTGAGTCTTGAATTGGTTGTATTGTTTGATTAAAGGAGTTTCCGCCGATTTTGCCATAGCTGCCGTTTTTCTTGCAAAGTTACATAAATTTGTTGAATTATGAGCCAAAAAAGAAATTTGTTGATTACTGGCTTACTGCAGGAATAACCCTGCTGTTGACCGACAGGTTCAAATGATTAGACAAGCAGATAACAAAGGGCGATTCCTGATGCAAACGGAATTTTAATTGAGTGTTTATACTGTCGTGGGCATCAATGATTTGTTCATTTATATCCTCGCAGCGCTCAATCAAGAAATCATCTCCTTTCAGGTAGGCGGCTATAACCGCTACCGGGCATTCGGGATGATGGAAGTCAAATACTTCAGCATAGTTGTTATGTAAGGTCACATCCAACACTAAAGCGTCCCCTTTTATTTGCTGATTTTTGATTTTAATATCAATACGGTTGGTGCCTTGAAAATGTTGTATCTTACCATAATACAGCTCATATTGGCTCAAGGTCTCAGCATGTGGGAAATTGCTGGAGGAAACCACATACACTTCTTTTCCCTGCCAGTCTTTGTCTAGTTGCAGAATGTCATATTGGGTGGGACGGGTGTATAAGGAGCTGAGAGCGGTTGCGTTTTCACCTGTAAGGTAACGGTATAGCGAAGGGTTTTGAAAGGAGCTGTAAAAAACCACGGGTTCATGTCCGCATTTTTCATGAATGGCCTCCATTTTTGGCTGTCTGTCGGCCATACCGGTGAATTCCGGCACGAAAGGTGTGCAAAGTACCACTCTGACCACAAAGATGATGACGGAAAATGGCAGCACAAAGTATAGCAGTCGTTTCCGCCATATTTCCTCTCGGGTATTGTAGTACAGTAAATAGAGCATGGGGATGACGATGGCTATGGTCCAATGGGGCTCGGCATGTCCGTTGACGGTCATCAGCCAAAAGAAAGCGATAAATCCTACACAGGTAAATACGCAGGCTTTTACAAACAGGTTTTTGTTTTTCCGTTCTTTCCAACAGAAATACAAAGCCAGGATAAAACATACGGGATTGAAAACCAGCAATTGATTGGGCAGGAATTCCAAAGGATAAGCCCATGAGAAAGTGTCTTTCCGAAGTAGTAAATGGTATTTCAAACTGGGGAAATCATTATTAATCTGCCACAGCACATGCGGTACAAAAAGTAAAACCGCAATGCCTACAGACATCCACATTCTCCAATCTTTCAGTAGCTTGATATTAGACAAAAGAACAAAACCAATGACCAGTACTGCCATATATTTGCTATACATCATGCCTGCCATGTCGAGTCCAAGGAGCAGGGCAATGGGAAGCGAGGGCTTTTCCAAATATTGCTTATACAAAAAGAAAAACAAGGCGGTGAAGAATAGCAGAGGCGCGTCTGGAGTGGTGATAAAGCCATAAAGCACAAACATGACCAAAGACGAGGCAATGAGGAAAAACTCATTCACATCCCTATCACTTGCCCGTTCGTCATGAATGGTTTTCCATATTAGCAGCAAAGTGGCGGCATGAAGAATGACCGTGCATAACCGAACGGAGAGTTCTCCAGGTGCAATAAGATGGCTGAGATAGGTCAGCAATGCCACCATTGGAGGATGATCGTAATAACCCCAGTCGAGGAACTGGCCATACAAAGCATAGTATGCCTCATCGGCATGGATATTGGTGAAAATGGCCTGTACAAAATCCACACACAACCATATCAGCAGGAAAAGGTAAAATCTTTTTTCTGTTTTTTTCATGTGGGCAAAAATACAAAAATAATCAGCTGGCAAATCAAAAAAATCCACCAAAGTTACAAAGGTTATCATATTTTTCGTACATTTGCAGCAAATTTAATGAAAAATGAGAAAAATAGCCTTTTTATTGTCGTTCATATTCTTATTGACGTCTAACAGTGTATTCTCATCAAGCTCATTGGAAGAGTTGTATGAAGTACAATATGATCAGTTGGCAAAAAAAGAAAAAGTGAAAAAAGAAAAACCTGCCAAAGACAGTATTCGTAAAGGCTGGANNGCCTAGTGTGGCCTACGATGCTGATAAAGGTTTTCAGGGTGGTTTGTTGGCCAATGTCTATTATTTTGGCGATGGCTCACAATATCCCGATTATCTGCATTCTTTTTATGTCGAAGCGGCCTATACTACAAAGCATTGCGGTATTTTCCGTTTCAACTATGACTCCAAATACTTGATTCCCAACCATCGTTTGACCATTGACATTTCTTACTTGCCCGATGCCATCTGCGATTTCTATGGTCTGAATGGCTATCAGACGGTGGTGCACAAAGAGTGGATCAACCAGAAAAAATATCCGGAGACCTACATTAGCAGGGCGTTCTACCGTAGCAAGCGGGACATGTTGCGTATCGCTGCAGATTTTTCGGGCAAAATTTCCGGTAACTGGTACTGGAATGCCGGAGCTGGCGTATATTGGTTCAATATCGGAAGTGTGAATCTGGACATGATTAACAGGGGAAAGAAGGAAGAAAACAAACTGCCTTCAGGGGTGGAAGGCCTGTATGAGAAATTTGTAAAATGGCATTTGTTGAAAGCCAATGAGGTGCAGGGAGGTTGGCATCCCTATTTGCGAGGAGGAATCACTTACGATACTCGCGACCGCCAACAAAATCCCAACAGAGGCATTTATGCGGATGCTTTCCTTACTTATACTGCCGCTTTTGGGGAACAAAAAGAGTACAATAATTTGAAACTGAATATGAATTTCAGGCATTATGTCCCTGTATATAAGGATTGGGTGCTCTTCGCTTATCGCCTCTCTATGCAGCTGACCACAGCAGGAAAAAGTCCCTTTTATCAGAATAATGTATGGAACACGCTCTTTATTCAGAGGGTGACATACGAGGTTTTGGGTGGTGGAAACACCACTCGCGGTATTGCCCGTCATCGTGCCACTGCCAATGGCTTTGCTTTTGCCAATGTGGAATTCCGCTTTAAATTGTGCAAGTTCAGTATCAAGAAAGAGCATTTCTATATTGGTTTGAATCCTTTCCTCGATGGAGCTATTATTTTGCAGCCGTATAAACTGGATAAAGATGAGGTGATTCGCAATATCCAAACTTATGATCCTGAATTTGATTTGGCGGATTTGGATCAGTATTTGGTTTTTGACAAGCCACAGATATATCGTCCACATTTGTCGGCAGGATTGGGATTGAAAATTGCTATGAATGAAAATTTTGTGCTCTCGGTGGATTGGGCGGTTCCCTTTGATAAGCGGGATAATACCAATCAGTTCACTAACTTCTATGTGAAAATGAACTACATGTTCTAACTCAATAATGCTCTATGAAGAAAGAGGACGGTCAGGAGTATGATAACAGATTTATGGCGGATGCCTTGCATACGTTGAAAAACATGATTGCGTCGGTCAATGTTTATGTGGAGATGGTTCAATACGGCCACGTTAATCCGCAACAGCTGCAGCCTGTTCTTGACAAAATCAATCATTGCACCAACAGTGCCACTAGACTGTGTACGGATCTAATGGATATTTGTCGGGTGAGAGGAGGTTTGACAGACAAACGAAAGGGAAAAGTCAATCCACATCAACAGATGGAAGAATTTATATACATGATGGAGGATGATTTGCAGCCAAAAAATATAAGCATTGTAAACAAACTTGACCCTGAAGTCCACGTCCTGTTTAATGCCAGTATGTTAACCTCTATTTTCAGAAATTTGATCACCAATTCCATCAAGTTCTCACCCGAAAACAGCACTATTACCATCACGGGTGAATGCCCTGATGCAGAGAACTATGCCATCAGTATTAGCGATGAAGGGGTAGGGATTGATGAGAAAAAAGTGGAGGAAAAACTGCAATATTGTACCGAATATTCTACTTTGGGAACCCAAAAAGAACCCGGTACCGGCTTGGGCTTGATATTGGTGAAGGCTATTCTTGATAAAAACAATGGTTCTATTAGGGCTTATAACAATAAAAACAAGGGGGCTTCGTTTGTAATCACACTGCCTTTGTATGTAGAAAACAGATAATCTATGAAATTGCTGTTCGTTTTGTCCCGCTTCCCTTATCCCCTTGAAAAAGGTGACAAACTACGTGCCTACCATCAGCTCCGTATCCTTTCACAAAACCATGAGATTTTCCTGTTTGCATTGTCAGACAAGCCGGTGCCTCAGTCATCGATTGATGCGTTGACCCCTTTCTGTTCAAAAATAAAGGTAGGCTATATTGGTAATTGCTCGAAACTGGTCAATAGTTTTCGCTTCTTCTTGAAAGGATTGCCCATCCAGTGTGGCTATTTTTTCAGGACGGAAGTCAGGCAACAGTTGCTTGATTTTGTGGCGGATGTGCATCCCGATAAGATCTATGCCCAACTGGTGAGGACCGTACCCTACGTGCAGGATATTAAAGGCTATAAGATAATTGATTACCAGGATGTATTCTCTCAAGGGATGTTGCGCCGTGCAAAGCAGGTTCCCATTTGGCAGAGGCCTTTCTTCAAGATGGAGTACCGTCGCTTGAGTCGATATGAGGCTGAGGTCTTCAATGATTTTCAGCTACATACTATCATTACCGAGGTTGATCGTGAGCTGATGGCTGTAGAGGAGAAGGAAAAAATTGTGGTGGTGGGTAACGGTGTCGATTTCGAGCAATTCAAGTACGATGGGCAGGAAAAGACCTATGACCTGATTTTTTCCGGCAATATGGGGTATGCTCCCAATGTGGATGCGGCTGAATTTTTGGTACAACAGATACTTCCGAAACTATTGCCTCAATTTCCGGAACTGAAACTGGTGCTTTGTGGAGCCAATCCTGCCGCAAGGGTGAAAGCTTTACAAGGACCGCATGTGGTGGTTACTGGTTGGGTGGATTCAATGGCTGATTATTATGCCCAGTCCAAGATATTTATTGCGCCTATGCGCTTGGGTACAGGCTTACAGAACAAACTGTTGGAAGCTATGGCCACACAATTACCTTGTGTCACTTCCCCTTTGGCAGGTAAGCCATTGAAGGGGATTGTTAGTCAGCATGACATTTTGATATGTAATGAGGTGGAGGATTATGTGGAAGCAATACGCCGTTTGCTTACCGACAATGTTTTTTATGATAAGATTTCTCAAAATGCCTATAATTTCGTTCAGGAACACTATAATTGGAAGGCTGTAACAGCACCGTTGTTGAAGGGACTTGAATAATTGTGGAGTTTCCCGAAGCCTATTCCTTATAATCTGTAACTTTACTGTTTACAATGCCGTGTCGCAATGTTGTAACTAACAGGTCACCGGCTTTGACAGTAGAGGCGTCAGTAATGGCTTTCCCATTTAGCCGAGTGATGCTGTAACCGCGTTTCAGCACTTGCTCGGGGTGCAGTAGCTTTATTTTCCCCTCCAAGGTTTCCAATTCTTTGTTTTTGATAACAAATAGTTGTTTAGCGGACAATAGCATCATCTTGTATAGGTTTTCCAGCTGACTTTTCTCTTGCGTAATCAGTGCTGTGGATAGCAGTTGGTATCGGTGCTCTAATTGTTCTATTTTGTGTTTTTCTTGGGAAAGTAGCTGTGTGGCAGTCAATTGATAACCGTGTTCTATTTGTTCTATCAGGTGCTTCTCGCGAGTGAAAAAGTTTTCCAGAAAATGAACCATCTTCTCTTGCGCTTCTTCCACTTGGATGGCAAAGTTATGGAATTGCTGTATCAGAAAGTAAGCCACCTCTGTTGGAGTAATTTTATTGGCGTATGAAACCATATCGGTGACACTCTCGTTGGTGGAATGGCCGATGCCGGAAATAATGGGTAAGGGGAAAGTCGCCACTTTGTGGGCTAAGAGGTAGTCGTCGTAACAACTGAGTCCCACATCTCCCCCTCCTCCTCGAATGATGACTACACAATCAAAATCCTGTTGTCGTTGGGCAATAGCGTCTAGCTGTGACGTGATGGTTCCTATGGCTTTATCTCCCTGTAGGATAGAAGGAAATAGCTTGCACTCAAAGCAATAACCCCAGTTGTTTTCCCTCAGGGTCACCATAAAATCACTATAGCCTTTGCTGGTCTCTACCGATATGATGGCGATGCGTTTAGGTAACAGAGGCATGGACAAACGCTTGTTTGCGTCAAATACACCTTCTTTCTTTAGGCGTGCAATGACCTCCATTTTATTCTTCATCAGTTCGCCCAAGGTATAGCTTGGCTCAATGTCTTGAATATATAGGGCAAGACCATATTGTGCACTGAACTCGATGGTGGCTAGACAGAGGATGCTGATGTTGTCTTTGAGTTTTTCACCTGTGATTTTCAGAAATTTCTCATTGATAGAATCCACTTGTGTCTTCCAAATGACTCCTCGCATCTGGGTGACAATTTTATTACCCTCTTTTTCGACAAGTTCCGGGTAACAATGGCCAGAGTAGGGATATTTGTTAAGCCGTATAATCTCGGCTTTCACGTAATAGGCTCGGGTATAGGTTTTGTTGATTACAGACTTGATGCTGCCGCAAATCTCCGACAAACTATAGACAGGTCGGTCGTTAAAGGTTTCTCGCTGTTTTTCCATAATCCATTAAAATCACTTAACCTCTAACCTAATAAACCTTAACGTTAACGTTAACCTTAACCTTAACCTTTCTAAACATCTAAACTCCTAAACCTAATAAACCTTAACGTTGACGTTAACCTTAACCCTTCTAAACTCTTAAACAAGTTAACGTTAACGTTAACGTTAAGGTTAATTATCTCCCCTTATACATATCCTCGTAATATTTCTGGTAGTCACCGGATGTCACATTATCCATCCACTCTTGGTTGTCCAGATACCAGCGTACGGTTTTCTCAATACCCTCCTCAAATTGCAGGCTTGGCTCCCAACCCAGTTCTTTTTGCAGTTTGGTTGAATCGATGGCATAACGCATATCGTGACCAGCACGGTCGGTAACGTATGTAATCAGATCCATGTCTTCACCTTCTTTTCTGCCCAGCAGTCGGTCGACAGTATTGATAAGCACTTTGATGATGTCAATATTTTTCCATTCGTTAAAACCACCAATATTGTATGTTTCAGCCACTTTACCCCGATGGAAAATCAGGTCAATGGCTCTGGCATGGTCTTCTACATACAGCCAGTCGCGTACATTCTCACCTTTTCCATAAACAGGCAGTGGTTTGCGGTGACGGATATTGTTGATGAATAAAGGTATCAGTTTTTCTGGGAATTGATAGGGGCCGTAATTGTTGCTACAGTTGGTCACCACGGTTGGCAAACCGTATGTGTCGTGGAAGGCACGCACAAAGTGGTCGCTACTGGCCTTGGCGGCACTGTAAGGACTGTGGGGCTGGTATTTCAGGTCCTCGGTGAAAAACTTGTCTCCGTAGGCCAGATGGTGTTTGCCCGATGAGGCTTTTGTGGAGAAGGGAGGTTCAACGCCTTCTGGGTTGGTCAGTTCAAGTGCACCATACACCTCATCAGTGCTGATGTGATAGAAGCGTTTGCCTTCAAATTTTTCCGGCAGACTTTCCCAGTATAGTTTTGCGGCTTGTAGCAGGCTAAGAGTACCCATCACGTTGGTTTGAGCGAATGTAAAGGGGTCTTTGATGCTGCGGTCCACATGACTTTCAGCGGCAAGATGAATAATGCCGTCAACCTGCTCTTCTTGCATCAGTTTGTAAACGCTGTCAAAATCGCAGATATCCATTTTTACAAACTTGTAGTTCGGTTTGTCTTCAATGTCTTTCAAGTTGGCAAGATTTCCCGCATAGGTCAATTTGTCCAGATTGATGATTTTATAGAATGGATATTTGTTGACAAACAGTCTTACCACATGACTGCCAATAAATCCGGCTCCACCGGTGATGATAATATTTCTCATAATATTTTTGTGTTTAGTTTATTCATTTATAGTTACATGCGTATTAAAGGAGGTTAAGTATCATTTGATTCTTATTGAGCCTTTTATACTATAATCTCTATATTTATAACAACGCTGCAAATTTACATAAAAATCCATAAATACAAAAAACAAACGAAAAATAATTATAGAGGGACATGATACCCCTCTGCCAACTGGAATTTATTGGACACTTTTGTGTCATGTTTCAGGAAAATTGTGATAGCATGAAACTGTCCTACTTGACTCGAACTAGCCAAGTATTAGGCAGGGACTTGAGCCGTTTCAGGCAGCGAGCAAGCTCAATATTTGTTCCATACTTCTTCGTTATTTATACCATAGTTCTTCGATGTTTTATCGAACAACTATCGAATAACTATGGGAGAACTATCGAACAACTATCGAAGAAATAATATGGCATCTCGCTTGCTGATAGCTCTCAACTCGCCGTCAATGCGCTGCCAACTCCATTGTGATGACTGTGGATGTAAAAACGCCTATTTCAATAAAAGTGATTGCTCTAACACTACGATTGAGGACAAGAGGTGAATTTTTTCAAATTGCAATTGTTCCACTTTGTATAAGTTTTGTAAAGGACTACTATTAATCCTTGTTTTTGCCTATAAGAATCTCTATGAAAGTAGTGAATCCCCAGAGAACAGCAATAATAAACATTAATAACATAGATCTACAGTTTTTTCGAAGTAAGATTACTAACGAATTAGCAAAGACAGCTATCGCTAATGTTCGCTTTCGTTTTTTTTTGTTTTATGAAAGAACAGATTCAATAGAAGAAAGTCTCTTTTTAGATGGCTTGATGTTGTCTGTTTTTAATCGTCGTCAACAGCATCTTCTTCGTTCATGTTCGGCAACAGCGCAGCGGCCTTATCCGTAGGCAAAGCTTCAACCTCACGAAGCTTACGATTGATGGCTTTTGTACGTGTACCTTGAAGTTGTTCAATGGTCGCGGAAGCCGTATCGATGTTCTTCTTGGCCTTCTCAAGCAGGTCGCCGAATTTGGAGAACTCCGTCTTAACCGCCCCGAGGGTGGTCCAAACATCGTTGCTGCGTTTTTCGATAGCCAACGTGCGGAATCCCATCTGCAGACTGCTGAGCAATGCACCCAATGTGGTCGGACCAGTGACAAGCACATTCCATTTGTCTCTCAGTTCTTGTGTGAGGCTGGAACGACGGATGACTTCTGCATAGATGTTCTCAACGGGCACAAACATGATAGCGAAATTGGTTGTATCCGGAACGGAAATGTATTTGGTCTTGATGTCTTTCGCCATTGCGATTACCGTGTTCTCGAACTGCTTGGCCTTCGATTGTATTTCCGACGTGTTTCCTGCGTCAATGGCATCAATATATTGGTCATAGACATCCTTCGGGAATTTGGAATCGATAGGCAGATATACCGTTTTATTGGTATCATCCTTGCCGGGCAACTTGATAGCAAATTCCACCCGCTCAGAACTTCCGCGAACAGTGGCCACGTTCTCGTCGTACTGTTCAGGTGACAACATCTGTTCAAGCAATGACTTGAGCTGCAATTCTCCGAAATTACCACGCAGTTTCACGTTGGTTAACGCATTCTTCAAACCTCCAACATCAGAAGCAAGGTTCTTCATCTCACCAAGTCCCTTTTGAACACTCTCAAGCTGTTCACTGACCAGTTTGAAAGATTGTCCAAGTCTGTCGTTCAGGGTCTTTTGGAGTTTCTCATCAACAGTTGCCCGCATCTCGTCCAAACGCTTTTCTGTGGTTTGGATCAAGGATTCTTGACGTTTGTCCATTGCAGCGAACCGCTCCTTCTGGGCTTCCACCATTTTCTCGGTGTTTTTCTCGAAGCCTTCCTGGAACTTTTCAGACATCGTAGTCAACTTCTCCTCAACAACGGAACGCAGCGCGTCAAGCTTGGTTTCCGTAGTCTTGATCAAGTCAGACTGACGTTTCTCCATCTTCTCAAAACCAGCATTCTGCGCCTCAACCGATTTGTCAGTGTTGGCATCGAATGTTTTGAAGAACTGCTCGAATGATTTTGTCAGCGTCGTATTGGTGGTATCCTTCAAGGTTTCAAGTTTGGACTCCATGGTGTCCGCAAACACTTTATTGCGTTTACCCATGTCATCGAAGCCTTCCTTTTGGAAAGAATTGAGTTTTGTGACATTATCACCGAATGCGGTCTGAAAGCCCGTAAACACTTTCTGTGTCTCCTCTCGCTGGCTTTTGGAAGTTTCCGATGATTCTTTCCTCAACTGGCTCACATTTTCAGTGAATTCGGAACGTAATTTGTCCACCGTGCTGGAAATCTCCTCTCGCATCTTCCCAACGTTTCCCGACAGCTCGTCTCTCATCTTACCCATGTTGTCAGACAGTTCTTCGCGAGTCTTCCCAACATTGTCCGACAGCTCTTTCCTAATCTTGTCTATATTGTTGGAAAGCTCTTGCCGGGCATTTCTGTTCTCTTCCGAAATTTTACTCTCCAAACGGTCAAAGTCTTTTGATGAGACATCCGATGTTGTTTCTTGTTTCGAGAAAACCTTGACCATCAAAATGATGGTACAAATAGTGCAGATTACTATCAATGCTAAAATGATGTATATGAAGATATTCATAACGATTTTTGATTAATGGTACATGTTAAATGTTTAATACCGAAAGATTTATTCTTTTGAATCTTTGACTCTCTTGGCAAATTTTGGATAAATGTCACTTTTTCGTTTATTGTTGGGCTCTTCTTCTACCACAATGACTTTTTTCCCTTCCGTTGCTTGTCCATGTTTTGATGACATCAGATAGGGTCNNATTAGATTGTGGTTGAAATTCTTTGACCTTTTCTCCCTTTAATTCTACTTTTGAATATTTTACTTCTTGTTGGTTCTGACCATCCTCCATAACAACTTTACTGATTTCCTCTTTATCTGGATTACTGTCAATAAATTGTTTCCACCAAACTAATACATTAGAAAGTGAGAAGAACAAAGAGCGAAACAGAAAAGGAGATACTCCATTACGCATATCAGAATCTGCAACACTATAATGGGATCCTTCTTGGGTGCATCGGAGGATGAATCGGATGGATTCTTGGACATACGCTGGAATAAATTTTTGCATCTTAATTTCACACAAAAATTTACTTTTGTCAGTCCATGATGTTAAACCGGAAGGTAAAAGCCTAACGTCTTCACATTTTCCAAAAAACTCTTCTATTAGCTTCCTCATATCATTCAGATACTCAACTTTTTTCGTATCATTATGCTCAAGTTGTCCCGCATAATTCAATAGTCGTTCTGTCAGATTAGAATTGAACATATATCGTGGAACACATACATCAAAGAGTGGGGCATATTTCAGTTTTATTTGTGTTTCAACCCTTTCATTTACCGTTTTAATGATAGCATCGAAAAGTTTATATGTGCCTTCGTCATCTTTAGGAAACAACGGATATTCCCCATAATTGTCAGAATAATCTTCTGTCTTGTATATCTCAGGTTGACCTGAATAGATAAATGTAGGCAAATAACAACCGCCTGATTTTAATTGTTCTATTCGTTTTGTTACTTCCCGTAGTCCTTTCATCCTCCCAAGACTTTCAATAGTATCATTTTTAGATTTGAAGAATCGTGCATCTAAAATTACTGCGTCAAAATCATTTGGATGTTCCAAGTGAGCCAATGCTTCTTCCGCAGATTTGCATCCGGTTTCCATATTAATGCCTCTATCATAGGCTAAATCAGCAACTTCTTGTAAAGCCGGGGTGTCATATTCATCGTCCACCCATAATACTTTATATGACATAATAACTGTTTT
>LXOW01443285.1_pt1 | contig 16685 bp, 16 predicted proteins | sample 1368591 | NCBI WGS metagenome assembly LXOW01 (sample SAMN04884650, study PRJNA319009) | bovine gut metagenome | isolation source: Cow rumen | host: Bos taurus | place: Italy: Legnaro (PD) | collected 2014-07-09 | reverse complement strand
ATCGAATTGATGCTGCAGCTGCATATCATGACGGTGGCCAAACTGACGCGTCTCTTTGCGGCGGACATGTGCCAACGCGAGTTGACGGAGGAGGAAGCCAAGCAACGCATATGCGGGCACAAGCGCATGCGCGGGTATATATTAAATATGAGTTCGATGTCCGCATGGATGGCGATGCCGGGTATTCAGACCTACAACGCCTCCAAGGCCTTCATCTATAATTTCTCGAAGTCGCTCTGGTACGAACTCAAGCCGCAGAACGTCGGTATCACGGTCATGGCGCCGGGCGCGGTAGATACGGGTTTGTTCGGTCTTGCGCCGAACCTCCGTAAGTTAGCCGTAGCACTAACGGTCTCGATTCCACCGGAGAAATTAGTGAAGCGTGCACTTAAGAAGATGTTCCGCAACAAGAAAGCGGATACACCGGGAGTGATTAACTGGCTGAGTACACCGCTGCTAAAACACACGCCGGACTGGATATTGTTCTTCGCGCAGAAGAAACTGGCGCAGTTTATGCATTAAAAAAAGAGGCTCGTGCCTCTTTTTTTATTTCAGTTCGCTTAACGCGCGCTTGAGTTCGTCGTCGAAGCGCAGGTTATACGCGGCTTGGCCTTTCTGGTAGTAATACCGCAACACGATCTCGGACCCAAGCATCTCTTTCACTTCGTCCTTGTTGCGCTCGATGGCTTCGCGGAAATCCGGCGTGAGCATGGGTTCCAACGCCTCTAATGTCGCGAGTGTCGCGGAGTCAATGTCTTCGTGCTTGGCCATCTTGATCATGTCCGCGAAGAACTTACCGGTCTCCGTCTCGTATTTGAACTTCCGCTCGTCGAGGAAACGGCAGAAATCCTCGATATCTGCATCCGTGAGAGAGAAATGTTCCGGCGAAGCAATACTGTCATGCAGACGGTGGTAACGCGTCGCGTAGTCAAAGAAATAATGATTCAAATACAGCGTATAGCATATATCCACTTTCGCGCTGTCATTCAGCACGATATCCGGCAGAATACCACCTGCTGTGTCGCGTTTGAGTTCATGTCCTTTCTGCCGCTCGCTATAGTCGATGGCCTGGATGCAACGTCCCGAGGGGAGGTAATACTTACTGGTTGTCACCTTGATATGTCCGCCATAGACGATAGGACGTACATTCTGCACAAGACCCTTACCGAAAGTGCGTTGACCGATGAGGGTTGCGCGATGCAGGTCTTGCAGCGCACCCGAGACGATCTCACTCGCCGAAGCGGAGTTCTTGTCCACCAAGATGACTAGCGGCAACTCTTTATAACGCGGCTTGTTGCGCGTCTGATAGACATAATTGCTGCGTGCAGTCTTGCCTTTTGTCTCTACCACCTTCTGTCCTTCGTCCACAAATAGGTTCACAAGCTGCAACGCTTCATCCACGATGCCTCCGCCGTTTCCGCGCAGGTCGATGATGAGTTTGCGCGCACCTTTGGTGTAATAGAGTTCGTCCAAGGCATTCGAGAAAGCCTGCGCCGAACCTTCCGTAAATTCCCGGAAAGCGATATATCCTACCGGCTCAGAAAGGCTGTCGGCCTCTATAGTGGTATAATAACTGACGGCATCGAGGTGAATGTCTTCGCGAACGATCTCTAACTTAATGGGTTTAGCCACCCCTTCGCGCTCGATCTCTACGACCACTGTCGTACCCGGTACACCGCGAAGGTTATTACTAACCTCACTCACCGTCAAACCCTTGGTGGTCTTTCCGTCAATAGAGAGAATACGGTCGCCGGCCTGCATGCCTGCTCGTTGTGCCGGTTTGCCTTCGTACGGGTTCACGGCATAGGTCCAAAGACTGTCTTTGGGTTGCTTCTTACCGGCCTTCTCGGGACGGGGACGCTGCTGAATGATACTTCCGATACCGCCGTACTTGCCGGTCGTCATCATACGCAACTCGCGGTCGTTCTTCTTGGGATAATAGACCGTGTACGGGTCTATCTTATGAAGCATCGCGTTGATAGCCGTCTCCGTCAGATCCTCGTAATTGAGGGTATCCACGTAGTTGACGTCCACCTGACGCAGCACATCATTAAAAATGCTGATGCATTCCTCTGCCCGCGAAGTCTCTTGGCGCTCTTGCGCGAAAAGCGGCGTACAGAGAACAAAGCACAGAATATTAACGCAGATGATTCGGGACAAATTCACTAACATCTTTTCCATATGCATATAAATCACGTACGAGGGTAGAGGAGATATGCGCGTACTCCGGGCGCGTGTACAGAATGATGGTCTCCACGCCGGCTAACTGCTTATTAGCCTCGGCCATATTACGCTCATACTCGAAGTCACCGATACAACGCATGCCGCGTAAGATGAACTGTGCTCCTTGCTCTTTGGCAAAATCCACCGTCAGGCAGTCGTAGATGGCTACCTTCACGCGCGGCTCGTCCGCAAAGATCTTACGGATAGCTTCCTCGCGCTCGCGGATAGGGAAGGTCTCTTTCTTCGTGCTGTTACGACCGATACCGATGATGATCTCATCAAAAATCTCCAGGCCACGCTTCACGATATCATAGTGGCCTACTGTAAACGGGTCAAAGGACCCGGGAAATATTGCTCTTTTCATTTCTCTAAACTTAAAACTTTAAACTTTAAACTTTTCCGGTGATTTATCTCCGGAAATTTATACATCTCATATAACTTCTCGCGTAGGAACGCCTCGTCTTTGTTCGGCAACTCGATCTTTGCCAAGCGGCTCTCGATATACGCATCAAATTCCGTGCCACGCTCGTAGATCTCATAGCCCTGATGAATATGGCGGTCGATGATGTCGCATATGTGCTGCAACTGATCATGCGGCGGTAGTTTTTTGTACTCCGGATGGGCCGCCAACAGGGCATCTATCTCCGGGTTGATACTCGGCGTCAGACGATAAACTACGCGTCCCTTTTCTCCACGAATGCCGGTTGCCATCGACTCTACATCATCCTTCGCGCGCTTCTTCCAATTCGGATTATCGCGTCTCAGTTGCATCTCGCGGGCCTTGAGATAGTCGCACGGATCGAACTCGTACGTGATACTTACCGGACAGATATTGAGGAATTTTACCGCCTCAAAAAGGTCTTCTGTATTCATCGTCAGCATATGCAGTACGCTGGCCTGCGTGAGGTCGTTACTGTCTTTGGCGCGACCTTCCCGTTGAGCTAACCAGATCGATTTGCGGCGTTGACGCAACTCCCGGATATAAGCCGAAAGTTGCTTGGCGTTCTCTAAATGCGCGTGTGCTCCTGCGCCGCGTTTAACCACGAAGCAACGGTTGAAACGCACCAGGTGCTCGATCCATTTCTTGGCAAAGAGATTATTGCCGATACCGATGAAGGGACGAATGAAATAGCGGCAACGCAGTAACAACGAGAGCCAGGAGGCATCGAGGATGATGTCCCGGTGGTTTGTGATGAAGAATGCGCCCTGCTTGATGTCGCGCTCAATCTGCTTGCGGTCTCCTAAATAGGATAAACGAATCCCTTTCGTCGTTCGCGCTGCCCATATACGGAGGATGGGAAAGGCGAGAAAAAAATCCGTGATCGGTAGGAGCCAGCCAACCCGATAGGCTCGTATGTCTTTAAATCTATCCATAATTTTCCAATGCTGCCTTAGATGCCTCTCTATATGCAACCATTAATCCTCCTGTGCCGAGTAGTGTGCCGCCGAAATAGCGCACAACGACCACAAGGATATTATCCAAATTGCGGGCATCAATGGAGCGGAGGATCGGTGCACCGGCAGTACCGTGCGGTTCGCCGTCATCCTTCGTGCGCCATAAGTTCGGTCCCAAACGATAGGCGTAGCATACATGCCGCGCGTCATGGTATTTCTTCTTGTACCATGCTATGCGCGCTTTCGCTTCGTCCTCGTCTTTGATGGGTTCTGCAAACCCCAAGAACTTACTGCCACGATCCTTATAGATGCCCTCTGCTGCCACCTTTCAATTTTCACTTTTCAATTTTCAATTTCTTGCGGATGTCTTTAGGTATCGCGTTCTTGTGCACGAGCACGTCGTTCGTCTTGTATTGCATGAACGCCTCGCTGATGTACCATATACCTTTGTAGTCGGACTTGACGGTGCCCCAACTGTTCTTCACCATGTAATAGCGTTTGCCGTTCTGGTCCTTGGCGGTACCGAAGATCTGCATGCCGTGGTCGTCGGTGTTCTCCCAGTTGTCGAACGCGTCCTGACGCATCTGCTGGGTGATGGTTTTCTCCGGCAGCGGTTTCTTGGTCAACTCCTCTTTCTGCTTGTCTTTGCTCATGCCTACCCATTTCTGCATGTCGCTACCCGTGAGGTCTGCGCCGTGGTCGGCATCAGGTACTACACCGATACCTTTGCGGGTAAATCCGATCTCGCTCACGTCGGCGCCCCAGGCGAGAGTGTAGCCGTTGGCAATCGCATTGTCGATGATACGCATCATGTCCTCCATCGGCACGTTGTACATCTGATCCATGCGCCAGTTATCCGGCACTTCCAGCGCAAAGCGCTCGTAGAACGGATGGTGGGTATAGGAGGTGATAGACACGTAGTCCTCGGCGTTCAAACCCAGACTCTTCACGAACGACTCCGGCGTGTATTGCTTGCCCTCGTACTCAAACTCCGTAGGACACTTACCCAGATAAACGTCATAAATCGCCTGCAGACCATCGCGCCATACGGGCGAGAGTTTCTTCTGCTTCTTCAGTCCGCTCAGATAGCCGCTTGCTACGGCCGTCAACTCGCTGAAGACGGGTAGGGTATCGGCTTCGGTCCATCCGTAACGGATACCCGGCATCGCGCTCTTCGGCACAAGTCCGTAGTGCTGCATGCAGTAGATCACGTCGTAGGCCGATCCGCCTTCTGCAAATCGGGGCTCGTTATACAGACGCACGCAATAGGTCGCGCGGTCGATAAGCGTCTTGCTCACCACGAACATCGGGCTCAGTTCTACCTCTTTGCCTTTGATACGCAGCACTTCCGACTCCAGAAATCCAAGGGTAGAGAAGGCCCAGCATGTGCCGCTGCGGTGTTGGTCTTTTACCCGCGTGATAGGCACACTGTCTACCGTCGTAAATTGCCAACCTTCCACGCTGTCTTTCTTTACTTGCGTGGTATCACTCTGCGCCATCGCGCTCAAACTAACCGCCAGAGCGGCTATAATCATTAACTCTTTCATATTATTCGGGGAATTCCATTAAGTATGCTTTGATGAACGCATCAATATCGCCATCCATGACGGCATTGACGTTGCTCGTCTGGTAGTTCGTGCGGTGGTCCTTCACGCGCCGGTCATCGAACACGTAACTGCGTATCTGCGAACCCCATTCGATCTTCTTCTTGCCTGCCTCGACTTTTGCTTGCGCCTGACGACGTTTCTCGAGTTCGAGTTCGTAGAGCTGCGAACGGAGGTGTCGGAGCGCATTTTCACGGTTCTTCGGCTGGTCGCGCGTCTCGGTATTCTCGATGACGATCTCGTCGGGTTGACCGGTCAAGGGGTTGACGAACTTATAGTGCAGACGCACGCCGGACTCGACCTTGTTGACGTTCTGTCCTCCGGCACCGGAACTGCGGAACGTGTCCCAACTGAGACCGGCGGGGTTGACCTCCACCTCGATCGTATCGTCGATGAGCGGCACTACGAATACTGACGCAAAGCTCGTCATACGTTTTCCCTGCGCGTTGTAAGGGCTCACACGTACGAGGCGGTGCACGCCATTCTCGCTCTTGAGATAACCGTACGCCATATCGCCTTCGATATTGAACGTCACGGTCTTGATACCGGCCTCATCGCCTTCTTGCAGGTTGGCAATTGTCACAGTATAGTTATGCTTCTCGCAATACCGCTGGTACATACGCATCAACTGCTCTGCCCAGTCTTGGGCTTCCGTACCGCCGGCGCCGGAGACGATCTTCAGCACCGCCGGCATCTGGTCTTCCTCGTGCGACAGCATGTTCTTCATCTCCAGGTCTTCCACCTCCGTGAGGGCGTGCGCGTACGCGGCATCCACCTCTTCTTCGGTCACCAACTCCTCTTTGTAATAGTCGAAGGCGAGCGCCAGTTCTTCTACCGCCGCACGCACGCCTTCGTAGCCTTCAATCCAGCGCTTGATACCTTTCACCTTGCGCATCTGTGCCTCCGCAGCCTTGGCGTCGTCCCAGAATCCCGGGGCTTGGGTATGCAACTCTTCCTCCTCCAATTGGATCCGTTTCTCGTCGATCTGAAGGTAGGCTTTGAGCTTATCCGCCCGCTGCTGCACATCTTTTAATTGCTCTATTGTGATCATAAGTCTATAATTAGCCAAATTAAATCGGGCGCAAAGGTACGGAAAATATTTAACATATGCAAATTTCGGAGGGGGAAAAGCAAAATAATTTAGGAAAAATGCGCGCGCGCTTGCATATATGCAATTTTTGTAGTATCTTTGTGCCCGAATTTGGATAATATGGCTTGATGATGAAGCAGGAGGATATACAAACAATCTTTTTTCTTGGTATCGGAGGTATCGGCATGAGTGCGTTAGCACGTTATTTTCATAGTCGCGAATGCCGTGTATGCGGTTATGACCGTACGCCTTCGTCATTGACCAAAGAGCTGGAAGAAGAAGGGATGGAGATTGTCTTTGGGGACGATCGATTGAAGATCGAAGATTGTAAATTGGAGATTGGAAATCCGCAGCATACTTTGGTGGTCCGTACGCCGGCTGTGCCGGAGGAGAATGCGATTTATACGTATTTTCGGGAGCAGGGCTATGAAATCCTCAAGCGCGCAGAGGTGTTGGGTTTGGTGACGAAGCAGATGAAGGCGCTCTGCGTAGCCGGTACACACGGAAAGACGACCACCAGCACGATGATTGCTCACCTGATGCAGCCCGTCAATGCCTTCCTCGGCGGTATCAGTATGAATTACCATACGAACCTGCTGCTGGACAAAGAGAGTGAGTACGTGGTGGTGGAGGCCGATGAATACGACCGCTCGTTTCATCATCTGCGGCCCTATATATCCGTAGTGACGGCCGTCGATGCGGACCACTTGGATATTTACGGGACCGAAGAAGCATACCGCGAGGCCTTTGCGCACTATACGAGTCTCATTACCGGTGCACTCGTCATGAAGCACGGCATCGCGTTGCAACCGAGATTGCAAGAGGGGGTGAAATGCTACACTTATGGAGTAGAAGAAGGCGATTTTCATGCCGCTAATATACGCATATCGGACGGACAGATACGTTTTGATCTCGTGATGCCTAATGGAACGTTGCAAAATCTGCAACTCGGTGTGCCGGTATGGGTGAATATCGAGAATGCGGTGGCCGCGGCGGCGGTAGCCCTGACGATCGGAACGCCGGTAGAGCAAGTGCGCGAGCGCATCGCATCGTTCAAAGGTGTGTGGCGACGCTTTAATATCCATGTGAATACCCCGAAAGTGGCGTACATAGACGACTATGCCCACCATCCGCAGGAGATAGCGACGGCTATCGACTCGATTCGTAAACTCTATCCGGAGCGCAAGTTGATCGGTGTGTTCCAGCCGCATCTATACACCCGCACACGGGATTTTGCAGAAGGATTCAGGCACGTGCTGAGTACACTCGACGAGTGCCTCTTGCTGCCGATCTATCCGGCGCGGGAAGAACCGATACCGGGTGTGACGAGCGAGATGCTCGGCGGACAGGTAGTGCAGAAAAGCGAACTGGTCGCCGAACTGCAACGCCGCGTAGCGGCAAGCAAAGAACCCGTCGTGGTGCTCACCGTCGGCGCGGGAGATATTGACCGCTTGGTGCCATCCATTGCACAAGCATTTTAGATTTGATATTTTAGATTTTAGATTTGAATAGAACAGCGAAGATCATATTGCAGAGTGTAGGTGTGGCGGTCATGGCAGGACTGCTGATAGCGGCTGTGGTGAGCGGGTACAAAGCCCGTCCGGCGGAGCAGGAGTGTCATTCGCTGCGCTATATCATCGAAGATCGTGAGGATCGGATGTACCTGACGGAGATAGAGTTGACGCAGAACCTTCGCGCGAAAGACCTGTACCCGGTGGATCGCGTAGTTGCGCCGACGACCTTGCACCACATTGAGAAAACGATCGCACAACATCCTATGGTGCGGACGGCGCAGTGCTATATCACCCCGCGCGGAGAGATGCGGATACGAATCACGCAACGTGTGCCTCTCTTGCGCGTGCAGACGCCGGTAGAGCTCTATTTTATCGATACCGACCGTCGTGTGATGGCTTATCGGGAGTCCGTGCGCGATAAAGTGCCGGTGGTGACGGGTAACGTAGGTGTGACGATGGCTTCGCATGTACTGGCAGACTTCGCATTGTGGTTGCAAGCGGATAAATATTGGAATGCACGCATCCATCATCTGCATGTACAAAACCCGCAGCTGGTCTATCTGTATCTGAGTAATCAGCCGTTGGCCATCAGTATTCAGCGCGTGGTGTTAGGTCCGATGCGAGGGTATGAACAGAAACTGAATAAACTGCGTGTGTTTCTGGAGAACGGAAAAGACGCTCTGACAGACAAACAATATAGGGAAATCGACCTGCGGTTCAAAGGGCAGGTAATTGGGAGAAAGTAAGGTGTAAGGTGTAAAGTATGGCAAAGAAACAGATACAAAAAGCAGACAGCCTTCCGTTGGTGGCTATTGATTTAGGAAGCGACAGCGTGCGTGCGATGGCCGCCCGTCGTCTGTCGGCGGATTTCTTTCAGATATTAGGTGTGGAGGAACGCCCGCAGAAGATGGGTAATATCTGCGTGGAGCAGGGTGTCGTGACGCAGTCCAGCAATGCCGGCTATGTCATCGCCGAGGTGCTGAAACTGCTGGCTAACCGCATTGGCGTGGATGAGTTACCTACGGCCTTTTTAGCTATTGGCGGTTACTCAATGCAAATCGTGGCGGTGCATTCGCGTCGCGATCAGGTGCGCCGCAAGGAGGTCAGCCAGACGCTACTCGACGAGATGGAGCGCGAGTGCAAAGAGAAGATAGAGGTGCGCAACCCCGACGTAGCGGTGTTGGGTCTTGTGCCGAGTTATTTCAAACTTGACGGCATAGAGCAAGATGACACGCCTTCGCCGGAACAGCGCGCAGCATTGGTAGAAGCGTACTATATCGCTTTCTGCGGTCGTAAAGCGATCGACACACAATTGCAGAAAGCTTTCTCGCAGGCCGGTCGTAGTATCGAGCAATCGTTCGTGCGTCCGGAAGCTTTGCTCTCTGCGTTCGCTACCTGTGACGGCAACCAAGTGTTGACGGAAGGTTGTGCCGTACTGGATTTCGGTGCGCAGACCACTACGCTCACGGTCTATAAAGGCGGGCAGTACCTGCTCAACAAAGTGGTGCCTAAAGGCGGTTATCACATCACACGCATGTTGGAGCAGCAGGGAATGAGTTTTAATACCGCCGAAGTGCTGAAGAAGAAGTTCGGATGTGCCGCCCCGCAGTTTGTGGAGAAAAACGTGCGTCTGCGTGTGCCGGCAGTGCCGGAGATAGGCGGCGACATCGTCATCGCCTCGCAAGAGTTGGCAGGGGCGATAGAGATCAAGTTACAGGAGATCTTGGCGCCGCTGCTGGAGGAACTGAAGAAAGTGGAAGGTCGTATCAAAACCATCTATATCACCGGCGGCGCAAGTATGCTGCAGGGCCTCGACGCGTATCTGCAGGAACAGACCCCGGTGCACGTATGCTACGGCGCGCATAACTACCTGCTGCACCGCGACACCGAAGAGAAATACCTCTCGCCGCAATATACCTCGCTGGTGGGCACCATCCTCTTGGGACAGGATTACCGCGACAGCCATAAGGACCAGTTGGTGCGCAAACCCGGATTCTTCGACCGCGTCAAGGAGTCCACATTAGACATGTTTATTGAAAGTGAGTAAGTATATGGAAGACAATTTCACCCTTCCTTTGGAAGGATTGACAGAAGACAGTATCATCAAGGTGATCGGAGTAGGCGGTGGCGGCTGCAATGCCGTGAACTACATGTTTCGTCAGGGACTGAGCGACGTCTCGTTCCTTGTGTGCAACACCGACCGCCAAGTGCTCATCAAGAGTTCGGTGCCCAGTAAGTTGCAGTTAGGCCCGGGTTTGGGTGCGGGTGGTGATCCCGAGACCGCGCGTCAGTACGCCGAGGAGAGCCGCGAGCATATCCGCGAGGCACTGAATGACGGCACGCAGATGTTGTTCATCACCGCCGGTATGGGTGGTGGTACGGGTACGGGTGCTTCGTCCATCGTAGCTGAAGTAGCGCAAGAGATGGGAATCCTGACCGTAGGTATCGTGACCATTCCGTTTGCTTTCGAGGGCAAGAAGAAGATCGAGAAAGCGATGACCGGTGTGGCGCGTCTGGCCAAGCATGTGGACGCCCTGCTCATTATCAATAATGAGAAACTGAAACAGATATATCCGGAACTGAACCTGCTCAATGCCTTCAGTAAGTCGGATGACGTGGTGGCGAATGCAGCGCGTGCGATCGCCGAGATCATCACCGTGCCGGGATATATCAACACGGACTTCGCCGACGTGCGCAACACGCTTCGCAAGGGTGGTGTAGCGATCATGAATATCGGTCGCGCTTCGGGCGAGAAACGTATCACCAACGCCATCAACGATGCGCTGAACAGTCCGCTCGTCAACACGAACGACGTCCACGGCGCGGAGCGTATCCTGCTGCAGTTCTACTGCTCGACCGAGCACGCGATCGTGATGGAAGAGATCGACCAGATCAATGACTTCGTGCAGGAGGTCGGCGACGATATCGAGGTTCAGTGGGGCGCGTCTATCGACGAGAGTCTGGGCGAGGAAGTGCGTGTGACGGTGATTGCTACGGGCTATAAAGTGGACGGTCTTCCTTCGGAAGAAGAGGAAGAAGGCAAGAAGACTATCGCGGAAGCGATAGATGCCAATTATCCTCCGCAAACGCCGAAACCCATGGAGGACGAGAATCCCCAACTCATCGACCTGAGCGAGACGCTCTTTGCCGAAGGCCTTGACACCGCGCCGCGTCAGCCCCGCGAACATGCTGCTTCTACCTCGGCTGATGATGTGGTAATAACGATCGAAGACGAGCCCAAGGAGGATGAGCAGAAAGTGGAGGCAAAAGAAGAACCCCATCGTCCCTTCGGATGGATAAGGAGAAAATAATATGGAAAAAGATATGACCTTTATTGATTTATGCGTAGCGTGCGGGCGCGGGATTGCCAAGGGCTGTAAAGCGCTCGGTTGTCTGTTGGCGCGCATGGTGCGTTTGACCTATCGTTATTGGTGGGTAGTGATCACGTTTGTTGCGTTGGCATTGGCTTGCGCACTCTATTACACGCGCTGCGAGAACCAAACCTACAAACTGAATGCGGTGGCCTTGCTTAACGGTCCTTCTATTCAGCAGTTTGAGCAGGCGTTTGCGCCGCTTCGTTCGGGACGTCTGTTGCCGGAAGAGGCCGTTGTCACATCGTTTGTGAAAGAGAAAACCGCTAGAGATTTCACCACCTATCGCGTCATCGACTGTTTGCACGACGGCAATGCCGATTATATCGACTTCAAGTGTAAGTCCAAACCCTACGACACGCTGAATGTGCAGATGAATGACCGTCTGTGCCTGCAGTTCCGTATGAAAGCGCGTGACTTAGCCTGTCTGCCGGAGATAGAGAAGGGACTTCTGGACTATCTGAACTGCAATGAACCCATGCAGCAGTCGTACGCCAGTTATGTAGCCAACTTGCGCGAAGAGGTGCGTTTCAACCACGCTCAGGCGCAAAAACTGGATAGTCTGACCAGTGCGTACTATTTCTATACCGCCTCCAGTGCACAGCCGATGAACTATAGCGGTAACGGCGTCAATTTCTACGGCGATCGTAAAATCCGGCTGTTCCTCGATCAGATCTACGAGCAGCAGAAACATATGCAGCAAGGTGACTACCGTATACAGTTAGCGACCGCTCCCGTAGTTCTCGAGAACCACTTTACAGCGGCTCCTAAACCCGTGAACGGTCGCCTGAAATGTATGCTGCTGTTCTTGCTCCTCGGATGGGCTTTCGGTTGCCTCATCGCCGATAGCATCGACCAGCGCAAGCTTATTGCTTCTTGGCTGAAACAATAAGTTTCTTCGCTACGAAATAGAGTACTGCTACTCCAACGAGAACGAGTATGGCCACGGATAATTCGTGGCTATATTCTTTTATGAGGTCCATCTGGCCGGCTGCTACATAACCTACGGCTGCCAGCACGCAGTTCCAGCAGAAAGCACCGAGGAAGGTCCACCACAGGAATGCGCCGAAATGCATGCGGCTCAGACCCGCCGGGATAGAGATCAACTGACGGATACCCGGAATGAACCGGCCGATGAAGGTCGATACATTGCCTTTCTCGCGGAAATACTCCTCGGCTTTTTGGATCTTCTCACTCGACAGCAGACACAGATGACCGAGTTTGCTATCGGCGAACTTATAGATGATGATGCGTCCGAGCCATACAGAGAGGCCGTAGTTGATGATTGCGCCTATCATCGCGCCTAATGTACCGAAAAGCACGATAATCGCTACGTCCACCAGGTAGTTACCGGTTGCGCAGAGCACGCTGTCCGGTTGTCCGGCTACGAAGGCTGCAGGCGGGATGACCACTTCGCTCGGGAAGGGGATGAACGAACTCTCCACCGCCATCAACGCAGTAATCGACGCATAGTTCATATGCGCCGAATACCACGCGATAATATTATCAACGAACGTCATTAGATGAACAATAATTGAACGATGATATAAACCGGCAGGAGGACGATCAAGCTGAACTTAATCATGTAGCCGAAGAACGACGGCATCTTGATTCCGTTTTCCTCTGCGATAGCTTTCACCATGAAGTTAGGTCCGTTGCCGATATAGGTCAGTGAGCCGAACATCACAGCCGCGATGGAGATGGCTTTGAGCAGTATCTCCGGAATACCGGCTACGAAAGGCGTACCTTCGAACATGCCTGTTACGACACCGGCTTGAGCGGCAGCAAGCGATTCCGGCAGACCGGAAGCTACACCGTGGAATGCAACCGCTGTCGGCGTGTTATCCAAGAAGGCAGACAGGGCACCGGTAGCATAGTAGAACTGCCAAGGATGCGTGAAGCCGAGGTCTGCTGCGTGCGCTTTGAGATAAGCTAGGGCAGGGGTCATTGTCGTGAAGATACCGAGGAACAGAACCGCTACCTCTACTATCGGAGTCCAGCTGAACTTGTTGTCGTCATAACGCACCTCTTTCTTGGTGGTGTAGAGCGAGAGACCTGTGAGCGAGAGCAGCACTATCTCACGCAGGTATTTGAGCCACAGCGGAGCGTCTGCTTCACCCATCTGCTTGATGGTTCCTTCGTTCACAAAAGCCACTGCCAGCACTACGCCTAACAGATATACGAAATTGATAGTACCTTTCATTACCATCGGCGTCGCCTCACGCGAGTCTGCGGAGAGGGATATCCAGTGCTCTTTCTTGTAATAATAAGTGTCCATCGCGAAATAGAGGCCGAGCAGCAGAATTCCCGTAACAGCCCATTCGGGCGCAAGGTGCATGAACCATGAGAAGTGTGCGCCGCGGAGGAAGAGCATGAACAAGGGTGGGTCGCCCAGCGGGGTCAGCAGACCGCCGCAGTTAGCTACCAGCGCGATGAAGAAAAGGATGGTGTGAACCTTGTATTCACGCTGTTTGTTGGTCTCGATGAGCGGACGGATGAGGAGCATTGCGGCTCCCGTCGTACCCATGATAGAGGCTAATATCCAGCCCAAGCCCAAGAAACCGGTGTTGACCCAGGGCTTGGCTTTCAGGTCACCCGAGAAATGAATACCGCCGGTGATGACAAACAGTGCCAGCAGAAGGATGATGAACGGCACGTAGTCGAAGAAGATCTGGTGCTCCAACTCGTGCATCATTCCGCCCATAATCAGGCATACCGCAACAGGCACGCCGAGGATGAGGGAAACAATGAGTTTGTTGGTGTTCTTCTCCCACCAGTGTTCTGCTACCAGCGGACCGATAGCAATCATCAATAGCATGAGGCCGAACGGAATCAGCGACCATGCCGAATGTACAAATTGTTCCATAGTACTTTATTTAATTAATTTAAACTCGCTAAAAGCGAGTGCAAAGGTACACTTTTTTTTCGAGATATGCAAACGAAAGATTATTTTTCCACAAAATTCCTCTATTTCTTGCCTATTTCAGACATTCCTGGAGAAAGAAAAGAAGCAAAAGAAAAATATAAAGAAAGCCCGACCGACCACCACTATATAGTGGTGGTCCGCAGTAGCGTATGCGCGTGGGGACGGGCGCGTATGCCGCAGGAGCGGCGGTCGGTCGGTCAGACAGGGTTGACAAAGGGGTGGGAGAGTTTATAATCGTGGAGGAGGGAGTTGAATTTCCACGACCAAAGGGTCGTATAAGTCTTTCCGTTAGAGGCTACGTGGTTGGCGGCTTTGTAGCGGGATTGGAGTTGCGCCTCCAGTTCCGGCGTAGCGCGGAGTTTGGCTAACTCGCGGTTTGCGTAAGCAAAGGCCGCAGAGTTCCATTTCTGCCGGGGAGATTGGTTCTTTTGATAGTTTTCCTCGCGGCTACGGAAGAATTGTTTGCCATTACGGACATAGAAATAGCCGTCGTCTCTTTTTTGGAGTTTGCCGTGGACGCGGTCAATTCCGGATGAAGTTACAATTTCTGACATAAGATTAAAATTTAGGGTTTTAATAGGTTATTTATAGGGGTTAAACAGGTGTGTTACGTAGGCTTTGACTGTCGGTTGACCGTCGGTTGACCGTCGGGATTTGACTTAAATTTGAGTGCAAAGGTACAAAAAAAATCTCATATATGCAAGAGATGATGAGTTTTTGAGGAAGTATAGAGAAAAAAAGAGAGATTTATTTGCATAATTCAGAAAAAAGTTATACCTTTGCATGCAAATTGCGTGCGGAACAATAATCGCATCGTAATTCCGCTGACACCGACAGGGTAAAAAAGCGGTGAAAAGATAGATAGAAGATGGCAAAGCAAAAAGAAATAATCGTCAAGGACACAACTATCCGTTCGTTTTCGCAGGACGGATGGGACTATATCTGTATAACGGACATTGCCAGACAGAAGAATGCCCTTGAACCGAAAGATGTTGTAAAGAATTGGATGCGACTCAAGAATACGATTGAGTATCTTGGAATGTGGGAGGCATTGAATAACCCGCAGTTCAAAGGGGTCGAATTCGATCCCCTTTTGCGAGAGGCTGGTAGTAATGCCTTCACACTTAGTCCGTCACGCTGGATTGAATTAACGGGAGCTATAGGCATTATTTCGAAGGCTGGGAATAATGGCGGCACGTTTGCGCAACGGGACATTGCTTTTAAATTTGCCAGTTGGGTATCTGTTGAGTTTGAACTCTATTTGATTAAGGAATTCCAACGCCTCAAAGAGGAAGAACAAAAAGCTCTCGGCTGGTCGGCAAAGCGCGAGTTGGCAAAGATTAATTATCATATCCATACGGACGCGATAAAAGAGCACCTTATCCCGCAGGAGATTGACCCTTACCATCGTTCACTCATTTATGCCAATGAGGCTGATGTGCTCAATGTGGCGCTGTTTGGAATGACCGCTAAAGAATGGCGTGATGCGCATCCGGAGGATAAAGGCAATATCCGCGATTACGCGACGATTAACCAGTTGATTTGTCTGAGTAATATGGAGAACCTGAATGCAGTATTCATCAACGAAGGTCTGCCACAAGGAGAACGCCTCCAGAAACTCAACCAGATAGCTATCCAACAAATGACCGTGTTAGAAAACGTAGAAAGCAAACGTATATTGAAAGCATAAACAGAATCAGGTCTGACCTCACCGACAGCGTAAAAAAGCGGTGACATAAAATATTGAAATAAAGGGCGCAAAGCGTTGCGCAATAATATATTAAAATAAGCATTTGCTTTATTAAGGATCAATTCAATCTTCGACACATTGTAATGGGTTTCCTAATATAGCGAATGTTCGCACGATGAGTGTGGACTTTCTGCATATATTGGAACCCATGGGAGTCGAAGCCCGAATTGACCAATATTCAGAAGTTCACACTTTTTTAGAAACAAATTAAAATACGACATATTATGAAAAAACTCTTTACCCTTTTGCTCGCTGTAGCAGCCAGCGTAGGAACCATGTTCGCCTGGGATTACGAACGCGTCCAAATCGGCGACCTGTATTACAACCTCGATGCCACCAACCAAACGGCAGAAGTGACGTCGCAAAATAGTGGTTATCCATTATGGTCAACTACTATTACTACCGCTATTATCCCTTCTTCTGTGACCTACAATGAGATTCCTTATAGCGTCACAAGCATTGGAAATGAGGCTTTCGAGGATTGCAGCGGTTTGACCTCTGTGACGATTCCCAATAGCGTCACAAGCATTGGAGAATATGCTTTCTATGGNNGACAATTCCCAATAGTGTCACAAGCATTGGAGATGTTGCTTTCGCTGCTTGCACCGGTTTGACCTCTATTATTGTAGAAAACGGGAATTCGTTTTATGATAGCCGCAATAATTGTAACGCAATTATAGAAACGGCGACCAATACGCTTATCGTAGGATGCAAGAATACTACTATTCCCAATAGCGTCACAAGCATTGGAAGTAATGCTTTCTATGGTTGCAGCGGTTTGACCTCTGTGACTATCCCCAACAGCGTCACAA
>LXOW01348143.1_pt1 | contig 16686 bp, 16 predicted proteins | sample 1368591 | NCBI WGS metagenome assembly LXOW01 (sample SAMN04884650, study PRJNA319009) | bovine gut metagenome | isolation source: Cow rumen | host: Bos taurus | place: Italy: Legnaro (PD) | collected 2014-07-09 | reverse complement strand
TAAAGTATTAACATTTTCAACTTCTTTTTTTCTATTTTCAAGTCTAGTCTTCATCCTACGTTTTTCATTATTACTTGCATTTCCATACCCAGGCATTTGACTTACATCCATACTCATAAAACCACTTGTATAGTTTTCTTCTGGAAGACCTGTAAACTCACAACCTATCGTTCCATTACTTTCTATTATAGCTTTAAAAGGNNGATATAGCAACTGCTTCTGTATAGATTTTTTCTGTATCCATAACAGCGCCTGATAAATAACTAAATACTGGTATTAGCATAACGCCCAATACCAATAAGGCAATCATTACCTCTATTAATGTGATACCTTTTCTAATCATCTTTTAAAAGATAGGTGCAATTATTAAATAATAATTGCACCTAATTTATCCTATTTATTTATTATTTTATAGCTTCTAAGCTGTAGCTAGATTGTGAATCAAGAACATATACTGGTAATGCAAATTCGGTTGTATTGCCATCAGCATCTGTTGCTCTAGCAAACAAAGTGCAAACACTTTGTTCTGGGAAGTCAGCTCTTGGATAGTTAGCTGTCTTAAACATATAAGAACCATTCTTTTCTGGTTTTATTTCGTTGCGTTTTTCATCATAAAGAAGAACTTCTACTTCTTTTGCTGTTGCACGCCTGTCGCCATTGTCTGTTGCAACTGCTGCAAAATAGAATGGAACATTTCTCTTTACGAATAATCCAGGAACTTTTTCTCTCATTTGAGCAGAACCATCTACTTTATCTTCGCCTCTGGATTCATCAACAACATATTCGCTCTTAGTATCTGCTGGATTAAGCTGTACTAACCAAGTATAGTCTTTCTTGTCTAACAACTGAGCCATAGTTCTAACTGAAGTATAACCATTACCGCCATCTTCGTTAAACATACTGCCTGTAGTTGTAATTCTAGCTGTTTTTGTAGTTGGTTTTAAGTTTCTTTCGTTAGTATTGTCTTTAGCAGTAATACCTTCATCAATAAATAAGAAGCTCTTGTTATTTAACCAACAATCTTTATCATTGTCAGCAGCTCTCATTTCAGCTTGAGTATAAGCTCTACCTGATTGATGTCCTTGAGAAATCTTTTCTAATTCATTCTTAAATTCTTCTTTTTGCAAACCAGCTGCTGCATCTGCTGCATCTTTTGCTGCATTAGCTTCATCATCAGGTTCATCTTCACTCTTCATAGATTTCTGAATATTCTTTGTTTTCTGTTCAGCTTCTGATGAAACAATACGAGCTTTCATATTGTTTACAAGATCTTTCTTCGCATTACTAACATCTGAATCTTTTTCATCGCCATTAAGTTCAGCCAAACCAACCCAAATGTCAGGACTTGTTACGTCGTGAACGATAACGCCTGATTCCTGCTGAGCAGTAACAGTCTTTTTAGTGGTTTCGGTAGTTTCGGTTGTTTCATCTTGTTTGGTTTCAGAAACTTGTCTTGCACCACTATTACCAATAGTGTATTCGCCTGGAACTTGGAAAGTACCACCGTTTGTAGCGATATTTGTATTGGTTTCTTCAAGAACATTACCTTCGGCATCTTTTAATGTCCACTTCATGTTTGGTTCTGAAGAATAATAAGCATCTTCGTTTTCGGTTAATTCGTTGATATCGTCTGCATAAATAAGAGTATGTTCTTGTTTTTTATAATAGGTATCTTCGAGACAATGAACTAATTCGTCATCTGGGTNNAGTTGGAACAGCAAGATTCATGCCTACTGAATCTGGAACTTTCTTGCTTTCATCTAATTCGCTTGGATCAACTTCAGAAGATTTATTATCGCCTTCTGGTTCGTTTCCTTTTGCATCTTCGTCATTATTTTGAGGTTCATCTACTTTCGGATCTTCTTTAGCTAAAGGAGTCAAATTACCTTTAGATAGTTCAGAGCCACTGTTAGCATCTCTTGAATCACTGCTACCACTCTTAGAACCGCTTTCATCTCTAATGACTTCGCCATTTAATGTTTCTTTTTCACTCCAAGAAGATGAATATTCGGTGTGTATTGTTTTTTCTTCAGACCATGTCTTTCCTTGTCTACCATCTTGTGCAGCTTTAACTCTGTCTGCGTTCATTAAAATAACACAAAGTAATGCTGCGCCAAAAAGCATGGAATAACCTGCTGTCTTTTTCATAGGAACCTCCTAAAAAGTAAACATATATTTTGTTGCACAAATATAATACGTATAATATAACGATTTAGTTTCAAAAAAATAATAAAAAACATTAATTTTTTTATTTTTTGTTTTATAAACCGCTTATTTCTAGTAATACAATATTTTTTTTCTGTACACAAGTATTTTACGAAAAAAAATATTTTTTATTAAGAATTTTTAATTTTTTATTTACATACAATATTAATTAGTATTATCTTTATAGTATGAAAATCACATCTACTTATAAAAAAAAGAGCATAATGCTCTTATTTGTTTTTGTTTTCTGCTCGCTCTCTTTTACTTGTTTTTCACAAGAAGACGAAGACTTAGCTTTTGCTGCTTTAAAAAAAGCAAAAGACTACATAAATATATCTCAATATCAAAATGCCGTTAATCATTTAAATGAAGCAATAAAAAACGGTTTAACCAACTGGGAAATCTATCAAACACTAGGGCTTGCTTATATAAAATTAAGACGTCCAAGCGATGCAATAAATGCTCTAAATAAATCACTAGAACTAAAACCCGACGAAGTAGAAACACAAAAAGCATTAGGTGCCGTATACGTTAATAAAGCTAAAGAAGCTCAAGCAAAAGGGAAAACCGCCGACAAATTAGATTTAATGCTTAAAGCCTGCCATGCTTATCCTGGTGGCACAAAAATTTGGCAAAGCTTATTCCAAGCCTGGCAAAGCTCTGGCGAAAGCTCAAAAATAAAGACCGAAGGCGATTTTATTGTTAAAAAATTAAAAAATCAAATATCTGGCACATATGATGAAGCTTTACAAGAATGTCTTGTTATAGTAGCAAATACATATTATAAAGAAAAAAATATCGAAAAAGCAGATCAGTTTGCTAAACTGGCAAATTCAATAAGAGTCTATAGCGACGGTCTTACTCTTTTAATGAGAGACATAAAACAGCATCTAGACTCAGAAGCAAAAAAAGTTGCTGACGAAGCCGCAACTTTATATACAAACAAAAATTATGACAAAGCTATCGAACTATACAGAAAACTAAGCACTATGCCTGGCACAAAACCAGTAGACCCAGATGAAAAAATAGAGCAAATTGAAAAAGATAAGAAATATGATAAATTAACAACAGATATAAATAAAGCCATCGAAGCTCAAAAATGGGGAGATGCCCTAGATTTAGCAGAAGCTGCTATAGATAGTTTTCCAGAAGATGAAGAATTAGAAAAAAAGTATGAACAAATTAAAGCAAAATTTGAAGAAGAAGAAGCCAAGATAGAAAGAATTCAAAAGGAAAAAGATAGAGTAAAAAGATTAAAAAATCAATTTAAAACTGAATACAACGATCTTTGCAATAAAGCAAAAAATCAAATAAATGAAGAAAAATACGATGATGCTATTTCGTCGTTTAAAAAAGCAATCAATAAAGTTGAAGAAGCAAATGTACATAATTTATTAAAAGATGTAGATGTTTCTGAAATACAAAATCAAATTCAACTACTTGAGAAAAAACAAAAAGATTTTGAACGTGATGAGGAAAACTATAATAAGCTTTTAAAAGAAGTTCAAAAATTACTTGAAAAACAAAATTTTAACGAAGCTTATGATAAAGTTAAGAAGCTATCAGAGCAATACGACAAACGTCACTCTATGGAAATAAATCAATATTATGCCGAAGCAGCAGTACAAACAGGCGATTTTGAGATAGCAAAAGATAGAGTTAAAAAATTCGATTTAGATAAAAAAACACAAATCGTTTATAACTACATATATGCGTTATATTATTTATCTGAAGGAAAAAATAAAGAAGGTTTTGAATCCCTTGATAAAGTAATTCAAGAAAATCCAGATTTCCGTCCAGGCATAAAAAACCTAAAGTATAAATTTTATTTCAATAAAGCAAAGCCTTTTTTATACATTGTTTTAGTAGGTATAATCGTTTTAGTTATAAAGAAAGCTATAAAATTAATAAAACAAGCTATGCATAACAGTCTTATTCGCAAAGTCGAAAGGATACGCGAAAAAGGCGATTATGAAAATCATATTAAATTCCTCGAAGAACATTTCCAAAAAGCAGATCTTCCGGATATGCGCACAGTTACATTATTGTTAGCTGGAGCATTATTAAAAACAGGTAATCCACAAAGAGCGTATGAATTAGCAAGTGAGCTTTTAAAAAGAGAATCAAAGAATCCTCTTGCTCGTAAAATTGCAGGTGAAGCTGCAATGGAGCTTAATGACAGATCATCAATTGCATTAGAACATATACAGAACTTATATAAACTTGATGAATCTAGAAAAGACATTGTTATATATCTTGCTACAGCATTTAAAGATGCAGGTTCAGATACCAGAGCAGCTCAAGATTTTATAAATAAAGCTTTAACAATCAATCCTGCCGATACAGACATGTTGTTATATCTAGCTGATGTTTATGCTAAGAAGCAAACTTATAGCGCACAAACAGCAAAAACCTTAGAACGTGCTGTAAAAATAGCACAAGACGACCCCAAGTATTACAAAGCTCTTATCGACAACTACAAAAAGATTGCTGAATTCGAAAACGCAGATAAATGGCTTGAAATCGCCAGAAACAAATTCCCCGATAATATTATGTTTAAAGATGTTACACAACAAAATCTCTTTAACAGCAATAATAATTATAGTAATCCATATGATTCAATGGGTTCTAATCAGCAATATGGCAGCAATAGCTACAGTAATAAAAACCTTAATTACGCTGATTCAGCTGCAATGCAAGAACAAATGTATAGTCAACCGCAAAATACTCCCAACCAACCTGTGTTTGGCGGGTTAAACAAAATTTCCGGTTTTGGTTCTATGCCAGATTATGAAAATATCTCGGCTGACGATAATTCAAACAGTAACGATGACGGTCTTCCAAATATTTTCTTACCTCCAATGAATGAGTCACAACAGGATAATAATAGTCAACAACAGCTCAATATTGCAATGCCTAATATACCGGCATCGGCTCCTAAAGATAATTCAGCTTCTTCTGGTCCACAAAGAGCATGTCCGCATTGCGGAGCTTCTAACTCTATTACAGAATATTACTGTAATTCCTGCGGCCGACCTCTAATGTAAATAATGTCAAATATGTAAAAAAAGCTTCCAGGTAAATAATTATCTGGAAGTTTTTTATAATCAGCTATTCAAGTTAAAATAAAACCGAATTACTGAGGGTCGTGCGACATAAGATGTCTTTGAGATCTATAATATTTAAACGGCGAATAATAGAAAAAATTAGCGATACCAGACATATAAATNNGTTCGTTACCTGCTCTCATAACTTCGCCCCAATACTTATTAAAACCTTCCTGACTTTCAAATATCAAATCTCTTATTTCCTCATCAAGTTTAACAATTTTTACTTTTATTTCTTCAAGCTCGTTTCTTGCAGCTTCTGAAAAACTTTTATTATGAATCCAAATTTTTTCTCTGCAATCATTAGCAATATCTTCGTATTGTTCTTTTTCTTTCATTTTAGCAGCAATTTCTTTATGAATTTTCTTAGCTTTAACAAGAATAGGGACTTCATCAGCCATTTCCTTAACTACAAGTCCTGTTCTCCATCCTATTGTTTCCTTTAAAGTAACAACATCGCCAAGAATATGGTCGCCCATATATAGAATTTCTATAGGTTTTATCTTCANNCACTCTATTGGTCCAAAGAAATTGCTCAAATAGCCATTTTCCAAATTTACTCTTAAAAACCTATTATGTCCTGTAAAGAAATCTGGTTTATTTGAACTCACAACAACTAAATCAAATATCTGTTGCCATGGCGTTTTTGTAAAAGGTGAGAAGAAATATTCCATAACTTTGCTGCTATAATCATAGTCGGAATTTGTAATCAGCATCAGCTTTTTGCCATATCTCTTAAATTTAAGCAATGCATCAACAATACGTTTATCTCTTACAATATATTTGTCTGGATTTGCTACTATGTCACCCTTTAATTCTGTTCCTTGATGAGCGTAAGTCATAGACTTTCTTATTTGGGAAAAAATTAAACGGTAGTCTACAGCTTTACCTTGTTGGTCGTAATAATCAACTAATTGAGCATATAAGCATCCTTCGGCTTGAGAAAATAAAGTATGGCTGATGTAATATCTGCTATCTTGAATGTCTATAGGACCGCCACCATATTTTTCTTTAAGTTCTTCAAATGAATAAAATTTTGTTCCGTGAGAGCCAATTCTAACAAAACCAAATCGATTTACTTTCAAAAAATCTCCAGTTTGAGTATCTATAACTAACCCTCGAATTATAAAATCAGTTATAAATTTAAAATCTCTTACACATTCAGGGTGCCCAAACTTCGATACCATCTGTTCTTTTATTATTTCGTAAGTTTTTGATTCAAACACAGGCATATTATAAGTAATAATTGTATAATCCATATCGAATCCAATTACTTTAATAGCACTCATATTTAATGTTCGATTAACAAATATCCTATTTTTGTTAGTAATAGATTTTATTCTATTATCTTTCATTATCTAATTTTCCTTCCTACTCAATCGTTAATTGCTTCGTTTAAAAGTTTTCCTAATATTGTGTTTCTATGTCTTATTTTCTCATTTTTTACAGCAATNNTTAAAGAACCAAGTAAAACCATCGCTTTCTTTGCCCTTGTTAAGCCTGTATAAAGTAAATTCCTCTGTAACATAACAAAATGCTGAGTAGATGTTATGAATACAACGCATGGATACTCGCTTCCCTGAGACTTATGAACAGTAATTGCATAAGCAAGCGCTAAATCAACCATGTCTTCTGGGTGCAATACTATTTTTCCCTGTGGAAATTCTACAATAACTTCCTGATCTTCTGCATTAACATTACATATAATTCCAATATCACCATTAAACACATCTAAATCATAATTATTCTTCAGTTGTATAACTTTATCGCCTGTCCTGAAAATTCTATCTAGGTGATGTATTTCACCCTTTCCATCTTGTGGCGGATTAAGTATTTCCTGTAAAACATTATTAAGTTTTATAGCTCCTAATGGTCCTCTATTCATTGGAGTAATAACCTGAATATCGTTAATCGGATTAAAACCAAATTTTTTTGGCATACCAACTTTTATAATATTATTTAAAAGGGAAAGAACCCTGTTATCGTTTTCAGCTTTAACAAAGTAGCAATCCGTATCGGTTTTTCCGTCAGGAACAATCAATTTAGGTAAATTTCCAGAATTAATAAGATGGGCATTTTTTATAATATCTGATGATTCAGCCTGTCTGAAAATTTTATCTAATTTAACTACAGGAACAACTTGTGAATTTATTAGTTCGTTTAAAACAGAACCTGGACCAACAGAAGGCAACTGGTCAGCATCACCAACCAGTATAATTGTAGCCATAATAGGAACAGCAGATATAAGCGAATAAAATAGTCCCATATCTATCATTGAGGCTTCATCTATAATTATAGAATCACAATCCAATTTGTTATCGAAATTATAGTAAAAACCGTGTTCAGCATGAGAATATTCCAATAACCTGTGTATTGTAACAGCATTATATCCTGAAACCTCAGAAAGCCTCTTTGCGGCTCTACCTGTAGGAGAAGCTAGCAAAACTTTTCTTCCTAATGCTTTATGGGCAGCAACAACTGTTTTTAAAGTTGTAGTTTTACCAGTTCCAGGACCGCCTGTAATAATCATAAAACTTTTAGAAAGCGAAGCTTCTACAGCATACTGCTGAATATCGCTAAGAACAAATCCATTATCTTGAATTTTATCAAAAATAGAAATTAGTTTTTCTCTATTAACCGTTCTTTTCTGCTCTAAAAAACTTTTTATTAGTTCTACACAACTTTTTTCAGCATTGTAGTTGTCTTTCAAATAACATAATCTATTGCCCAGGTAATCTGTAGTAATAATTCTTTTTTCGTTATTTAATTTTTCGACACAATCTTTTATTATTTTTTCATTCTTAATATTTAAAACCTGTTCAGAATACTTATAAAGTTCATTCTCCGTTAAAAATAAATGCCCATCTTTTGTTATATTATCTAAAATATAGAGTATTCCAGCTTCTACACGACGTTTATCGTCGCCTTTTATTCCTAGTTCTGCAGCTATAGCATCTGCCTTTTTAAAACCCATGCCAGGTATTTCATAGGCGAGTATATATGGGTTTTGAGAAACAATCTTTATAGTATCTTTATCATAATGTTTGTGAATACGAACAGCATATACAGGCGATACTCCATAACCTTGCAAAAACACCATTATTTCCTGCACAGAACGCTGCAAAAACCAGCCTTTTGAAATTATATCAGCTTTATTTGCGCCTATACCAGGACATTCCGCCAATTTTTCCGGATGCTTTTCTATTATTTCTAAAGTATCTAATCCAAATCTATCAACTAAGTTTTTTGCAGTAACAGGTCCTATACCTTTAATCATTCCAGAGCCAAGAAATTTCTCTATACCCTTTAAAGTCGCTGGCTTTAAAAGCATATATTTTGTTACTTGGAATTGTGCCCCATAGGTTGGATGATAAATCCATGTTCCTTGAGCTTTTATTTCTTCGCCTGTCTGGACTTTTCCTAAACTGCCAACGACCGCAACCTTACTGCCGTCTTTTGAAGTTCCCTTTAAAACGCAATAACCATTATCTTCGTTATGGTAAGTAATTCTATCAACCGAAAAAGTAAGTGTTTCGTCTTCCATTACCAAGAGTGAATTTGTCTTAAAGCTTCATAAGTTGCTGCTGCAACAGAGGAAGAAACATTTATGCATCTAGCATTTTTAACCATAGGCAAAGTAATTAATAAATCTCTTTCGGTTGCCCACTGTAATAAAGGTTTAGGCAAACCTGACGATTCAGAGCCAAAAACGAGGGCGTCCCCAGCCTGATATTTTACTTGAGAATAACATTTATTGCCATGTGCAGATAAAAAGAAAAGTCTATGATTATTTGCCCATTCGTAAAACTCTTCTAAGTCGTTTAAAATAGTTGGATTTAATGCTTTCCAATAATCCATGCCAGCACGTTGCAAACCAGCATCTGTAAGTCTAAAACCTAATGGTCTAACTAAGACTAATTCAGAACCTGTAGCCATACAAAGTCTAGCTATATTTCCTGTATTTTGTGGAATATCAGGCTGTATTAAAACTACAGACAATGGCTTTGTTTCAGACTCTTTGATATAAAAAGCTTGGTCAGACATTTTCGTTATCAGCGTTTCTGCCGCCACGCACATATTTCTTCATAAAACCACGTAAATTAGTAAAAATACCCATTAAAATATTAGTTTCACGTTTACTTGGCGCTGCCCTGTGAAAAAATGCTCTTAAAACCTGAAAAAGCTGATCAGGGTTTACAAGTGGCAAAAACTCACACATAGCCAGAACTCTTTCCATGTGACCATAAAGTCTAGCTAAATCTTCTGTTGTAGCAGGCTGTTCTAGAGGATCATCTGCACAAAACTTAGGTAGCGGTACAGGGTGTCCAAATTTTTGATAGAGTTCATATGCAATTAATAAAACAGCCTGTGAAAGATTTAATGAAGTGCAACGTTCATCGGTTACAACTCGCATTGTTCCCATAGTATATTGCAAATCGTCTTTTGTAAGCCCCCATTCTTCTCTTCCAAAAAGAATAGAAACAGGACCATGTTCCAAAACCTTTGCTATTCGTTCCAAACCTTCTTGAACAGTATAATTTGGTTCGTGATATTCGCCGCGACGGTTTGCTGTACCTAAAACCAATACGCTTCCTTGTATTGCTTCGGGTATGGTTTGATAAATTTTGGCATTATCAAGAATGTCAGTTGAATGCATCGCCATTTTTATAGCATCACTTCCAAGTTCGCAACCTGGTCTTACCAAGCTAAGGTTGTGTAAGCCAAAGTTATTCATAGCTCTACAACAAGCACCAATATTTAACGGTCCCTGAGGTTCAACCAACACAATACGAATATTATCCAAAAACAACTTAGAATCTTTTTTGTTTTGGTCGTTTATAACATCTTCTGACATTCTTTTTTAACTTCTCCAATTTTTGAGGTAAAAAAAATAGGCCCGGGGGGACTCGAACCCCCGACCCCCAGCATGTCACGCTGGTGCTCTAACCAACTGAGCTACAAGCCTTTGTTCATGGTGATGATAATACCNNAGATGTTTTTAACACATTCTTTCAGTATAATAATAACTATTTATTCTAATTTTATTTAATTATGTTAAATATGATATAATATAAGCGACAATTAATAATAACAAGGAAAATAAATTTGAAAATTCTTCTTTCTGCATTAAATACAAGACACACACACAGCGCTGTAGCTTTAGGCTATTTAAAAGCTTATTGGGAAAAATTCAGTGATGTTCCGCTTTTTATTCATGAATTTGATATTAATCAAACTAACGAAACTATTATTGCTTCACTAATAGAAGAACAACCTGATATTTTAGCATTTTCAACATATATTTGGTCAGTAGAAAGAATTTTAACCTTTGCAGGTGCCATAAAAGCAGCTTTTCCAAATACCATAATTATCTTAGGTGGCCCTGAAGTCTCATATAATTCTGAAGAAATTATTAATAAATGTCATAATATAAACTACATTATACGTGGCGAAGGTGAAGAAACCTTTAAAGAACTGCTTACAAGCATATTAAACAATAAATTGGAAGAACCTATTCAAGGAGTTACAGCAAATATAGCTTCTGGTATAGTAAGATACGAAGATAGATCTCTTATAAAAGACTTAGATGAGATTCCATGCCCTTTTACCTCAAACAGTTATAAGCCGAACGGTAATTTTGTTTTTTACGAAGCATCAAGAGGTTGTCCTTCAAAATGCGCATATTGCTTAAGTAGCGTTCAAGGTCCTGTAAGAAACCATTCAATCGAAAGAGTTAAGCAGGACTTAGACTNNGAATATATTAAGGCAAATAATTATAAAAACATAAATTTTCATTTCGAAATACAAGCAGATTTCTTAACAGAAGATATAATAGATTTGCTTTCAGATGCGCCTGATGGCATGTTCCATTTAGAAATAGGCGTTCAATCCACTAACCCGAAAGCATTAAATACTGCAAACAGACGTTATAATCTTGAAGTTCTTAAAGATAGAATTTATCAACTTAAAACAAGAACAAAATGCTATTTACACCTTGATGTCCTAGGTGGGTTAGAATACGACACTTATCAAGATTTCTGCCAAAGCCTAGATGACGTATATCATCTAAAACCTCATGATATCCAAATAAGTATGGTTAAAATTCTTCATGGAACTCCATTGGAAAAACGCCTGGCAAATAAAACAATTTTTGCCATGCCAAATCCACCTTATATGATTTTACGAACTAAATGGCTTTCTCCATCTGAGGCAATGCTAATACAAGATATGGGTAAATTAGCCGAAGGCATACTCAATACTGGAAGGTTTCAAAAATCTATTGATTACNNTTCTGCCGCGAAAATGCTTGAAAACATGGTTAGATTCTGGCGTGAAAACAAAATTTTAATGTTTAACTTTACACCAGAGAACACAGCTAAAAACTTATATCGCTTTGCAAATTATTACAGCATACACCCTCGAATAAAATCCATGTTGCAGCATGAACTACGAATGGTTTTAAAAGTTCCAGGAAACGATATACTTAAAAGTTCAGAAAAAGAGTTGGAATTNNGCCACATAATGTTAGAGCATATTTACAAGAATACAGTCCAATAGATACTAATTCTAATGCCCCTGAACTAGTTGTTTACAAGTATGCAAGGAATATGTCCGCAAAACCAAGTATTGAACATGTAGAGCTAACCGATGAACAAAGCTTTGTTCTTTACGTTTTACAAAATTATGCTGACCCATACACATCTAACAAGCAGTGGAATACATTTAGACCAGATAAGCCATTCCCTGATATAGAAAAAACAATTAAAGAATTACATAATTACGAACTAATTGCTAAAAAGATTTAAAAAAACGGTCTGTGCTTTTACACAGACCGTTTCAATTAATCAAGATTAAATGGAGTTAAACTTTCGTATCCATTATCTGTTATTAGTATAGTTTGCTCAAACTGAGCGGAAAGAGAACCATCTAAGGTTAAAGCTGTCCAGCCATCAGAAAGGACTTTACAGTAACGTTTACCCAAATTAATCATTGGTTCTATCGTAAAAATCATATTTGGTAAAACAGGCATCCCAGTGCCTCTTCTGCCATAGTGTGGAACATCAGGCTGTTCATGAAATCCTATGCCAACACCATGACCCACATAATCTCTTACAACAGAACAATGTTCCTCACCTTCTGCATATTCCTGTATTGTTGCTCCAATATCGCCTAATGTTACAAAAGGCTTAACTATTTTTAAAGCTCTTTTTAACGATTCACGAGATACTTTTATTATCTTTTGTGCATCTGGCCCTATTTCTCCAACAGGGAAAGTCATATTTGCATCTGCAAAATAACCATTTAGAATAGAAGTTATATCAATATTAATAATATCACCTTCTATAAGCTTTCTATCAGAAGGAATACCATGACATACGCAATCATTTATAGAGGTACATACGCTTTTTGGAAAACCATGATAATTAAGAGGCGCAGGAGTTGCTCCATTTTTAACTGTAAAGTCATGTACTAATTTATTTATATCGTTTGTAGTAATTCCAGGCTTAATGAAATCTCTTACTAAATAAAGCGTATCAACAACAAGCCTACCACACTTACGGATACCTTCTATTTCTTTTGGAGTTTTAAATCTTATTTTGTACCTACGTCTGTATAAATCAAGCATTTTATCGTCAACTTTTGGTTCGTCGGGCTTTTCCTTGAGCATACAGCATTTTTTATACTTTAAACCGCTCCCACAAGGGCAAGGGTCATTTCTTCCCACATTATAGCTTACCATTTTAATAAAAGAACACTCCTAATAATCTTTTTTAGCAATAATACTCTTTTCGTAAATATTACTCAATTTAATTTTTTGGAAATTGCTTTTTGGAGTAAAGAAACATTATCAAGGTGAGTTGCAGGATCTAATTCTACAGATTTTTCAGCTAATTCTTTAGCTTTATTATATTCACCTAATTCAAAATAGCATGTAGCCGCATTATAATAAGCCAAAGCATAATCTTTATCTATCTCTATTGCCTTTTCATACCAAGCTGCAGCAGTAGCAAAATTACCTAATGTAGCATAAGCTGCACCTATATTATTCATAATTTCAACATTTTTTGAATCAAAATCATGCCCTTTTTTCCAAAAACGAATCGCTTTATAAAGTCTTCCCTGATCTCTATAAATTAAACCTAAATTAAAATAAATTTCTGGATCTTTATCATTTATCTTTAAAGCGCGCTTAAAATATTTTGAAGCAATATAATAATTTCCAACCAAATAATGACTCAAACCATAATTGTACAATAAATTAATATCTGTTTTAAATTTCTTTAAAGCACCTTTCCAAATTAATCTAGCCTTGCCTAAGAAACCAAGATAAGCATAAGCGTTGCCTAACATTCTGTAGCCTTCGGGGTCGTCTGGATTAGAAGCAACATATTCTTTTAACGCTTCACGAGCTTCTTTATGTTTACCTTTTTCAAACAGTTGTTTTATTTCATCAATATTTTGCATAAGTTTGCTCCTTTTCTATTTTACGCATGAACCAAAGATATATCCGCTTAATGCGCTAAAGCAAATAACCAAAGTTAGAAAAACCAAAGAACGCTTTTTCCCTGCAACTGGCATCATAGCAACTACAGACGGAAGACTTATCGCAGGTCCGGCAAGTAATAGAGTCATAGCTGGNNGTCATAGCTGGCCCTGCATTCATTCCAAAATTTTTAAGCGTTGCTACAATAGTAACACCAACTATGGTTCCAAAATACATTAAAGCGCCAACAACAGAAGCTAACAAGTTTCCTTTAAAATCATTGGCACTAAAATGATCTAAATATTCGGTAAGATTAACGTTTCCAGAAATTAAACCGCAAACAAATACTCCTAACAAAACTTTAGGAAATATCATTTTAAACAAACTAAACGACTTCCATAGCCAAATTCTTGTTTCGCCAAAAGTAAATTTCTTTTTGCAAAAAAAAGCTATAACAAATATTTCTAAGAAAATAGTGTATAATCTGCATGCAAATATACTTGGAACGCTATTTGAAAATAAACTTAAAAATAAACTATATATATATTTATCAAATAAACCAGTAGCTGTTAGCATTAAAAGAATTAGTAATGCAAAAAAGCTTATAATCTCCCCATCTGTATGGTCTTCTTCGGGCATGATTATAATATCTTCCGGTGGTTTTTCAATATCGCCTTTACCAAAAATAGCTCGCATACAAAGTCCTATTAATATAGAGGNNGTGTATAGGATAAAGCCATAATATTAACGGCAGGAGCAGCTACTAAAAAAGTAAAAGCTGGACCAATACCTGCCCCTTGAGACATTACACTAGTAAAAATTGGAATTACCCCACATGAACAAACAGTTAGAATTCCGCCAGAAAGAGCAGCAGCAGGATAAGCAATAGTGGGATTAGCCTCTGGTCCCATATATTTAACAATACGTTGTTTGTCTATAAATATTGAAATAGCTCCTGCAACCAAGAAAGCAGGCAACATTGCTGACGTTAAATGTTCACCAATGAATTTTCCAATTTCAGCAAGACCAGGCCATAAAAAAGTATGCCTTAAAGGTTCAAAAAGCGATATAAACCAGTTTACTATTGATTGTATTGTTTCCATATGGAGCTAAAGTTTTAACTTATTCCTAATAATTTTAACTCTTTAGCAACCCATGCGTCTACTTTTTCTTTAATAGCAGGTTTTCCCATTACATATATTTTTTTGCCTAAAGCAACAACAGGAGTTGTAACAATTCCAAAAACTTTAGCTTCAGGTGTGCCGTCAACAACAACTTGATAAGAAACTTTATCACCATACTTTTGAACAACTTCTGATACTACTTTTTCGGTTTCAACGCAACCTGCACATTTTGTTTTGCTTTTTATAACAGTTATTTGTAAAATCATTTTTTTTCTCCATTATCTATAGTGATACTAGGAAACCATTCTTGCATTAATATAAGCGAGCGTAACTTCTCTATTATAACCTGTAATTCATTTATTTTTAAATCTATTTTTTTAGGTTCTACCCGTTTTTTAACCATCTCATTAATAATTGTTAAAATTTCTTTGACTAATTCAAAAGAATTTTGAGCATCTTTGCTTTTTGGCAGTATTGTTTTAAATTCATTTATTGCTTTTTCTACATCCAAAAATTTCTTTTCGGCTTCATTATAATCAGAAGCAAGAACTAAACGCTGAAAAGTTAATAATTCGGAAGAAGTTTTTATAAATAATTGCTTTTCATCGCTTACACCAATTGCCTCAAAAAAATCACCTATTTGCACACTTAATTCTAAAACTTTATCATGAGCTTTTTCATAATCTTTATTAAGAATGAATTTACGTATTTCACCAACTGTTCTCGCTGTTTTATTAGTCTTTTCAACCCAATGCATATCATTTCTAGCTTCATCAGGCGGATTAGTCATATATCTTTTTGAAAATTCAAGCCAGGAAGTCATTACCTTATTTAATTCTTTATCAAAAGGCGGATTTATATTATTTTTTAACGCAACGCCTAATTCTGTTAGCGAACTCATAAAACTTCGTATCGATTTAGCAAATTCGCTGNNCATAATCAATGTATCATCACAAGCAAATAATGATGTTGGAACCATTAGTATCAAAGCAATTATTAATAATTGTTTCATATATTTTAATTTACAAGACTGAGATTAATAAAAGCATACAGCTATAATAATCTCTAACCTTGTTCCCTAATTCTATTCCTTTTTTCTTACCAATCTGGCTCATCTGAATTTGGAGCAGCTTGTCTGCCTCTATGCATCATAAAATCATTAATTTCATCAGCATCCATATTCATAAAGTCATCATCCCAGAACGAGCGTCTGCGCTGAGGCTGTCCTTCGTTTCTTCCCTGTTGTTGAAGTCTTGCTTCACGTTCTTCCATATCTTTCAATAACTTTTGAATCATATATGGATTTGCTTTTATATTTTTCATTGCTTTGGCTTTTTGAGAGACTTCTTTTTCGCTTATAGTCCCTTGTTCAGCTTTGCTTAATTTGCTCATATCAACATCTGCGTGCTGTTCTTCAACCTGTTTGACTTCTTCATTTTTTGTTTTTTGCTCATTATTAGAATCATTTCCATTTTCTGATTCTGATTGAGAACCGCTTTCCTTACTATTGTTTCCTTCTTTATTATCGCCAGTCTGCTGTCCATCATTCTTATTTTCACCTGACTGACCATCTTGCTTCTGCTGCCCGTCTTGTTTATTTTCGCCTGACTGACCATCTTGCTTCTGCTGCCCGTCTTGTTTATTCTCACCAGACTGACCGTCTTGCTGTTGGTTTTGTTGCTGTTGCTGTTCCTGTTCTTTTTTCTTTTTTTCGGCAACCTTAAGATTGTATTCGGCTTTTAAATCTTTCTTAATTTCCAAAGCA
>LXOW01152972.1_pt1 | contig 16687 bp, 2 predicted proteins | sample 1368591 | NCBI WGS metagenome assembly LXOW01 (sample SAMN04884650, study PRJNA319009) | bovine gut metagenome | isolation source: Cow rumen | host: Bos taurus | place: Italy: Legnaro (PD) | collected 2014-07-09 | reverse complement strand
GTACGAGACACAGTATGAGGTTCAGTTCCAGACGTTTGATGCCACCTGCTTCAATAATGCCAAGGTGGCGTATGCGTTAGTGAATAAGAACACGCACGAGATCGCAAATTTGGCGGATTTGACCCAACAGGGACTCGAGCAGATTTGTATCTACAGTGAGGATTTGACCTCGGACACTACGCGTCACCGCAGCCACTTCTACACGGGCGGTTGGGACACGTTGGTGATTAACTCCGGTTCGTATATTATAGGTGTTGAAGGTGTTAAACAAACCTATATTGCCGGGGAATTCACCTATGTTAAGATAGACACCAACACTCAGATAGACTTGGGCACCACCTATAGAACTCCAGAGGGATCCGCCATGTCGGCAGAAGCCTTCAAACCCAACCAATTGGGTAACCTCCCCACCTTGAATATCTGCAAGAACACCGGACGGGTACAGATGAAGATCGAGTACGGCCGGTTCCCCTACACGATTTATGTGCGCCCTCACGGCATGGAAGACAGTCTCTACCGGGTCGTCACTTTCGATGGACATCAATATAATGGGAACAATCCCGATCGTTACGACTATAAGGACTATTACACCATAGATAATCTGCCGGCGGGTGATTGGGACTTCTATTTGGAGGATGGTTGCGGCTCGGGTTTGCCGCGCTCCGGTGCCATTGTCAGCTCGGTGTCCGTTCCGACCCTGGATCGTATCGAGATATACGCCTCCTCGGGCAACCCCTCCGACTCCAATGTAATCCGCATCAACTCGGTGCTCAACAACTACTACCACATCTACTACGATTCTCTGAAAAAGTACATGTACTATCGTGTCTATCTCGGTGGTACGACCCCTCCCCAGTTTAAGAAATACCCGTGGGTCTATACGAACCAGGATAATTTGCGGAGGACCCGTATTATGGACACCATCCCGGGATTGAACTATTGTAACTTCCATGGGCAGCCCATTGTCTATGAGTACAAGTTCGACATGCCCAGTTGCACCACCTTCACGGTGAAGGATACGTTCCACTATTACATCCCCAACAAGAAATACTTCGACATGGGCACGGAGTATGTGATAGACAGTGCGCGGACGCTCAACGAATGCGGCCGGACCTGGTACTCGCACAAGGACTATTATTCCATCAAATACCGGTCGTATGAGCCGGATTACCGTTCAACGGGGGATGACGATACCTATAGACGCTACCACTATACCTCCCCGATAAAGTGGCAATACTTCGACTCTCAGGGACATCTCATCAAGGAAGAGGTGATGAACATTGAAGAGGAGGAGTCCATTTCAACCACCTCCTATTTGACTTATCAGGAGGCATACGACTATTTCCAGCCTACCACTCCGACGTTCTTCCAAGACGTGACCCGCAGGCTGGTCGATTCCTTGGGGTGTGTGCTCTTCGATAGCACGGAGACCTTCTTTTTCGATTTGAAGGAGGAGTCGAATGCGCCGTCTTGGACGGTGACGAAGGCCGGCGGTGGACATTGCTGTGACGAGATGAGGTCGCTCACGCTGTCCGAGCTGAACAGTTCCGAATTCCCGATGGATACAGTATGGATTACGCTTTATTCGAGTCCGTACAATAACTTCTACAATTTCTCCGCATGGTATGACCCGGTTCGCAAGACTTGGGAAGTGGATAGTTTTAATTTCAACAACGGAGATATGGGGTATTTCTGGACCCAGGACGGTCGTTCTTTCACGATGCAAAAACCATGTCTGCCATCGGGACCGTACCGTTTCCATGTGCGGAGCAATTGCGGTGAGTATAATGTGGGTATCAACGCCAACTTCCCGGACATTTATCGTACGGAGCTGGTCGCTACGCCGAAGTTTGAGGTCCGTGCCGAGTGCTCCGACCAGTACGTCTTCTGTACGCAGGGTAGGGTGGTGCGCATAGTGTACAACCTCGACCCGAACACTGGTCAGGAGCGTTCCCGCATCGACTCGCTGACCACCTATTTCGAGATTTTCGATGGTCCTCCCGGCGGCTACCAGTCCGGATCTCCTGTGCGTTACAACATGCAGACCGACTCCATCCGCATCTCCATGCCGGGCCGCTACATCATCCGTACCTATCCTGACGAGAATGCTGCCCGTATGCTGTGCGAGCAATACGAGTTCTTCGACACCATCGACTATGCTGGTAATTCGGTGCAGTTTGACTTCGCTATGGCTTTGCTGTGTGACGAGAACGACACCACGGGTACTGCCTATGTGCATGCCAAGAGCGGCACTCCGCCCTATACCTACACCCTCTACTCCAAAAAGAACCTTACAGGGGACACCATCATGTCGGCTACGCTCGATGCCGATGACATATTCATTGTGCCGAGCGAGGTTTTTGAAGAGAAGGGAATTGGCATTTCGACACAAGAGGAGTTGTCGTGCCATGTGATCGATGTCTGCGGATCCTATTTCCAAGTGAATTTCTATCCGCAGATTTTGGGTGACCTGCAGAAGACGTGGTTCGACGGCGGTTTGAAGGCTGACACCACCTGCGAGGGCACTTTTGTGCATATCAATGCATTGAGTGTCGGCGATATCTTTCAGTATGAATGGACGGGCCCCGACGGTTTTTATTCCAACTCTTCGAACCCCTACCTGTTCATTCGTCGTGGTTCCGCGTCTGGTTGGTACAAGGTGGTCATCTCGAACATCAGCTGCGAAAACAGTATATTGATGGACAGCATTTTCCTTGGGGTGAAGCCTGCGCCTATACTCTCCGTAGGTGACGACCAGACGGTCTGTCCGGGCGAGGAGGTACACCTCACCTTCGTGCCCCATGCCGGCAACCTGGCAACCCCGACTGCCCCGGTCAACTTTACGGTGGCCATTGAGAATGCTTTTGGCATGATCGACACTACATTCACCAATATTCCTGGTGGTACACTGGTTCCGTTCACCTACACTCCCACTTCCGAGACCCGGATTTATCCGTTGGTGGTGGAGGATGCTGAATGTGCGTACCATTTTGCGGACTCGGGCGATACGCTGATACTGCACATGCGCTCGGATGTCATCACTCCCTGCAATGTTATCACTACCCACGACACAGTCTGTTACGGCGGNNCCACGTTGCAGTTACAGGGGCATCCGGTGGATGCCAATCATCCTACCAGTGTGCGGTGGTTTGCCGACTATAACATGACGCACGAACTGAAGTCGGAGATTCTCACAGGCGGTTTTTCCTACTATGACACCGCCGGCCTCACCCAGCGTACTGTCCTTTACGTCAGTTTGAACCAGGACGATATCTGTCCTTCGCTGAATGGCGTGACTACGAATGCAAAGTCGATGGAGAGTGGGAGGTTAACAGGGCTGCATTGTGCCGACGCTATTCGCTACTATGATCCAGGGGGACGCGACGGAGATTATCCGGTGAGCGGCAATGGCAGTTATTTCGAGACTTTCCAATCCTACGATGGCCGCCCGGTGGCCATCCACTTCGATTCGTTGGATTTAGCTGTCCCCTCCAAGTTATATATCTTTACGGGAACAGAAGCCGTATATGATTCATTGATTTATACCATATCCTATGGTACTGTACCTCCGGACATTATCTTGTCGAATGGACCATTCATGTCGCTCATGTTCTCCCCGGGACCTGTTTCTGCCAAAGGTTGGGAGGCAGTTGTGAGTCCGGCGCCCGGCATTGCCATTGCCGAGGTGCTTCCACAAAACATTGTGCGGTTTGCAGACGAAGTGTGTCACATCGGCGGAGACGAATACACACCGCCATTTGAGGGGTGGGAGCGCGTGGTGTCACAGATAGTGCTTGACTCACTGCTCAATGATCCCGAAACCTCAGGCGTCTATACTTTCCAAAGACATTTCACGGATTCGCATGGGTGCGACTCCTTAGTGCGATTTGACTTGACCGTGGGTATACAGCCCGTCTGCCTCGACACGACGATAGTGATTTTGAGTACTGACACGGCGGGCATCGTATGGCACGGAAAGACCTATAAGGAGAACGGCCAATATTACTATACGCTCGCTGGTACTGGCGATGCAACGCATTGCGACTGTGTGGAGCGTCTCAGCCTCATAGTGTTGGATGTCAAGGTCCATGACAATGAGATGTGTGAGGGCGATGATGCGCTCATGGTGATTGAGGTGAAAACGCCGAATATCAAGCGGGACTTCCCGGACAGAACCACCATCGGGGATATCTATTGCGAACGTTATGTGCAGACCTCCACAGGTGCTTTCACGCAGATGCTGTTCCTCAATCCTGAAAAATTTGCCGCCCAACGCCAGTTCGACAGCTTGACCCCACTCGGCGTGGTGTTCTATGTGGATCCGGATGTGACGGAGGCCCGTGTGGTGAGTCTCACCGACGCTTTCCGCGGTGCGCTGCCGTGGGCTCGTACAGAAGTCATGACCTCTGTTCAATCAGGGTCGGGACTTAAAACATCGATGGAAAGCTCTGTTGAGGATTTCGATGGGAAATCGAACACCGATGAGATTAAGCGAACGGCTGAGTTAGCTACTGACAAAAATTTCCAACTGAACGCTCCAGCAGCTTTCTTCTGTTACTATTTTGACCCCAAAGCAGCGGTAGTCCCCTCCTCGCTTGACGACCCGAATACGAGATACAACACTCCCACCGATTGGTATCTCCCTTCCGCCGGAGAGGTGTCCATTTTCCGTGCCAACCGTGGTATAGTGAACAAAACCATTGAGAAGTTGATTGAGCTCGGCTACAGTGCGGAATATCCGGATCCGCCTTATGATCCTGATCATCCAGGCTATTATAAAGGCTCGGCTTACTGGAGCTCCACGGAGTCCAATACGAATCATCAAATGGCTTGGTTTTTACAGGCGAAGGGACAGATGAACGGTCATAAGACGAAAGATTTTACTATCAATATTTATGACAATAACGAAGAACACTATTGTGTCCGTGCTGTAAAGAAAGTGAATCTGTAAAACGAAAATATTTTCAGAAATGATGCAAATGTACGCAAGAAAATATATAAGGAAAATTCTGACATTGTGCTGCGGGTTGTGCATGGCGGTGGCTCCATTGCACGCACAGTTCCTGAAAGTCGGTCAGGTAATCACGTTCCGTGATAACACCCAGGGTGTTGTTTTCTATGTGGACCCGAACAATCCGATGCGCGGCACCGTGATGGCACTCAATGATCTGAAAGGTCCTAATAACATGACTACTTTTGATTTGTGGGACGCAGCCTCTATGCCTGCTGCATACATGAATGCGTATAATGTCCACAAATTGGATCCCGCCACGTTCTACAGATACTGTGACACGGTCACCACTTTCTATGGAAAGCAGAACACGGATGCTTTGGTGGCAACCGGCCGTTGCAATGCATTTCAATATTTTGAGGAAGATTATCACAAAGGTTGGTATATCCCTGACATCAACCAGATGTGGCTGATGGGGTCGATGAAACATGATATTCAGTCGTCTTTTACGGGTAGTGGTAGGTCTTGGTTTTTAGCGCAGAATTATTGGAACAGCTCTTTGACTGAAACGGGCCAAGCTTATTACCTCACCTCTGCTTCGTTCCAACATTCTGATAAACCGCAAAGTCTGAAAAATAAATACCGTATCCGTTTGGTTCGCGACTACTATGTCGGGGAGCCTTTTGCCTACTGGGATTCATTGGCGCAGGGTGACCATCCGGTTCAGACCCCTGTGATGCGGGTGCGTCCTATGGAGACCACCGAATACGGTGCCCATGTGGTGTATGACGATGACACGCTCCAGTTCGCCGGCACGGCTATTGTGTATAAAACCTATGCGAAGGACACTATTTACGAGGTGACCTGTTTGGATCCTAACCAATCCGTGGGTTATACCTCCCAGATCAGACCTGACGTGTTCAATCCCTCCACTCACGGTTACATTTATATCAACACGCCAGGTACCCAAAAGATCGACCATCATTATGAAACCGTCAATCACTGTGACAGTATCTTGACGTTGGTGTTGAATGTGGTGGAAGGATGTGATCGCACCTACTATATGGAAACCTGTGCGAAAGAGTTGCCGTATAGGTTAGGATATGCGCCAGATGCGGTAGATGGCCATTTCGGTGGTGGATTGCGTGATTTCTCGCAAGTGACGCTGCCAGATGCGGGTATTTGGGAGTTTGACGACCAAATTGAGGTTGAGGGACAGATAATGCCTCTTCTTGTCAAAGACTATTTCGTCCTCACGGTGCATCCGGAGCAGTACACTGATACGGTGGTCACTGTCTGCGGACCGTTCACATGGCGTGGTGTCACCTATACCCAAACCCCGGCGGTGGCTCCTTCTGTCTCGTTGACTGACCAGTACGGTTGTGACAGTATTGTGACGCTCCGCCTCACCATCAACTATCCGGAGAGCCACGCCACGAGGGTAGCTGTTTGCGACAGCTATACGTGGAAGGTCGAGGATGGCGGCGACGGCAACACCTATACCACATCCGGCACCCGCTATTACACCCATACGGACGAGAACGGCTGTACGCAGGTGGACACGCTCTATCTGACGATATACAACAGTCCCCAGGTAAGCTTGGAAAATCTGACGGTATGTCCCAACTCGGGACAATACACCGTCATACCGAACATCGTCAACGGTAACAGTGGCAAGCTGAATTACGCGTGGACGGGTAATATCCCTATCGATCCTTCCACAGTAAATCAGCGGAATGCCGTCATCTATATTCCGACCAACACCTGTTCGGGATCGTATCCGATGACTCTGANNCCGCCAGTAATGTGGTGACCTTAGAACCAGTACTTCCCTTGATCACCACCTCATTGAGAGACCAGGATTTTTCTTCTATTTGTAATATCACCCCTGATGAGCCGCAGGTAAGCGATTTCACCGTGACGGACAAATGTAATGCTAATGCCCAGGTGACGTTGCGTGCGGAGGAGGAATCGGTGAACAACTGTCACCATTCCCGGTCTTGGGTGGCCACCTATTCCAATGCCTGTCTTAAAGCCGACTCCGTGGTGATTACCTACACTTGGAGAGAGTCGGTGTCGAGTTCCTTCAGCGTGACCGAGTGCGAGAGTTACATGTGGCATAATCGCGTATATACAGAATCCGGCAACTATCTGCAGCATTTCACGAGCGAGTGCGGTTGCGACAGTGCAGTGACCCTCCATCTTACGATCCATAAGGGCACTCACAATTCGGAATCTCGCGCGGTCTGTGACTATACTACTTGGCATGATGTCGTTTACGACCATACGGGAACATACGTTTACCAATACTACAATGAGTACGGTTGTGCGAGCGCAGATACGTTGCATCTGACCGTTACGCCTCCTACCGTTTCCATCGTAGCTGTTCCAAACAATTTCGCCGTATGCGAAGGCGGTAACATCAATTTGTGGGTCACGGCGACGAGCAACACCCCGTATCTCAATTACCGCTGGACAGGTCCGAATAATTACAGCAAGCAAGGACAGAACCAAACCATCTTGAATGTTACAGAGGCCAATGAGGGTGACTATACGGTGATGGTTAATGCCCACTCCGGTACTTGTGACGTGAAAGCTTATGCAACGGTTCATGTGACGGTGAATCCCAAATACGACATTTATGACACGGCGATTATCTGTGCTGGCGATTCCTATTCGTGGCAGGGCGGTTCCTATTCGAATGCCGGTGAANNACCTTATCCTGATTGTGGCTCCGCTGCCGGAGATCACGATTGCACCCGCCACCCCGGTTATCTGCGAAGGTGCCAGTGTGACGCTTTCCGCTACCACGGAAAACTGCTACGATGCAGTGCCCATCGTTGAGGATTTTGCCCGTGTTACAGGTACTTCCGAAATAACTAATGATATTCTTACTCTGACGGATTTGTTTGCCTCTGGATCGAGAGTTTTCGGTGCTGGAAATGGTGCCATCAGATTGGGAACTGGGAGCGTTTGGGGCTTGATTCAGACTCGTCAGATGGATTTGTCCCATCCAACTAGTGTCACTTTACGGATGAAAGGATGGGATAATCAGTATTCTACGCCCACCTTTGTGAGAGTTTCTATTGATAATAGGGAAGAAGATGCAGACACTGTCCGTTTGGATATGTATCAAAACCATGGGGTGTATAAGGATACGACCCTCTATTTCAATGCAGCCACGGATCATTCTGTCATCAAGATTGAAGCGGTTGATATAGCCAATCTTGAGTATGAGGAACAGCGTTTCTATCTTGATTCTGTCTCCATTCAGGACAATTCCGGTTGTGACTTAGTGTGGAAGAAGGGTAGTCAGCAGATTGCCACGGGTGAGACGGTGACGGTTACGCCGGAGAACACCACGACCTACACGGTGACAGCCACCAATGCCAACCACTGCGTGAACAGCGAGAATGTCACCGTGACGGTGAATCATCCGCATCATACTGCTGTGGCAAAAGAGAGCTGTGTCAGCTACACTTGGGAGACCAGCGAGGGCGGCAACGGCCAGACATACACCTCTTCCGGCAATTACACCTATTCCCATCCGGATGCGAATGGATGTACGCAGGTTGATACCCTGCACTTGACCATCAACCAGCCGGTGAGTAAGGAGGTGACGGAGGTGAAATGCGACTTCTATACGTGGAACAACGTGTTGTATTGGAGCTCTGGTGACTATACTCAGAATTTCACGGCGGCAAACGGCTGCGACTCTGTGGTGACCTTGCACTTGACCATTCATAATTCCACATCAAGCCAGTTCCCGATGACGGTTTGTGACTCGTATGTGTGGAACGGCAAGACATACAACACCTCGGGAACCTATAAGGATACCCTTCTCACGGTGGATGGTTGTGACAGTATTGTCACTATGAATTTGGTCGTGAACCATCCCCAACACAGGTCTGTTACGAAAGAGAGTTGTGACAGCTACACTTGGGCAACTGCAGAAGGCGGTAACGGTCAGACCTATACTACGTCTGGCGACCACCTGTATTCCCATACAGATGCACACGGCTGTACGCAGGTGGATACACTGCATTTGACCATTAAGAAGTCCACAGAATATACCGACACTCAGGTGGCTTGCGATTCCTACACGTGGATTGACGGTCACACCTATACGGAGAGTAACCATACGGCGCAGTTCACACTGACCAATGCGGCGGGTTGCGACAGTGTGGTGACCCTGAATCTGACTATCAACCGCAGCAATACGGGTATTGACGAGCAGGTGGCTTGTGAGACGTTTACGTGGATCAACGGCCAAACCTATACGGAGAACACCAACACTCCGACCTATACGTTGCACAATGCCAATGCGTGGGGCTGCGACAGTGTGGTGACCCTGCATCTGACCATCAATCACAGTAACACGGGCATTGACGAGCAGGTGGCTTGTGAGACGTTCACGTGGATCGATGGCCACACCTATACGGAGAGCACCAACACTCCGACCTATACGTTGCACAATGCCAATGCGTGGGGCTGTGACAGTGTGGTGACCTTGCACCTGACTATCAATCACAGCAATACGGGTATTGATAACCAAGTGGCTTGTAGGAGCTTCACGTGGATCGATGGACATACTTATACGGAGAGTACCAACACTCCGACTTATACGCTGCCCAAAGCGAATGCGTGGGGTTGCGACAGTGTGGTGACCTTGCATCTGACCATCAATGACCCGTACGTGGTTTTGGAACCTATTGAAAGCTTCTCAGTTTGTGAGGGTAGTCCTATCAATTTGTCGGCAATTCTTGATGGAACTCCGAGTGGAACGGTGTCCTACCTTTGGAACGGTCCGAATGGCTTCACTTCCACGGAGCAGAATCCGACCATTGCACAAGCTACATCTAGTAATGATGGAACATATACGCTTAGAGCTACCGCTTCTTTCGATAACAATTGTTCCAAATCGGATAATACTAAATTCCAAGTAACGGTGAAACCGAAATACGAGGTCAGTGTGGATAGTACCATTTGCGAAAGTGAATTGCCGTTCAAATGGAATAATGTGATATTTAACCAAGCGGGAACTCTGGAAGCCACCTTGACTGCCTCCAACGATTGCGACAGTGTGGTGACGATGCATCTGAAGGTGAATTCATTGCCGGAGGTGAATATTATTGGCAATGATGCCCTTTGTCCGGGAGAGAATACGACTCTCACGGCAACGCCTGGTATGCAATCCTACATCTGGAATGTTCCCGGAGTGATCAACAATACGCTTACCGTCAATGCTGCAGGAAAGTATATTGTATTCGCTACGGATCACAACGGCTGTATGAACTCCGACACGATGGATGTTATTATGAATCCACAGCCGACCGTCACGGTGACGGGTGCTGATCCGATCTGTTTGAACGACGACGTGACTCTTGTTGCGCATGGTGCCACCTCATATGTGTGGAATACCGGTGCGACGACGGCAAGCATCACTGACTACCATTTGCAAGTGGCCACTACTTACACGGTGATTGGTACCGACGACAACCAGTGTAAAGATACTGCCACCGTCACTGTTGAGGTGAACCCGTTGCCAGACGTGACTATCACTACGGTCGATGTGCAGTGCCCGAATGCCGGCAGTGTGGAACTCTATGCGTCCAATACCCCGACCAACGCCAACTATACCTACACGTGGAACGGTGGCGGACTGGTCCTTTCGCACACCAATGTGGTCAAGAGTATGGCTAAGGACACGGTTACCGCTACCATACCGAATCTGTGTCCGGAACATAACTACACGGTGACGTTGACCGTTACCGACGGCAACAACTGCTCGGCGGAATCCAGCACGGTGGTGACAGTGAAGGACGAGACAAAGCCGGTACCCAACATTATTGAGAAATATGCGGAGGTTATCTCCTGTTTGGACGATACCGTTCATGCTGCCCGGAATATTACAGAACTTCAGAGCCAAGGCTTTACCTTCACGGACAACTGCAGTGATGTTTCAATCGTGAACGTGGAACGTTCTTTCAAGTATGGCGGCAATCGCTGCGGTGATACTTTGGTGATCCGCTACACGGTGGCAGATGCCTGCGGCAATGACACGTTAGTGACCTACAAGCAGGCTGTTGCTGACAAGGTGAAACCGGTCATCCTGACAGAAGCTGAGAGCGGTAATAAAGGCTGCAACCCGACGATTGTGGCTCCTGTGTTCACGGCTACCGACAACTGCACGGGTTCCGAAATTTTCACCCCGACGGTGACCACTGATGGTGTTACAGGCACAGGATGTGAGAAGACCCAGACTTGGACGGCCAATTATTCGGACGCCTGCGGTAACGTGGCGATCCCGGTTTCAGTAACCTATTCTTGGACGGAGAGTGTGAAGCCGCTTATCACCAAGACGCTCGCCGACACCATCCAGAAGGAATGCAACTGGAGCGGCATCGGTGCTCCCACTGCCGCGTCCTTCACGGTGACGGACAACTGTGCCAACAACCCGGTTGCGACCGTCAGCGCGGCGGAGAATGTGGTGGGCTGCAAGCACTTCAAGACTTGGACGGCCACCTACACCAACCTTTGCAATCAATCGGCGGATCCTGTCAAGGTGACGTTCGTCTGGACGGAGGATGCTACCCCGCCGACCATTACCGGCACGTTGGACGATGTTGTGTTGGAGAATTGTGATGCCACCACCAGACCTGCGATGGTGAACACCTTGGCGGGCTTGCTGTCACTTCCCGGCACCCTGAACGTCACAGACGGATGCTCCTCCAAATTTACCGTTTCCGGTGAGGATGCTGACCCTGTCACAGTGACAGGCACTTGTGACGTTACCGTTCTGCGTACCTACACGATAACCGACTCTTGCGGCAATTCGGCCACAGTTACCCAGAATATTCGTATCAACCGTCCCGATGGTTTCACAATCACGAAGGTCAAGACGAACGATACGGTGGTTTGTGCAGATATGGCTGTTGCTGGTGGTATCACGTTGCCTGTGGTGACCGATGCCTGCGGCAATACCGTGTCGCATGATGCGAACAACATTGACGTGGTGTCGATTCCGAACCCGATCCTGTGTGAAGGCACCCGTAAGTTCACTTACCATTACTCCAGCTGCGGTGAGGACACCGTCTGGACTTTCACCTATCATGTGAAGCTGCCTGCGCTGACGATTCCTGCGGATGGCCGAGACACTATCGAATGTGCTAACAGTGCCGTGGTACCCGTTCCGCAAACGCTTACGGACGCTTGCAATCGCGAGGTCAATGCAACGGCTTCAGGCAATCCTGTCGTCAGTGTGGAGAACGGTTGCGGCACCATCACCTACAACTTTGTCTATACTGACTGTGCTGGAAATACCTATCCGTGGCAGTACGTCCACGTCGTCATCCCTGGGGATTTCGCGGACAATATGCCGGCGGATACCGTTAAGAAGGTGCAGTGCCATGCGGATGCGGTGCGGCCTACTGTGTTGTCGCCTGTCTATTCCGCTTGTGGGGATGAGATTACTCCGGTGGCGCTTCCCGATGTCGATGAGTTCAACGGCTGTGCCGGACAGGTTATCTACTCTTGGTCCTACACCGACTGTGCCGGACATTCACACACTCGTTCTTATAAATATATTGTAAAGGACACTATTGCTCCGACGTTTACGGCTCCGGCCAATACGGCCATTTGTCGTAATTTCGACGGTACTTACGATGCGCGCGTCGCCGTGACTGATACAGTGAAGAATCTTGCCGACAACTGCGCCAGCTTGGCGAACATCACGGTCTCCTATACGGATGTGGTGACGAACCATGTGACGGCAACGGACACCTTGGTGCGCACTTGGACCATCTCCGAAGGCTGCAACAATGCGACCCATAAGCAGTACATCCTCATCAACCCGACGACCTCCGGCGATACGGTTGCGGTGGAGTGCGCGACATTTACCTGGCGTGGGGTGACCTATACCGAAACGCCGACCACGGCTCCGACCGATACCCTGTTCGGTGCCAACCAATACGGTTGTGATAGTGTGGTCACGTTGCGCTTGACTATAAATCCGTCATACGTGCTGAATCTGGAAGATACGATTTGTTACGGTAACCGCTATACGGAACATGGTCAAGACACGGTGCCGGTGCGTCCGGCAACGGCTGATCCCAACGAGCCGTTCGTCGTCAACCTTACCCATACATTCCAGAGCCAGCACGATTGCGACAGTACGGTGAACGTGGCGTTGACGGTTCTTCCCGAGGTGAAGATCACGCTTCAGGAATACACGGTATGCCCGCTTCGTGACACGCTGACCATGACTGCGGCCATTTCCCCGGTGGTGATGGAAGAGCATCTGGTGCGCTGGCGTTATCTCCAGGATGTCGCCACCCATCATGATGTGGTGACCGACGGTCAAGACACCTATATGGCTTCCATCCCGTTCAAGTGCGATACGACCATCCTCTATTCCGTGGTCTATCAGGATGCTTATTGTAGAGATTCTGTTGGAGCTCGGGTGAGAGTCTATGATCAGTACAATCCAGTTATCAGCGGAACATTGGAAGATCTGTCTGTGACGGGTTGCCAAAAAGAGGACGCTCCCGCCGCTTACGCCAGCGCTACGGCTTTGAACGCGGTGGTCAACGTCAGTGACGATTGTACGCCGTTAGATAAACTGAAACTGACCTACAGCGATGCGGTGGTCTCCTCCACCTGCAGTCTGCTGGTCAAGAGAACCTATACGGTGACGGATACTTGCGGCAAGACTGCCTCTATTGAGCAGAATATTACCATCCATCGTCCTGACACCTTCTCTATCACTACGGTGAGGACAGATACAACGGTGAATTGTGAGGCTCAGGCGACAGTGCTGCCTACTAGCAAGCTGCCTACGGTGAAGGATGGGTGCGGTAATACCGTGTATCCAGTTTCCGACCCGACAGTCTTCAGTGATGTCCAAGATTGTAAGGGAACAGTCACCTACACTTATACTTATAGAAACTGTGCACAGGTTGATACGCATTGGACTTATACCTATCATGTGAGATTGCCTGATCTGAAACCGAACCCTGACGGAGCTGCAGAAGCTCCCTGTGCGGTGGATGCTACGAGACCTCAGGCACCGTTGCTTACAGACGCCTGTGGCAATAATATCCCGTCCGAGTTTATTGACAGTACGGCAGTGATTAACACCGATGGTACGGGTACGGTGACCTTCCGCTTCCGTTATACGGATTGTGCTAGACACGACTCTATTTGGAAGTTTGTTTACACGCTGCAACCTAATGAATTCACTCCGAAGAAGAATGACACCTCGGCAGTCAACTGTATCGCACAGATTACCGTCCCGACGGTGACCATCACCAACTGCGGTACACCTGTGGAGATTACTCCTGGAATCAACACCGGTGGTCTGTCTGACGGCTGCGGTGATACTACCTTTGTGTTCCATTACACCGTCAACGGTCAGAACTACACCTATAGCTACACGTACAAGGTTAAGCCTGCGGATTTCACCATTACGGCTGCGAACGGCAGCAAGACCGTGAGCTGTCCTGACAGTGTCAAGGCACCCGAACTGCCGATCGTTACGGATCAGTGCGGCCGCGTGTTGCAGCCTCAAGGCCCCAGTATTGAGGGTAATCCTTTGTGTGAGGGCGTGGTGACTTACAAATACACCTATACCGATTGCGCTGGCAACAGTCACGACTGGTACTACACCTACACCATTGTGCTGCCGGTGATGACCAAGCCTGCAGACAAGGATTCTACGGTACATTGCGTCAACGATGCCGTGGAGCCTACGCCGCCCACCATGAAGGATGCTTGCGGTAGAACGATTGAGGCTGTTTTGAATGCCAACAATCCGGAGACGGTTATGCATAATAACGGTGAAGGTTCTGTGACGTATAACTATACCTATACGGATTGCGCAAATCATACGTATCCGTGGAAGTTTACATATACTGTTAGACCGGAAGATTTCACACCAATAGCCGACCAAGACAGCACGGTACACTGCCAGCAAGATGTGAAAACTCCTATCTTGCCTGTCATCAAGGTTTGCGGTAATGATATTACGTTTACCCCGGATTCCGTTGTGGATCATCATGTGGGCTGTGGTGAAACGGTGTACTACTATTCATACACGGTCAACGACACGGCATACAACTGGAAATACACGTGGCATATTGAGCAATTTAACTTCACTTTGCCTCAGGCCAAGGATTCCACGGTGAACTGTGTCAATGATGCCATTGCTTCGGCTATTACTTTGCCTACGGTGACGGATTCCTGCGGCAACACGCTCACTCCCGGTGCCTTGACTATTGACAGTACGGGATACAACGGCTGTCAGGGCAAGCTGGTCTTCAACTATCCTTACACCGATTGTGCAGGCCATACCAAGACGTGGAAGTTTACCTACAACATCAAGCTGCCCACCACGCTGAATGTGCCTCAAGACAGAGCTGTGACCGTTCCTTGTCTGGTGGATGCCCGTCGTCCGAAGGCGGACACCATCAAGGATGTCTGCGGCAACAAGATCGTCCCAGTCTTTTTGGACAGTATTCCTGACGTGAAACCTAACGGCACCGGTACGGTGACCTTCCATTTCCTCTATGAGGACTGCGCCCATAACGACTCTACCTGGACGTTCGTCTATAATCTGGTTCCGGGTGATTTTGATTCCATTGCCTACGATACGACATACGTCCATTGTTTGAACCAGATTGTGGTTCCTGCTTTGCCGGAGCGTACCTATTGCGGTACGGACATCACCTTTACCGAGGGCACGAATACGGGTGACTTGTCTGGCGGATGTGGTGACAGTACCTTTGTCTATCACTACACGGTCAACGATAGGCATTATACATGGCGTTACACCTATCGTATGGAACCCGAACCGTTTGAGGTGCCGGCCAATGCCGACTCTCTGGTGATGTGCGCGTCGGATGTGAAACGTCCTACTCCGCCGACGGTGACCAATAGTTGCCAGAACATTATCGTTCCGACATTTACCGTCCAGGATTCCACGACTCACGGCTGTAAAGATACCGTTGTTTATGTCTATACTTACGAAGACTGTGTCCCGGCTCATACCAAGACTTGGACTTATACCTATTACATCCAGGATACGGTGAAACCGGTCATCACGGGTACGTTACCTAACCAGACGCTGACGGGTTGTAGTCGTGCGGTGATTCCGGCGGCTTACACGAATGTCAGCGCTATGGTGGACGAAGTTGAGAACCTGCTCGTTGACGACAACTGCACTCAGTTGACGGACTTCTCCATCAGCAGCCAAGACGTGGTGGATTCCGCGTGCGTGATCAACGTGACCAGAACCTACACGGTGAATGACGTCTGTGGCAACACCGCCCAGATTTCCCAGCATTTCACGATCAACCGTGCGGATGGTATCACGGTGGAGGCTGAGCATACGGAGAAGGACGTGAACTGTCTGGCACAGGCCAATGTGACGAACGTCACGATGCCTGTAGTGAAGGATGCCTGCGAGAACATACTCACTCCGGACACGGTCATCATCGACAGCACAGCTTATAACGGCTGTCAGGGTGATTTGGTGTTCAACTATAAATATTCCGACTGTGCAGGACATCAGCAGACGTGGCCGTTCACGTTCCACATTGTGCTGCCCACAGAGTTAGTGATTCCTGCCGACAGACAAGGAAGCGCCACCTGTCTGGTGGATGTGAAACGCCCGAAGGTGGACACCATTACTGATATATGCGGCAGACGGATTATCCCGGCATACGTAGATAGTACGGC
>LXOW01017466.1_pt1 | contig 16687 bp, 13 predicted proteins | sample 1368591 | NCBI WGS metagenome assembly LXOW01 (sample SAMN04884650, study PRJNA319009) | bovine gut metagenome | isolation source: Cow rumen | host: Bos taurus | place: Italy: Legnaro (PD) | collected 2014-07-09 | reverse complement strand
CCGTTTTTCAAAACTCGACCACCTGCGTCTGACACAGGGCGATATGTTTACCAGCAAGTATGGTGGCAGCGAGGCTAATGTCGCTGTTTCGTTAGCAACCCTTGGAGAGGATGTGACCTACATCACCCGTCTGCCAGACACTCCTGTGGGGCATGCTGGTTCTCAATGTCTGGCACAACTGGGCGTTGACATCAGCCACGTGCTCTACGGCGGACAACGCATTGGCACCTACTATCTGGAACCGTCTGCCGGCATGCGTGCTGCCAAAGTGGTATACGACCGCAGCGGTTCGGCATACTACGACTTGAAACCTGGTATGATTCCCTGGCGCGAGATTCTGAAGGATGCCGCCATCTTCCATGTGTCGGGCATCACGGCAGCCATCTCGCAACAGGCTGCTGATGCCACTTTCGAGGCCCTCGACATTGCCGACGAACTGGGCATTACCGTCTCCTTCGACATCAACTATCGCAAGAATCTTTGGAAATACGGTGCCGACGCACGCGAGACATTAAGCCGCATGTTGTCGCGCTGCGATATGATGTTTGGCGACGCCATTGAGTTTGAGTGGATTTGCCAGCGCAAACAGCCGCCGTTTACCGCCACAGACTCCAACTTCGAAATGCAGATGGACGAGTATCGCGAGTGGTTCGACGATATACACGCCACCTGGCCCCGTTGTCGCCATTGGCTGATGGGTATGCGCAACATGGTGGCCTCGAACCACCATACGCTAACGGCCTTGTTGTGGACTGACGGCGAACTGCTACAGGCACCTATCTATAACATTCCGGATGTTGTCGACCCTGTAGGTGTAGGCGATGCGTTCATGGCAGGAATGCTGCATGCCTACCGCCGCTTCCCTGGTGAAAAACAGCGTTGGCTGAATTATTCATTAGCAGCCTCAGCGATGAAGAATACCATTCCTGGCGACTTCAACCTTGCCACCGACGAGGAAATCACAGCTCTTGTCGATGGGCGATTCGACCAGTCGACTCTTTACAAAACAATAGAGTAGTCGCTTTTGCTACTTCCTCGTTAGAAATCGAACGAGAGTTGCCCATCGCCAAGCATATTAAAGGTTTTGCGGTGATAGGGCGTAATACCGTATTGGCGAATAGCCTCACGGTGTTTTTTCGTGGGGTATCCTTTGTTCGACTGCCAGTCATACTGTGGAAACTCCATTGCCAATTGGTTCATATAGTCATCACGGTAGGTCTTAGCCAGGATAGAGGCTGCGGCAATGGAGAGATATTTGCCATCTCCCTTGACTATCGTTGTATGAGGGAGTGCTTCCCCCCGCTCCCCTCCATTGCGTGCCACACTCCTACCTTCAGGTGGGAGAAAGAGAGGGGGAGTATAGGGTTTAAAACGATTACCATCGACAATGATAGCCTCAGGGCGGACTTTAAGCTGGTCGAGGGCTCTGTGCATAGCAAGGATGGAGGCATTGAGAATGTTGATGCGGTCTATCTCTTCAGGTGTGACAATGCCTACAGCCCAGGCAAGGGCATCGCACTCAATGATGTCGCGCAACTGGTAACGCTTCTTTTCCGTCAGTTGCTTCGAGTCGTTGAGCAGGTCATTATGATAATCTTCTGGCAATATGACGGCTGCCGCATAGACACTGCCTGCCAAGCAACCGCGTCCAGCCTCATCGCACCCAGCCTCTATCTTCCCTTCGTAATAATGATTCAAAAGCATAACTATGTCATCGATCTTGGTCGCTTTGACCTTTAGGTCTAAGAACTATAAACTATCAAAACATCTGACTGACGCGGCGGATGCCAGCTACAAGGATGTCGATTTCGTCCTTGGTGTTATAGAGAGCAAAAGAAGCGCGAACAGTACCAGAGATTCCCAGACGATCCATCAGAGGCTGGGCACAGTGATGACCTGTGCGGACGGCGATGCCTAAACGGTCCAGAAGCGTACCCATATCCAAATGATGGATGGCACCAACATTAAAGCTGACTACAGCATCTTTCTTTGATGCATCTTCAGGGCCATATATCTTCATGTTGTCAATGGTCAAGAGCTGTTCCATACAATAACGCGTCAGTTCTTGCTCGTGCTGTTGGATAGCTGCAAAACCGAGTGACTCAATATATTCGATGGCCTTAGCCAGTCCATGAGTAGCCACGTAGTCTGGTGTGCCTGCCTCGAACTTAAAGGGTAGGCGCTCAAAAGTCGTCTTTTCCCACGTCACCTTGTCTATCATCTCGCCCCCACCCTGATAAGGAGGAAGTTTTTCGAGCCATTCCTCTTTGCCATACAGCACGCCAATGCCCGTAGGACCGTACATCTTATGACCGCTAAAGGCAAAGAAGTCACAATCCATTGCCTGTACATCCACCTTGAAGTGGGGGGCACTCTGGGCACCATCCACCAACACGGGAATGCCATGAGCATGAGCTATCTTGATGATTTGTTCAACAGGGTTTACCGTGCCCAGCACATTGCTGACGTGAGCCACGCTGACCATCTTGGTCTTTGGTGTTATCAACGGTTCCAACTCTTCGAGGCACAAGATACCATCGTCGGTAATGGGGATATGCTTTACCACAATGCCTCGCTTCATGGCCTGTAACTGCCACGAGACGATGTTTGAGTGGTGCTCCATCTCAGTCACAATCACCTCATCGCCAGCCTGCATCTGACTCTCACAGAACGATGATGCAACCAGATTGATGGCTTCTGTAGTGCCACGGGTAAAGACAATCTCCTCTGTCTTAGCAGCATTGATGAACTGGCGCACCTTCTCACGTGCCGCCTCATGCAGGTCAGTAGCCTGCTGCGACAGGTAGTGAACACCACGATGCACATTGGCATTGACATTCAAATACTCGTCACGCATGGCATCGAGGACACACAATGGTTTCTGCGTTGTTGCAGCATTGTCTAAATAGACCAGCGGTTTCTTATATACCTCGCGACCCAGAATGGGGAAATCCTCGCGCACCTTATTGATATCGTACATTTTCACTGCGGTAGCCAATTATTCTCAGTTCACTTTTTCACTTACACAGTTTGCAGCCTTCGCATTTGTTCAGTTCTCCACGGAAACGTTTTTCTACAAGATAGTGCAGACGGTCACGTAGCGGTTCCAGTTTCATCTTGTCGATGACCTCGTTGATGAAAGCGTTCTGCAACAGCGTCTTAGCCTCTTGCAATGAAATACCGCGCTGACGCATATAGAACAAGGCGGCATCGTTGAGCTGGCCGACTGTAGAGCCGTGGGCGCACTTCACATCGTCCGCATAAATCTCCAGCATAGGCTGGGTGTACATGCGCGCTTCGCGAGTAGCCGTCAGGTTCTGGTTCGTCATCTGCGACGTGGTCTTCTGGGCACCATGTTCCACCAACACGCGACCGGCAAAGGCTCCCGTTGCCTGGTCGTCGAGCACATATTTATAGAGTTCGTTGCTGGTGCAATGCGGCACCTTATGGGTAATCAGCGTGTTGTTGTCAACATGCTGCTGCTTGTCGGCTATGACACAACCATAGCACTCGCATTCAGCACCCTCGCCAGAGAAAGTGAGGTCGAGCTTGTTGCGGGTAAAGCCGTTATGCAGGGTGATCACATTGTGATTCACGCGGCTGTTAGCCTGCTGGTCGATGTAGACATTACTCACGCGCACATTCTTGTAATGAGTTTCCTCAAGACAATAGAGGTCGAGTGAGGCATTTTCACCCACATAGGCCTCAATAACCTGTGTAGTCAGGAAGTTCTTATCATCGGCAGCATGGTCGCAAAACAGCATTTTAATCTCGGCACCCTCTTCGAGCACGATGAGCACACGACGATTGACCATTAGGTCGACGTCTGAGCGCAGGATATTGATAACCTGTATGGCACGATCCACTTTGACGTTCTTGGGCACATAGACGCAGAGGCCGTCCTGAGCCAACATGGTATTCAAGTCGGTGGTGGCATCGTTTGCCTTACCTGCCAACTGATTATAATAAGATGTGGTAGCAAACTCCTTCAGTGAACCAACAATAACGCCTTCAGGCAAATGGCCCTTAGGTTTTTCGTCCAAATAGAATCCGTCGTTAACCACGAAATAAAGACTCGTCGACAGGTTAGGCACATCGCAACGGAAAGCCTTATACGGGTCGACGGGGATGTTGAGACGGTTCAGGTTCAAGCCGTAGTTGGGGGCAAAGATCTGTTGGATGTCTGTATATTTATAGCGCTCGACTTTTTTGCTGGGGAAACCTGCAGACGCGAAGCGCTCGAAGGCCTCGTCGCGCACGGCATTCATCACGTCGCTACTATGCTCGCAGATCATCGCGCGACACTGCTTATAGAGGTCAATATATTGTTGTTCGCTACCCATTATTCCTCACCTATTTCTTCCTTAATCCAGTCGTAGCCATGCTCCTGAATCTGAACAGCCAGCTCAGGACCACCAGTCTTCACTATTCTGCCTTTATACAGCACGTGAACAAACTGAGGCTTAATCATCTCTAACAGACGGTCGTAGTGGGTAATCACAATGCAGGAGGTCTCAGGCGTCTGTAGCTTGTTCACGCCCTCGGCCACGATGCGCATGGCATCGACGTCCAAACCAGAATCCGTTTCGTCAAGGATGCTTAGCTTCGGTTCCAGCATAGCCATCTGGAATATCTCGTTGCGCTTCTTCTCACCGCCGCTGAAGCCTTCGTTGACTGAGCGGTTGGCCAGCTTTGAGTCAAGCTCAACTATCTTACGCTTCTCGCGCATCAGCTTCAAGAACTCAGCAGCGTTCATCGGATCCAGTCCCTGTGCCNNCGTTGCAGCTTCAGGAACTCGGCAGCATTCATGGGCTCCAAGCCCTGTGCCTTGCGCTTCTCGTTGATGGCAGTCTTCATGAAGTTGGTCATCGACACACCAGGAATCTCCACAGGATACTGGAACGACAGGAACAAGCCCTCGTGGGCACGCTCCTCGGGTTTCATCTCCAACAGGTTCTTGCCGTTGAAGTATGCCTCACCCTCTGTCACCTCGTACAGGGGATTGCCCACGAGGACGGCACTCAATGTCGACTTGCCCGAACCATTAGGTCCCATGATGGCATGCGTCTCTCCATCATTAATCACTAGGTCAATGCCCTTTAATATTTCTTTCTCACCAATCTTGGCGTGTAAGTTCTTTACTTCTAACATTTTCTTGTCGTTTTAGACTGCAAAGGTACGAATAAGTGAGCGAAATGCCAAAGAAAAGCCAAGGAATGGCGTTTGATTTCGTTAAAAAAGAATAATAAGTAAGAAAAGCGTGTACAAAACATTATCATAGCCGAAGAATGTTTGTACCTTTGAAAACTCAATGTGCATAAGACGATGCTCAATAAGATTATTAAATATTTTCTGGAAAACAGGATTGTTACCGCCTTCCTACTGATAATGGTTATCGTAGGGGGATTGGCCACCTCGCCCTTCAACTGGCATGAGGGACTCATTCCTCGCGACCCAGTCTCGGTAGATGCCATTCCCGACATCGGTGACAACCAGCAGATTGTGGCCACGGAATGGATGGGGCGCTCACCCAAAGACATTCAGGAGCAGATTACCTATCCGCTGACGACCTCGTTGTTGGGCATCCCAGGCGTAAAAACCATCCGCTCCACCAGCATGTTTGGCATGTCGTTCATCTATATTATCTTCAACGACGACATCGAATTCTACTGGAGCCGTTCGCGCATCCTTGAAAAGTTGAACTCACTGCCGACAGGCTTGCTGCCAGACGGTGTTCAGCCCACGTTAGGCCCTGATGCCACGGCCTTGGGACAGATTTTCTGGTACACGCTGGAAGGTCGCGAAACCAAGACGGGCAAGCCGACAGGCGGCTGGGACCCGCAGGAACTGCGCACCATACAGGACTACTACGTCCGCTATGGATTGTCGGCTGCCGACGGCGTATCGGAGGTGGCATCGGTTGGCGGCTTCGTCAAGGAGTATCAGGTAGACATCGACCCCGATGCCATGCGTAGCTATGGCGTCAATATCATGCAGGTGATGCTTGCCGTCAAGAATTCCAACATCGACGTGGGCGCAGGTACTATAGAGGTTAACAAAGCCGAATACCTGATACGCGGTCTGGGCTACATCAAGACCCTTGAGGACCTGGAGAATGCCGCCATCACCTCGCGCAACGGCATACCCATCCGTGTAAAAGACATCGCCAAGGTCACCTTCGGGCCCGGCGACCGCCGTGGCGGACTCGACAAGGAGGGCGTAGAGGCCGTGGGTGGTGTCGTTGTGGCCCGTTACGGTTCTAATCCTATGGCTGTCATCAACAACGTAAAGGCCAAGATAGCCGAGATGCAGAGCGGCATGCCCGAGAAGACGCTGAAGGACGGCACCGTGTCGAAGGTGACGGTAGTGCCCTTCTACGACCGTACGCAGCTGATTCGTGAGACCATCGGAACACTGGAAGAGGCGCTGACCCACGAGGTACTCATCTGTATCATCGTCGTGTTGATATTGGTTGTCAACCTCAAGGCTTCTGCCGTCATTGCCAGTCTGTTGCCGTTAGCCGTCATCAGCACGTTTGTCGTGATGAAGCTGGTGGGTGTCGAAGCTAACATTGTAGCCCTTTCAGGTATAGCCATTGCTATCGGCGTCATGGTCGACGTGGCGGTGGTGATGATGGAGAATGTGGTGAAGAAGTTAGAGGCGGTGAGTGCTGCGACAAAGTCGCAGCCTACGGGAAAGGAATTGGAGCAGGTTATCTATGAGGGTGTCTCAGAGGTGTCGTCAGCCATTATGACGGCTATGGCCACCACCATTGTCAGCTTCATTCCCGTCTTTGCCATGCAGGCGCAGGAGGGAAAGATGTTCCATCCGCTGGCCTTCACCAAGACCTTTGCCCTGCTGTCGGCCCTGCTGTTAGGCTTCCTGCTGTTGCCCACCCTGGCTTATTGGGTACTCTCGTTGCGTCGGCCTCGTTGGTTCATTAACAAATTTGCCTATCAGCACAGGCTCTCCACCGTCTTCGGACTTTCTTGGAGATATATACTAATAGGTGTCATCATCCTCTTGTCTATAGGCGTGCTGGCCGACATGTGGCTGCCGTTAGGTCCCGATAACGGCTTGCTGCTGAACATCCTGTTCGTGGCCGTCATCATCGGTGTCATCCTGGGCTTGCTGTGGCTGCTGGTCATCTTCTACGAGCGCATCCTGCGCTGGTGTCTCAGCCACCGCCTGCTCTTCATGTCAATCCCCTTGGTCACGCTTATCTGTGGCATACTTATCTGGCGACAGTGCGGACAGGAGTTCATGCCCACGCTCGACGAGGGTTCGTTTATGCTGATGCCTACGTCCATGCCCCATACGGGTGTCGAGGAGAATATCCGCTACTGCCAGATACTTGACCGTCGCATCAAGGCGATTCCCGAGGTGGAGTCGGTAGTCGGCAAATGGGGCCGCGTGAACAGTGCCCTCGACCCGGCACCCATACAGATGTACGAGACTGTCATCAACTACAAGCCGGAATACGAACTTGACGAAAATGGTCACCGCAAACGCTTCAAGGACGGCTACCACCGTCTGTGGCGCCCAGAGATTCAGTCGGAAGATGACATTTGGAATGCCATTACCGAGGTGACGCGCATCCCTGGTCTGACGGGCTCACCCAAACTGCAACCCATTGCCACGCGCCAAGTGATGCTCTCGACGGGACTGAAGGCCCCCATGGGACTAAAGATTTATGGTCCCGATCTAGAGTCTATTGAGCAGACTGGCCTGCAGTTGGAGCAGGTAATGCGCCAGATACCTGAAATCAACAGCGCCTCCGTCTACTACGACCGTGCCTCAGGTGCCCCCTATATAGAAATCAAGTTCGACCGCGAGAAGCTCTCGCGCTACGGCATCCAGATAGGCGACGTGCAGAGCATTATCTCTACCGCCGTGGGTGGCATGAGCGAGGGCAACACAGTGGAGGGCCGTGAACGTTTCCCCATCCGTGTACGCTATGCCCGTGAGTTGCGCAACGAACCCGATGTGCTGGAGAACATACTAATTCCCGCTATGGACGGCACCCAGATTCCGCTGGGTCAGGTTGCCGACATCCAGTTTACCCGTGGTGCAACGATGATTAATAGCGAGAATACCTTCCTCGTGGGCTATATCACCTTCGATAAGTCTGGTTCGCTGGCTGAGGTCGATGTGGTCAACGAGGCTAAACGTGTAGTCGACGAGAGCGTCAAGAGTGGTAAGGTTGTGCTGCCCAAGGGTGTCAGCTATGCCTTTACCGGCACCTACGAACAGCAGGAACATGCTGCCAAGCGCCTACAGATAGTCATTCCCGTGGCGCTGATGATTATCCTGCTGATTCTCTATTTCCAGTTCCGCTCCGTGACGGCCTCACTCATCCACTTCTCAGGCGTCTTTGTGGCCTTCGCCGGCGGCTTCATCCTGATGTGGCTCTATGGCCAGCCGTGGTTTATGGACTTCTCCGTCTGCGGCGTCAATATGCGTAGCCTGTTCGGCATGGGGACCATCAACCTCAGCGTGGCCGTATGGGTGGGCTTCATCGCCCTCTTCGGCGTGGCCACTGACGACGGTGTGCTGATGGGAACCTATATCCATCAAACTTTCCTGCGTCGTCAGCCACAGACCAAGCACGACATCATCGAGGCTGTTGTCGAAGCCGGCAAAAAGCGCGTGCGCCCTGCCGCTATGACAACTGCTACAACACTGATAGCTCTGCTGCCCGTCCTGTCGTCGACGGGTAAAGGTGCCGATGTGATGGTGCCGATGTCTATTCCCACGTTTGGTGGCATGATGATTCAGACTATGACGATGTTCGTCGTTCCCGTGCTGCAATGCTGGTGGCGCGAACATGCACTTAAGAAAAAGCAACTATGAAAAGACTCGTTATATATATAATAGGTTGTTGGATAGCCACAGCAGTCCAAGCGCAGACCGATAGTTTGCAGACCTATATCATGGCGGCCTTGCAAGAGAATCCGGAGGTGAAGGCGCGCATGGCAGCCTATCAGGCGGCGATGGAGGCCGTCTGTCCGGCAGGAACCTTGGGTGACCCTGAGCTGTCGGTGAATTTCTATCCGAAACCGATGGCTCTGGTCAACGGCGAACAGGTGCTCAGTGTCTCGCTGATGCAGATGTTCCCGTGGTTTGGTGCCATGAAGGCTGCCAAGCACGAGAAGGCATGGCAGGCTGAAGGCGCCTGGCAGCGCTATCGCGAGGGGGGCATTGCGCTGGCCTACGAGGTGGAGCGGCAGTGGTATCAGATGCTGGTAACCCGTGAGAAGCTTTCCACCACCCGCCGCCATCTACAGCTGTTTACCGAGATTGGCGACCTGTCACTCTATAAATATAAAAATTCGACGAGTGGTATGCGTGGCACCCGTATGAGCGACCAGTACCGTTTGCAGGCCGAACAACTGAAATTGGAAGAACAGATAGAGAGTCTGGAGTCTCAGTTAGAGACGCAGCGCGGACAGTTCAACCTGTTGTTGCATCGTGACCCGTCATCACCCATCGTCCTGCCCGACAGCATTGTGCTGACTGAGATTCCCGTCGTGGAATGGGGCGAGATAGAGCGTAGCGACCCTGGCCTGCTGTCGCTGAAGGCGCAGTCGGAACAGTATGTCGCCCAGGAGGATAAGGCCCGTCGCATGGGACTGCCCATGGTGGGTCTTGGTGTGCAGTATATGCTGAACCAGAAGCGTGACGATCCGATGATCATGCCCGACATGAACGGCATGGACATGTGGATGGGTATGATCAAGGTCACTCTGCCCATCTACCGTCATAAGGTGAAGGCGCAGCGACGGGCTGCCGAGCTGATGAAGCAGATGGCTGACGAGTCGTACCTACGTCGCGTCGACATGCTACGCTCCCAACTGTTGGCCATCAGTCAGCGTGCAGCTGACGTGCAGCGTAAGCTACGCCTCTACCGTCAGGATATGGACATCCTGGCCAATACGCTGGAACTGATGAAGGGCGAATATGCTACAGGCACCACGACGCTGAGCGACATCCTACAGACAGAGCGCGAGCAGCTGAACTATGCCTTTCAGCATGCCGAGGCCCGCGCACAATATAACATGATTGTGGCAGAGTTTGAGAAACTGGCATCGATAAAATTGAAGAATTGAAAAACTGAAGATTTGAAGTAAGAAGGATGAAGCATATAAAAGATAACAAATGGCTATATTACGTGCTGACACTCTTGGCAGGTCTGCTGTTGGGGGTGGGACTGCGCAGCTGCATCAGCTGTGGTGGTAGCACGGTTCAAGAGACAGAAGAGGGCGACGCCATCTGGACATGTTCCATGGACCCACAGGTGAAACAGCCTAATCCCGGCAAGTGCCCGAAGTGCGGCATGGATCTCATCAAGATGGAGAAAGGCATGACACCTTCTTCCGACATCGACCCCAATGCCGTGATGTTTTCTGATGAGGCATTGGCCTTGGCAAACGTCGAGACCGCCATTGTGGGAGCAGCATCAGGCAACAAGGAGATTCGCCTCTTCGGAAAGATTGAGCCCGACCAGCGACAGCAGCAGTCTCAGTCGGCCTACGTTGCTGGACGCATCGAGCGTCTGACGATTAGTGCCGTGGGCGATGTTGTCAGCAAGGGACAGATGCTGGCTGTCATCTATTCTCCTGAACTGTATACAGCAGAACAGGAGCTGGTGTCGGCGCTTAACGCAACTAGTAACCTCTCACATCTCACCTCTAACCACTCACCACTTGTGGATGCCGCTGTGGAGAAGCTTCGCCTGCTGAACATCCCCCAGTCACAGATTGATGAGGTCATCAAGAGCAAGAAGGCTTCGCCATATGTAGAACTGAAGGCGAATACCAGTGGAACCGTCGTTAAGAAGCAGGTCGAACAGGGTGACTACGTCAAACAGGGCCAGTCGTTGCTCCAAATAGCCAATCTCAGCCGCGTCTGGGCTGTATTCCAAGCCTACGAGAGCGACCTGCCTTTCATTCACAAGGGTCAGCAGGTGCAGTTTACTGCCGAGGCATTACCTGGCGAGACATTCACTGGCCGTGTGACGTTCGTTGACCNNAGATGCTTTTAGTCGGCAATGTGGCGGCCTCGATGCAGCGCTATGCCGACGAGGGTGTCATCATTCCCAAGTCTGCCGTGCTATGGACGGGTAAGCGCTCTGTGGTCTACGTCAAGGACGACGTAGAGGAACAGCCCACCTTCCTGCTGCGTCAGGTGACGCTGGGTCCGTCTTTGCCCGATGGCTACGTGGTGCTCGACGGCCTGGCCGAGGGTGAGGAGATTGTTACTAACGGCGCCTTTGCCATCGATGCTGCTGCCCAGCTCGACGGCAAGCGGTCGATGATGAAACAGTGATTATAACGATAACGATAACGAAAAAAACATGATGAAGAAGATTTTTTTACTGGCTGCTGCAGTGCTCATGATGGGTGCTGCCCAGGCCAAGACCGTCAAGACGACGTTTGAAGTGAAAGGCAACTGCGACATGTGTCAGAAGCGCATAGAAGCTACTGCCAAGAAGGTGGAGGGTGTCACCTCTGCCCGTTGGAACAAGAAGGACGGCAAGCTCTCGCTGGTCTACGACAACAAGAAGACCTCTCCCGAGAAGGTGCAGAAGGCACTGGCCGCCGCAGGCCACGACTGGGGGAAGTTCAAGGCCGACCAGAAGGTTTATGACAAACTTCCTGGCTGCTGTAAGTACCGCGACAATGCCAAGAAGCATTAGTCTGATGACACTATAATAGTTTCTCTGGGAGCGCGTGGCGGTTGAGGAACAAGTAGATGGTATTCAGTGCCATGTAGTCGCGTGACATGTACCAGATACCCTCATACTGTCCATTCTTGCCCCACGAGTTCTTTACCATATAGTAGGGTTTGCCTGTCTCGTCAACGGCCTTGCCGTAGATGAGCATTACGTGGTCGTAGGTAAAACGCCAGTCGTCCCACATGTCCTGACGCAGTTGCTGTGACGGTTGCATACTGTCGGGCAGCATGGCTAGTCCTGTACGGGTAAAGTCGCCCGTCACATCGCCACCCCATGCCACCGTGTAACCTGCGTCCAATGCCTTATCCAGTACATCCATCAATTGTTCAATGGGAATGTTGTAACTGGGCTTTAGCCGCCATTTGTAAGGTGCCTCAATGACGAACCATTGGCCAAACGGATGGTGGGTAAAGCTTGTCAGGCTCACGTAGTCGTCGAAGTTTAGTCCCAAGCTTGCGGCAAACTGCTTGGGTGTGTACGTCTTTCCTTCATAAACAAACTCCTCAGGGCATCGGCCCACATACCGTTCTATCAACGCCTGCACGCTGTCTTTCCAATGAGGAAGGGGACTCTTGGCACCTTTCACTACGATGCTACTCACCTTACGCTCAAGTTCAGGGAAAAACACCTTGAAGTTGGCCAGCGAGTCACCTGTCAACGAACCTGGAGCCGGCATTGCCTCCTCCGGACAGATGCCGTGCTGCTGTATCACCTCCAGAACGTCGTCACACGAACCTCCCTCCGAAATCTGGCTGTAGCCGTGCATTCGCACATAGTGAGTGGCGCAGTCCATGTAGTCCTTATTGACCACAAACATCTCGCACAAGTCGTAAGTCTTGCCAGTCTGACGCAGTATCTCGCTTTCGAAGAACCCCAGCGTGGCGTAATCCCAGCATGTTCCGCTGCGATGCTGGTTCTTCACGCCGGTTATTGGCAGCTCCTTCACCGTGGTGAACGTCTTCTTCACTTCTGAGGCTATCGCACCCCGTTGCAGGTTCTCCTGTGCCGATGCTGTCATGGCCATCAGCATCCCNNGGTGCATATCATTCATTCTTTCTTGCTGGCAAAGTTACAAAATAATATATTACCAAACAAAGAAACGAACGAAAAAGTGCACAATAGGGTCTCCCGTTGACCAGCGTACCAGGTGGAACTTTTTTATATGAAAAAAACACCCACAGGTGACAAGAGACGAAATGGACCACAACCCTTTTTTGCACCTCTTTTATTGATGTTTTTACAAAATGCACTGTTTTTGATGCAATTTTTATGATTTTTTGCACTCAAATTAGTGCGGTTGCGGAAGATTTGCATTTCTCTTCTCACACATTATTGGACTTGGCAGATGCCTTTGCCCGTACAGGTGGCAAGTATCTTTCGTTGTTTCATCAGATAGATTTACCAGTATATAACCTCCAACAGATTCTTAATCAAGAAGTCGAACCGCCCCAGGGGTTCCTTCCCCTTCAGCATTTTGCTGACTATCTGAAGCGCGGTTATTATCCTTTCAGGGATGATAACTTTGAACGGTACATCATGAATGTTGTAAACACTACGCTTGAAGTAGATCTCGCCCAATATGCCGATCTAACGCCAGCAACTATTAGGAAACTAAAGCGACTACTGGCTATCATTGCACAGGCAGCCCCCTTCAAACCAAACTTCACTCAGATAGCAGGCCAGTTGGAAGTGTCGCGCAACAGTATTGCCGACCTGTGCGCGTGGTTAGAGAAAACCGGACTTATCGGCCAACTCCGTAACAGCACTGGTGGCATACAAGGACTCGGAAAGGTGGATAAGGTCTATCTTGACAACTCTACGTTGATATATGTTTTAGGAAATGAGAATACGGAAATCGGAACGATACGTGAAACCTTCTTCTTCAATCAGATGCGGGTTGAACACGACATCACTTCCTCACCAATCTCAGACTTCCTCATCGCTGATAAATATACCTTTGAGGTGGGGGGCAAGAAGAAAAAACAGAAGCAGATACAAGATGCTGCCCAAGGCTACGTTGTCAAAGACGACATTGAAACAGGCTATGGCAACATCATCCCTCTTTGGCAATTTGGATTAACCTATTAAACGGAGGACGAAAGCCCCTGCTCCCCGTCTGTGTGCCGACGCTCCATTTTTGAATGCTAAGATAGAGAGGGCCATCCTTTTCCCTCTCTATCTCAAAAGTATAACTTTTGCTGTCCTGTTATCCATGTCTGGCATGGTTGCTCCTATTGGTGCTCCTATATACGTTGGGTCGCATATAGTATAACGCTTACCGTTCAATTGGATATAATCGCCAGCCATGTTCTCTGTAAAAGCTACTGCTGTAGCAAGATGACCTGGATAGAACACCAAAATAACCTCTAATCCCAACAAGTCTCTAACCAATCGCGAGAATAAAATTGAACGGTCTTCGCAATCACAATATGGGTAATACAATGATTCTTCCGCAAAGAAGGCCCGATCGTGCCCCCATACCTTGTCATCATATTCATAGACAAAGGCGGTCTGCACCCAACATAAGAGCCAGCCGACAGACATGGCAGTATTATCGGCTCGTTTTATTATAGCTCTCAGTTGAGGATACAGTTTCTCTTTTATTTTAGCCGATAATGGTGTGTTAGCATACATTGCCCAGCGAGATACGATATCTTCACCAACCATTGACGTTGGATAGGTGCTATAAAAATCAAGAAGGTTTTTATTGACCTGAGTCTTGATGCTCACAAGGCTGTCTTGTGGTATCAATTGCCGTTCATTCGAATAGTGCTCGGTCAGTTTCTGTTCTTGTGGAATCCACAGTGACAGTGGTTTTTCCTCAGGATAGGTTATATCACAGACACTCAGCCCATCATCCTCTATGGGATAAGGCAGGTAGAACAGACCATCGTTCATTTTGAATCCGCTCAAATCAAAAATTCTGTGTTCGCTTTTGAAGAGGTAGCGCAAATCTTTCTCTTTGGTGAAGCCAAGTCTGATTTTGTAACCCGACTGGCACATGATAAAAGCCTGCATCATAGTTGCCTCGCCCGTTCCTTTACCGCAAATGGCTTCGCTCATAGCTTCAACCATCTTCAAGTAAGCCCAGTCGCATAGCTGATGTTCCATCCGCAGAACCAGACAGTCACGAATCAAATTGTTGTACCGCTCAGTCGAAAGTTCCTCCCAAGCCGTTGCGTATGCCTCTTCATTTTTCCCCTTCAATTTGAAATTGAAATCCTTTGGCAAACGCACCTGCCCATTTGTTCCAAAAAACTTGAATGACGCCATTTGAAACTCTTCTTCATTTTCTCTGATAGGAGCAACTGGCTTCGGTTGTGGTTGAGGCTCCGGTACAGGTATCACCTCTTCGTGGGGCAGTGGTTTGGGTTCTTCTTTTTGTTCTTTCTCCTTGTCATAGACTACAGGCGGCAGCATCTCGTCTTTGGGCCTTGGCATCGGTTCAATCTTTTGATGCCATTCCCAAGCTTTCCGCATCCATTCGGCATACTCCTTATTGACTTTCTTTCGGAAATCCTCATAATCTGACTGAGACTGCTGCTTGAAACCATCATACGCATCTTGAAATGTACCCTGCGCATAATGGCACATCACCGCATTGACAAATGTCAATAGAGTGATAAGTCGCTTATTTGCTATTCTCTTTATTTTTGAATCATTTCGGTTATCACCATCACTGATTCTTGGGCTGGTTCTACTATTGTGCATAATGCCTATAGTTGTTTGTCCTTTATCTTAATTTCATATTTCGCCAGTTATCCGTTAATGCCTGCGAAGGTATTACGGTCGGCGTTTGTTTCTTGTTATTAATAACCACCGACTGCCGTTTCACTTGCTTAGTAACATAGTCCGTCAACGTACCCATATCAACATCACCACCTGTAGCCTGCAACTCCTTTAATAAGTAATAGGTGAACAATCCGTGGTGTTTCTCTTCCATCTGATGAGCCGTCTCGTCACCCTGTGCAGCAGAGAATACAAGCATATTGCCTTGCGGAGTCTCTTCTTTCACTTTAATGGCTACGCCACGAGCCTGCGATAACATCTGGTCTTCACGCTTGGCTCCGCTGAAACAGGCATCCAGAAATACGATGGAGGATTTCAACTTCATCTGCGATAGTTCCTTATAGAACTTCGCCAGACTATATCCAGTCGTTGTAATGTCGCTGGCATTACCGTCAATAGGCAGTAGATAGGCAGTTGATTGTTTCTCATCAGGAAAACCGTGTCCTGCATAGTAGAAGATGACGCTTGCATCTCCGTCGTAAGCATCCGCGATCTGCTTCATTTTCTCTACAACCGTAATGATGTTACCAAACNNGCTTCATTTTCTCTACAACCGTAATGATGTTACCAAACGTAGCATCTTCATATTGGTTAATGTTTTTTGCTGGTATTCCTAATGCTTTTTGGCAATACTCTTTGAACATCCGTCCATCATTCAATGAATAAGGCACAGGCGCATCAGGGTAGTTCTCGTTGGCTATGATAAATGCAAAAGTGTTGTCAGCAGAAGCCTTTGTTTCTGGAATGTTTTTATCTACATCGGAATCAGGTGCAGGATAGCGAGAAATAGCAGGGCCACCTTCTTTCTTCTTGCTTAATGCCGACGAGTTGTCTGCAACCAGAATCTGTGTTCCATCTTTAAGTGGATTCTTGATAAGTTTCATCTCTCCATCTTTCTTCACTCTTGCCACATCATTCTCAAAAAATATAGCAGCATCATATTGACAAGGTATTAGTAATTCCCCATTTCCGTATATACCCCATTTCCCATTTTTCATTACAGTCAAAAGCCCCTTTCCTGAAGTTTGTATTTCATCAAATTCCGAGCATGGTATTAGTACGTTACCTTTAATATCGTACACGCCCATTTTGTTATTTGCACCGGCTACTAAAAAAACTCCTTCTTCAGATCTGTCTATAACCTGTCTCTTATACACATCT
>LXOW01233622.1_pt1 | contig 16689 bp, 13 predicted proteins | sample 1368591 | NCBI WGS metagenome assembly LXOW01 (sample SAMN04884650, study PRJNA319009) | bovine gut metagenome | isolation source: Cow rumen | host: Bos taurus | place: Italy: Legnaro (PD) | collected 2014-07-09 | reverse complement strand
GGGGTGTAAACCGTAAACCCGTCAACTGCATCGATTTTCTGGAGGGGGAGATTCTACAAATTAATTAAAGAATCAATATACATTAATTAATTTATTAATAAGGTATTCCCTATTCCGTACCCCGAGAGAACCCGTCTTGCATTTGAAATTTACGGTTTACGGGTTGACACCTTGGACGGAGATAATGCAAAAAGCGTTGGGGTATTGCGTTTTTTTCAGAAGATTTTGTAATTTTGCTGTCGGAATTTTTTGATATAAAACCGACAAAATAGATTATAAATCATGTTGGAATCTATTGATGATAAGATACTTAATTCAATAAAGAAACGCGGCAGGGGTTTAGTCTTTTCGACGGAAGAATATGCCCATTACGGAGACCCCGATGCCGTGCAGAAAGCGTTGAGCCGTATGGCTCGGAAAAAGATGTTGCTGCATGTTTGCCATGGAATCTATTGCTATCCCAAAATCGACAAGGATTTAGGATTGGGCGTGCTTTACCCTTCCTACGAAGACATCGCGCAAGTCATTGCCAAACGTGACAAGGTAAGGATATTCCCTGCAGGCGCGTTGGCTCAGAATATGCTGGGCTTGTCTACCCAAGTGCCGATGAACGTTGTGTATCTGACCGACGGTAGCAATCGTAAGGTGAACATCAAGAACGGGCGGGGCATACTTTTCCGTCACGTGTCGCCGAAGAAGCTGGCATTTAACGACAAGTTGGCCATGTTGATTACCACAGCTTTAAGGGAAATCGGTTCGAAGAATATAACTGACGAACACAAGAAACAGTTGAAAAAGGTGCTGGAGCAGCATCCTGAGCCGTTTTCAATACACGACATGAAACTGATGCCTTTATGGATCAGAAACTTAATCAATGAAATCTATGAACAATTACATACAACTCACTGATGCGCAGAAACAGGTAGTGCTGACACAGTGCAAAAACAAGATGGGGTTGCCCGAGCAAGCCGTTGAGAAGGATTACTGGGTAACAGTTATGCTACAACTCATCTTTGATTCAGCTTTGAGCGAGCACATCATTTTCAAGGGAGGTACTTCGTTGAGCAAAAACGGCAATCTGATAGAACGTTTTTCGGAAGACATCGACTTGGCAATAAACTATGAGTATTTTGGATTAGACGACGAGCCGACCAAGAAGCAGCTGAAGAAACTGCGCAAATCGTCTTCCTTGTTTGTGAGAGAGTTTTTGGCCGATGCTATCACCAACCAAATAGCGCGTTACGGATTGCAAGATCAACTGGACATCCAAGTTGAGCCTGACGGTGAAGGCGACAACACCTATCCCGAACCTCGACATATCTACATACAATACCAGTCGGTGTTGCCCTCTTTCCTGGACTATATCAAGCCTATGATTGTATTGGAAGTCGGAGCACGGTCGCTCATGGAGCCGAGCATAGAACTGCAAGTATGTTCAATCATCGGGGACACATTGCCGCAAATCAACACCGATATAGTTCATGTGAAAGCTACCACTGCAGCACCGCAAAAGACTTTCTTGGAGAAAGCGTTCCTGCTCCACGAGCTCTTTTCTGTTGAGCATGACACACTTCCTGCCAACCGTCGTTCGAGGCATTTATACGACCTCAACCGAATGATGGACAGGGATTTTGCAATTGAGGCTATCCGTGACGATGCCCTATGGGCACATATCCAGCACCATAGGGAGTGGTTCACTTCCATTATCGGCGTGGACTATTCAGGAGACATCCGCGAGCGCATCTGCTTGATACCGCCTGAGAAGCACTTGGACGACTGGAAGAAGGACTATCAGTATATGTGTGAATCGATGATATACGGCGAGAAGCCGACGTTTGACGAACTTTTGAGCAGCATGGAGATGCTTCAAGAGTTGTTTTGGAAACGATAACAACCTGCGATTCCAGTATTAGATGTGTCGTTCATAAAAAGTTTTGAAACTCACTGAGTATAATCTCCCACTAAATACATCATATCCATGACGTACCTGAATATCCGGAACATTACAATTGGTGACACCTTCTTTTGAAAGGGTGTATAGGAATTCTATAACTCTTGGATCTCCCTGCACCATTGCTCTATTTTCGCTTGTAGTAAACATAATTGAAAAAATATCAGAATCTTGCCAATTTATAGAATTTAATAACCTAACAAGCATAGGATTGTGAAAATCGTAATTCCAAAAATCCAATCTGATTTTATGTTTTATTTTCGCGCCCAATTTATTATTACAGTCTGGATTAAATACCTCGATTATTTTGGAATAATCATAATTGCAATCAATTGCAACCCATTCTATTATTCTTCTTTCCTTTGTCATAGTATTATTTGGAATCTTAAGAAAAGCAGATATGTATTTTGCAATATTATCAGTAACATCACATTCTACTCGAATAGGACCATAATAACATGATTTAGCACTAACTCCATAATCATATAAATTATATGAACGATTTTGTTCGCTAGGTATAAATGAAAAAGTATCAGATAATACTATATCATAGCGGGCTGGTCTTTTATACAATCTTTCGTTTATCATATATGACAGAAACACAGGAATCATATCGTTAGATACACAATCCACGGACTCTAACGGGATGCGCTTCTTTTGCTCAAATAGTTGTTTCGCTACCAAAAACTCCATGAACGATTTGTGGGCAAATTTGTATTCATTCTTTGTGTCTCTGTTTAATAAGGAACGTCCCTTCAGATTCTTTTCATTGATGTGGGGGTTGTATCGTTCAATAATAGCATTTTTTTGGTCTTCGTGACTATTATATGCTACTCCTGTTGCAGTCTTGTTAAATGTGGGTTGCGCCAAGCAAAGCGCATATTCAGATGAAAACTCCAACAATGTTTTCTTGTACTCTTCTATATTGTCTGGGGCGGAAAAATTCGCCTCGCGTTCAAGCCATTTGTCAATGATAATCTTGTATATGCTAGTGATTGACTCTGGCCGATCTTCAATATGAGAGTTCAACAAATCATCAATATACGACAAGAGCAGAGGCCTAGCCATAATCTGATTGCAATTCTTTACTATGGCTTTTGCTTTTTTCTTTGCGGAGAACCTTAACAGGTATTTTTTATTCAAATAACGACGAACCTCTTTATCCTTAAGTGGCGAAACGTAAAACTTCCTGAATCGGTGTTGGCCTTTCGAGCCAGGTTGGCGTTTGGGAAGTATTTCAGGCTCTTCTTCATGTTTTTCGAAAAACTGTGTCCTACATGTGATAATGACGAAACGAAACACCACAATGTTGTCCAACAATTCATTGGAGAACTCATTATAGTTATCGATAGCCCAGTTGCTTTCGTCAAGAGCATCTAATACCAAAATCGTATTACTTTTGTTTTCTATCTCTTTGATGCGATCTATTAGTACATCTTTCCCTTGAACCCGCTCGCCGCAATAAAGCAATTTGATGGGATAAGGGAGGGTCTTTTCTCTATACTTGTGAATATACTTCCAAACCAGATTCACTACAAATGTTGATTTTCCCATCCCCGAACCTCCTAAAACGCAATAATATGGAGGGTTTTGGTTGTTTTGAACAAAAACATCATCGATAAAAAAGTCTATGGAATTGGTGCGTAAATAATTATATTGGGATTCTGAAGGCTCGTCAAGATCATGAGGTGGATTCGCTTGAAACCAAGTTTTGATATACAACCAACGCTGCTGCCTTGTTGTATATTCTCCATAATCCTTGAGAATATCATCCAACTGTTTTTTGCGCCATTTATGGTTCTTGACGATGGGTTTAAGCACAAACAAAATGATTATAATTGCCAATACCACAAGAAACACGAAAGCTGTTACTTCCTCTGGAACATGAATACCTGTCACTTTTTCAAAAGCTTCAGAAATTCCTTTAAAAACTGGTAACTATAAAATGATGCCATGATTGTATTTGTTTTTACAACCGCAAAGATAATACTAATTATCTCGCAGGCGAGAGAATTTTTTCATTTTTTCCTTGTCCGTTCCAATTAATACCTCTATCTTTGCGGGTTGGATTTCTACCAATAATACCTACAAAGATGAACGTCCCTCACACATATTGCAACACGGTGAATCTGAGCGCTAAATGCCACTCGGTGAAGCCGTTTGCCGTAGGTGTGTCCCACGCTGGATGCCGAGTTAAGGCTTACTTCTATACCGCCAATGCTGCAAAGGGAGGCGCATGGCTGGCCACGAGCTTGATTAGTTATTAATCAAGGGGAAGGAGGGGCCTCATGGAAACAAAGAAGAGTGTACCACATAGTGGAGTAGACCGTCCGGAATTGGACGAGGAAACCATAGCAAGGTTTGTCAACGAAGGCAAAACTATGGTTATCGACGCTATATGGAAGAGATTCTTGGAACTGTCCGCGATTCAGGAACAAGCCGAACTTCATAAAGACTTGGAGGTTTTGATGAAGTATCTTGTCGAGGTAAAGGAGTGGTATCCTTGTTTTGCGAAAAGTACCTTCCACTTGGAAGGGTTGAAGAAACAAGACATAGAGGATAAGAAGCAGAAGCAGGAACAGGAGCAAAAGAGAAAGGAGCATAATGAAAACACCATCCATTTGAGCAATGGTGATTTCGTGATGAACAAGAACCTGAACTACAAGGAGGATAAATCATGAACCAGGAAGACTTGAAAAAAGCATTGGCGGCCTTGGGCAACGTGACCATCAATGTGACGGGCGACTTTGTGCAGGAGAAAAACCAGACCTTCAACTACACCATCGAGAAGGTGGAGGCGGGCGGCATTGGGATGCAGTTTGTGAAGGGGGAAGAGTTTGCTGCAGAGCAGGCGAAGCAGAAAGACGGTCCTGAGCTTCCGTCCCGTGAGCAAATGGCACAGGCCGTAATAGCCACCTTCAAAGAGGGGCTATGGTGGAGCAGTCGTTCTTGGGCTGTAGTGTATCGCGTCTATCAGATGAAAGGCTACGTGAACGGTTTCACCCAGTTTGTCCGCGAGGTGAAGGAATGGGGAATCAAGATAGATTTTAAGTGCAACTATGACGCGGTGCAAAAACCTATGGTCAGCGGACAATTGTCTGGCACGCCCGACAAATGGGAAGCCCAAGGCGCCCACAGACAGGCCGTGAAACTGGCCGAAGCACTACTCAGGGAATTGGAAAAACAATGTTGACAAGGTTCTGAGAGTTCTTAAAACAGTTCTGAGAGTTCTTAAAACCGTTCTTAGCCCTGACAAAATTTGTCGGGGTTTTTTATTGTCTGTTGTTTTGCGGAAAATTTTGGGCCCAAACAAACATCCATTCATCAACAAAACTCAAAACCGCAAAAACACCATGAATACTCTTAAGAAAATGCTCGACGCCCTTGGGGTGACTATGAAAGAACTGCGCAGCGGGAAGCGTGAGCGCCGACTGAGCGATGCACGCAGCATGATAGCCGCCGCCCTGCCTATCACACAATGCCAGATAGCCGAGCTGTTGGGCTGCACCCAAGCTGCTGTGTCGTTCATGAAGAAACGCCACAAGCAGCTGTTGAGCATCGACGCCAACTACCGCGCCAAATGGGAACAAATCTTCAATCATTAAATCTTGAATCTTAAATCAATAAGCCGCTATGAAATTCAGTATGTTCAAGAGCGTGAAAGCCCAGAGAGGCGAACGCTGCACACAGGAGAAATACAATGAGGTCAGCGCATCACCCGTGGTGCGCGACCTCTGCGAGGCGATAGCCGCCGAAAGCGACCACGATAAACGCGGTGAGCTGAAGAAGCAGCTGCCCATCATCACCTTCCAGGCCTACTTTGCCGGTGCGCGCAAGAACGCGCTGGCCGAGCCCAGCGGGCTGTGCATCTACGACGGCGACCAGATTGTGAACCCGCGTGAGTTCTATGAGACGAATGTGGCCTCCCGTATCGGCGAGCTCGGCATCCTGTATGCCGGAATGACGCCCTCGTGCCACGGGCTGCGGCTGGTGTTTGCCATGAGGCCTGAGTTTGCCTCGATTGCTGAAGCCCAGAGGTGGATGGGCTTGCAGGTTGGCTGGGACTGCGACCCTGCATGCAAGGACTTGGCCCGCGCCAGCTATATGGTGCCGAAGGAGTATGTGTACTTCCTTGACCCGAGGCTGTTTGAGGATGACACACGGGATGAGACGTCAGCCAAAGGCCTCATCGCGGACAACGATCCGCGATCTCCTCAGCCCAAGGACTTCGAACCCGACCAAAGCCTCCTGTTCAAGGGCATCCCCCTCGCGGACATCGCCCACGAATGGCTCATCCAAACTGGTGGCGAGCCCTCGGAAGGCGAGCGCAACGACCGCCTGCACGCGCTGGCCCTCCGCCTGCGCCACATCACCGACTACAACGAGCAGACCCTGCTGGCCGTGATGCCCCGCTACGGACTCGGCGAGGAGGAGATGAAGACCCTCATCCACTCCGCCTGCAAAGCCGACAGGACTGGGCGACCGCGCGACCTACAGCCCGTCCTCGACCGACTCATGCTTGAAAAGGACGCCTACAACGACGAAGACGACGAAGAACTTTCAACTTTCAACTGTCAACTGCCAACTATAAACTTCACATTACCACCCTTGATCAGGCAAATCGCCAGCATCGCGCCTGACGACTTTGTGACGGCCTGCGTGCTCTGCCAGTTGCCCATGCTCGGCACCCTGGGCTCGAAGCTGCGCGCCAAATACCTTGACGGACGCATGCACTCGCCCTCTTTCCAGGTGTCGCTCGAAGCACCTCAGGCCAGCGGCAAAAGCTTCATGACACGCATCGCCGAGCTGCTGATGGTACCCGTGCTCAACCGCGACGCCGAAGAGCGGCAGAAGGAGCAGGAGTATATGGAGAAGCTCAACGAGCTAAAGGTGACCAACGTGAAGCTGACACCCGAGAACCGCGCCGAACTGCTGGGCGACAAGCCTAAGGGCATCATCCGCTACGTGCCCGCCACCATCAGTATCACCAAGCTGTTGCAACGTCTCGACAACGCCCGTGGGCTCCACCTGTTCGCGTTGGCTGAGGAAATTGACACCGTCACCAAGGCCTTCAAACGGGGCTTCTCGTCGTATGGCGACCTGCTGCGTGTAGCCTTCGACAACGGGCTCTATGGTCAGGATTACGCCTCTACCGAGTCGTTCAGTGGGATGGTCACCGCCTACTACAACACGCTCTTCAGCGGCACCCCCAAGGCCATGCGCCGTTTCTATCCCGACGTGGAGGATGGATTGGTCAGCCGCGTGTGCTTCGTGATGCTTCCCGACCAGTTCGGTAAGCCCATGCCCGTGTGGAGGGAGTTGAGGGAAAAGGACATGGTGGTGGTGAAGCATCAGCTGGAACGCTTGGATCAGGTGAGCATCGTGGGCAACACCGTCCAACCCGACCACGTGATGGACCTCACGTTCCTGAACCGCGACCTCGACAAATGGCTCAAAGAGCAACAGGAAGAGGCCATCCGCACCAACGACCGCACGCGTGACGTGTTCTGTCGCCGTTCTGCCGTGGTGGGCTTCCGTGCCGGCATGCTGGCCTGGTTCCTCTACGGCGAGAAGGACAGCCCGATAAACCGCCGCCGCACGATAGCCTTCGCCCGCTGGGTGGCCAACCAGATGCTGACGCAACACCTGCTGCGCTTCGAGATTGACGGCACCGGCAGCAACGTCAACCGCTGGGAGGAGGCCTACAACCAGCTGCCCGACGAGTTCACCCGTGAGGACTTGCAGTACTTGCTGAGGGCTACGGGGACAAACACGCATTTGCGCATGGTGCTCTACAAGTGGCGCCTGCTCGGCTGCATCGACACCCTCGAAGTCGACGACAACAAAAGGGCCATCAGGTTCAAGAAGGTCAAGTAAGGGTGTCAACCGTCAACCCGTAAACTGCAATTGTAATCGCCTCACAAATCCCGCCCCAATTCGGCAGGGTTTGTGTTTTTTTGTATCTTTGCCGCCGAAAACGAGCACAAATGTTATTTAACTCCCTCCAGTTCGCCCTTTTTCTGCCGGTAGTGTTTATACTCTATTGGTTTGTGTTCGACCGCTTTATCAGCAAATCGAAGCATCAGCTGATGCTGCAAAACGCCTTCATAGTTGTGGCGAGCTACGTGTTCTACGGCTGGTGGGACTGGCGTTTCCTGATTCTGATAGCGTTCACCTCGTTCTGCTCATGGGGCAGCGGTTTGTTGATAGCGAAGGCGGCGACGAGGCAAAGGGCGAAGACCTTGATGTGGGCGAATATCTGCATTAACCTGCTGATATTGATAGTCTTCAAGTATTATAATTTCTTCGTCACGGAATTTGCGAGACTCTTTCATTGGTCCACCGACGGCCTGCTGCTGAGGGTGATTCTGCCCATCGGCATCTCGTTCTATACCTTTCAGGCCCTGTCGTATTCCATTGATGTCTACCGAGGCAAGATTGAGCCGACCAAGGACATGGTGGCTTTCTTTGCCTATATCGCATTCTTTCCGCAGTTGGTGGCTGGTCCCATCGAGCGTGCGACTCACTTGCTGCCCCAGTTCCTGAAGAGAAGGGAATTCAACTACGATGATGCTGTCGATGGAGTGCGCCAAATCCTTTGGGGCTTGTTCAAAAAGGTCGCGGTGGCCGACAACTGTGGGTTGTTCGTCGACTGGGTCTTTTCAACCTACACGGACCGCAGTGGAAGTATGCTGATACTGGGAGCTGTCTTGTTTGCCTTCCAGATTTACGGGGATTTTTCGGGCTACAGCGATATAGCCATCGGAACGTCCAAGCTGTTTGGCATCAAGCTGATGCGGAACTTCAATGTGCCTTATTTCAGTCGCGACATTGCAGAGTTCTGGCGCAGGTGGCACATCTCGCTGAACACATGGCTTCGCGACTATGTGTACATCCCGATGGGAGGCAGCCGCGTGTCGAAGCCACGAATGGTTCTGAATACATTTGTCATCTTCCTTGTGAGCAGCATCTGGCACGGGGCTAACTGGACCTTTATGGTCTGGGGCTTGTTTCACACCCTCCTGTTCCTGCCCTTGCTGTTGACAGGCAAGAATCACAAGAACGCAAACATAGTGGCGGAGGGAAGAATGTTGCCGACCGTGAAGGAGGCGGTGCAGATGTTCTTGACATTTTTCCTGGTGACGATGGGATGGATTTTCTTCAGGTCGGAGAGCATAGAGATGGCCTTCGAGTATTTTCGGGGAATGATTCAGTGGGGGACGCTGCGGGCAGGATACCGCTTTTTCGTGTCGCCGGATGTGTTCCCAGAGAGCCTTTACATTATCATCATGCTGGTGGTGGAGTGGGTGCAGCGCGGGAAAGAGCATGCGCTTTCCGTTGATGCTACCACCAAGCGGGTGCTGCCCACTAACGTCTATGTGAGGACAGTCATCTATGCCGTCCTGCTGTTTTTGGTCTTCCTTCTTGGCAAGGGACAATCAACGTTCATTTATTTTCAATTCTAGGGGGTAGGTTATGAAGAGGTTCGTCAAAATGTCATTGTTGGGGACGCTGGTTTTTACCTTGCTGTGGATGGCTGTGGAGTGGTATCAGCCCATGGTGGTAAACAAATTCTCCTACAAGGCCAATTATATGGACAATAATGCTGAGATGATAAAAACGCTGATTCTGGGAAATTCATACATGGAGAACTCCTTCAATCCGCATTTGCTTGGCGACAGCGTTTTCGACTTGGCGGTTTCAGCGCGTTGGATATACTATGACGACCAGCTGCTTGCCCGGTATATCCCAAGGATGAGCAACCTCAAAAACGTTATTTTTGGCATGGGGTATGCCGAGCCTTTTTACCGGTCTTTCAATTGTCCGGAAGAAGATATAGTCATATCCGGCTACCAAGAGTATATGCATCGCAAGTTTATGAATATTCCCTACGAAGGGGAAATGGCCCATTGGGTTGGTCTGTTTGAGGGTTATATCAACATAGAGTCCTTGTTTGACGATAAGATTCCGGATTCTATAGGATGCAACCTGATGCGTGGGCAGGTGGAAGGATGGGAGCGTTCTTTTAATATAGACCCCGATGTTATAAACAACCCTGACGCAAAGGCGCAGATTGAGGAGTATACGGGATATCTGAGGGATATGGCCAGATTGTGTCATGAACATAACGTCAGGTTTATTGTGATCACACCCCCGTATTCTAATCCGTACATTGTCAATGTCAAGCAAGAGGGCGTCGATGTCTTGCATGGAATGATTGAGCGTATCCGTTCCGAATATCCGATTGATTATAAGGACTATATTCGTGACGAGCAGTTCAGGGCAGATTCCATTTACTTCAACAGCTCCCACTTGAATTCCGTCGGTGCCAGCATGTTTGCCCTTCGGGTTAAGGAGGATTTCGGATTGTGACCGAACCGTCAAGGGTGTCAACCGTCAACCCGTAAACTGCAATTGCAATCACCAACAAATCCTGCTATTTTTCGGTGGGGTTTGTTTTTTTTGTATCTTTGCAGACTAATGTATTGAACTATGAAATTACGTGTCACTATCATAACAACCTTGTTTGCCCTGCTGACAGCGGTGGCTTCGGCTCAGACCGTCACTGTCACCCCGACTGAGGCTACCATTCAGCCCGGTCAAACGGTGACCTTCACCGCCTCGGGCGCGATGTATTACCAGTGGTCGCCCGCCACAGGGCTCAACACCACCGAGGGACCGGTAGTGATAGCCTCGCCATCGGTGACCATCACCTACACCTGCGAGGGCTATGCCCCTGGAGCCGAGAGCGTTGTCAACGGCAACTTCGACAATGGCAACACGGGCTTCACCTCCGACTATGAGTACAACTCCAACCTGTGGAACGAGGGAACCTACTTCGTGGACTCCGACGCCAGCCTGCATCATGAGAACTTCCACGGCACCGGTCACGGCGACGGCGGCAACTTCATGATGGTGAACGGCGCCATCAACCCGGGCACGCAGGTGTGGACGCAGCAAATCACGGTGAACCCTAACAAATACTACGCCTTCTCCACCTGGGCTTGCACCCTGGCGGGCGGCGCATCGCAAGTGGCTCGCTTGCAGTTCAGCATCAACGGCACCCAGATTGGCGATATCTTCTCGGCTCCCGACCAGACGCAGGTGTGGCAGCAGTTCTATGAGCTGTGGTACAGCGGCAACGCCACTACAGCCACCATCACCATACTGAACCAGAACACCGGCGGCGACGGCAACGACTTCGGACTGGACGACATCTCATTTCGCGAGCTGGTGCTGGTGGGCTCACCCACCTGTACGGTCTACGTGGGCAGCATGAGCGCCTCGGCCACCGCCGACGACACGGAGCTCTGCGAGGGCGAGTCGACCATCCTGCACGCTTGGCCCACCGGCGGCTCGGGTAACTACTCCTTCAGCTGGACGCCTGCCGCCAGCCTCAACAACGCCAACTTGCAGGAGCCTGAGGCCACACCACCCGTCGGCACCACCACCTATACCTGCCACGTGACCGACAACAGCTGGGGCAGTTCGCAAAACGTCAGCGTCACCATCACTGTGCATCCCAACGAGGAAGCCCACGAGTATGATACCATCTGTGCCGGAACCTCTTACGACTTCTACGGCCAGACGTGTAGCGAACCAGGGACGTATGAATACATCACGCAGACGCAATACGGCTGCGAGAAGACCATCCACCTCCATCTCGACAACTGGCCGACCTACGACGAGACCACCATCACGGAATATCTCTGCGCCGGCGAGAGCTATACCTTCTACGGCACGCAATATGACTACACCTGCCAACAGGCTTACACCGACCATACCATTCACGGCTGCGACAGCATCGTGCGCCTCAACCTGACCGTGTATCCCGCCAACGACACCACCCTTGTGGATGCCACCATCTGCGTGGGCCAGTTCTACGACTTCCACGGGACGCACTACGACCAGGACGGACAGGTGGCCTACTTCGACACCCTTGACCAGCACGGTTGCCTGAAGGTGGAGAAACTGATGCTCAGCGTGGACGAATACCAGATGCCCCCCGTCGTCTATCAGTATGAGTGCTACGAGTACGGCACCACGCCCTCGTGGACTTGGGACAAGACGGGCATCACCTATCACGAGGACACGGTGGACGAAATCATCCTGCCCGACCCGAACGGCGGTTGCGACGTGCGCCACAGGCTCGACCTGAAGTTCCATCAGGAGTTCTATCACGAGGAAAACAAGGTGGCCTGCGACTTCTACACCTGGCCCGTCAACGGACAGACTTATACCGAGAGCCAGGATGAGGTAGTGGTGACCTTCCACAACGATTTTGGCGACAAGCAGTGCGACAGCATCTACGTGTTGCACCTGCAAATCAGCGACTATGAGACCACCGACCTCTCCCTCGCCGACGACGAGCGTTGCGACAGCTACCTATGGGATTCCCACGGGAAGCCATACACCACCGACGACATTGACCCCGCTGACCATGTCTTCACCGAGTCGGGCGACTATCACCGCACCTACAAGAACATACAAGGCTGCGACAGCATCGTGACGATACACATGGACTTTGTGTACACACCCCAGCCCACCGAGATACACCCTTTGGATGACGCTAACCAGTTTCCGCATTGGGTGATTACCGCCACCGAATTCCAAATCAACGCGTATGACTTTGGTGTCTACGAGGAAGGACATCCCTGGCACAGCCCGTGGGATTCCATCGTTTGGGCTTTCGAGAACCCCGACGTCCTGTGGCTGCTTGAACCCGACACGACCACCGCGCCGATCGGAAAGCATTGCAAGATGTACGTGCTGAACCATGTGGACGACACCGTTTGGCTCGACGTCACCGTCTACGGGCAATGCGGNNTGCTCCTGTGGCTACCGTTTACCCTAATCCGACGAATGGAACGATTATTGTAGAGGCAAGCAATATTGAACGTGTGCGCGTCTTTGACATGATGGGACAGACCCTCTTCCACCTCGATTGTGCTCCGACCGACAGCCTCGTCGTGGACCTCAACGACATGAGACCAGCGGTCTATCTCATTGAAATCAAGACAAGCGACGGAATATCTAAACAGCGAATCATTATCAGCAGATAACATGTTTATGCGAAAAGGTGTTTTATTCAGCCTTTGGCTTCTACTGGCAGGCGGCCTCGCGCTGACTTCCTGCACAAAAAACGACGAGACCACTATCTCACTCATCGGGACGGAATACTATGTCGACGACATCCTGTCGGTGGTGCCCGACACGCTACAAGCGCAGTTCTTTGCCGACTTCGGCACGCTCTATAAGGGCCCTGTGCCTCCCAAGATTGAGGGTAGCTATGTGTTGAGTCCCAAGCAGCGTGTCGCGTCCAATTTGGCTGCATCAGAATGGCCCTTGCAAGTTGTCGAGCCGGATGTCTATTTGCGTTTCTCAAAACAGCACAACGGTATCGTGGCAATGGATTTGAATGATGCCACTGAGACCTTTACCGACACGGTCTTCGTTTGTGGCAGCGGCGATGCCTTTATGGTGTATTTCATCGAGGATAAAGCCTACGAGATGGAGGTCGACAACCATACGTATCATGTGACGATGAAGCGAGGCGTGGTGATGAAAGGCAAGGTGGCCCCGGATGGGTTGTCGGACTTCCGTTATGCCAGCATCGTTATGGATGTCGAGGATGATTCAGGAGGCCTGATAGGACAATACAGCAAAGGGTCTTATTTTATTTACAAGGATGGCGACGGAAAGGCCGTGAGTCAGGATTGGTAAAAGATTGAGATGATGAAAAGGTGTCTTATAGTCATAAGTTTGCTGCTCGGCATGAGCGCAATTTCGATGGCCCAAATGAGCCGGAATAGCCAGCAGAAGGAAGCTGTGTCCATTGGCGTCAAGGGTGGACTGAATGTTCCGCAGATGTGGTACTTCGGGAATCACGCCTTAAGCCAGTTGGACCAAAAGTGGAACTTTACGCCCACGGGTGGACTCTTCGTCGAGATTCCTGCAGGCGATGTGCTGATTATTGCTCCCGAGGCTATGTATGTCCAACGGGGCACGGATATGGAATATACCCACATCTCTGGTACCCAAGTACATTACGCGATGAATGTGTCCTATGTTGACCTCCGTGTGCCTTTCGAGTTCCGTCTGCCTGTCAATCGGGCTTTTCAGCCCTTCGTTGTGGCTGGAGCTGAGGCGGGTATGCGTCTGTTCGGGACGATTCATATCGACCGTACCGCTCCTGCGTTGGACGAGACCATCGACGTGGGCGATGCCAACATGGGTCTTATCCATGCGGGTGTGTTTGGTGGAGTAGGGGTGCGTAGCCGCTTCAATATCGGGGCAATGGGTATGGTGGTGAAGCTGTCGGCAAGCTACCATCAAGGACTGTTGGACACTTATTCCGCAATGGAAAAAGAGGGAACGGCACAATCCGTCAACGTGAATGCCTATCAGATAACGGGAAGCCGATTGCCGCGTGGCATCGAGGCGACTTTGGGTATTGCTATTCCCTTGGAGCGACAGGCCGACGATGCTTGCGCCACGTTCACGAAAGACCGTCGCTGGTTCAAGCACGGCAGAAGAGGTTATTATGGTTTTTGATTTGAACGATGCATTTCCTCTATCCTAATATGCTTTGGGGGCTGCTGGCCCTGCTGATTCCAGTCGCTGTCCACCTGTTCAACTTCAGGCGGCACAAGCTGGTGTATTTCAGCAATACTGCGATACTGCGCAACATCCAGCAGGAGAACGCAAAGACACGGAAACTGAAGTATCTGGTGACTTTGCTCTTGCGCTGCCTGTTTGTTGCGGCTTTGGTGCTGGCTTTTGCTTTTCCCTACAAACCTGAAAAACAGCTGAATGTCAATACAGAGGACAATCTCGTCGGCGTGTATATCGACAACTCTATGAGCATGAAGGGACAGTCGGCCCGCACTACTTTGCTGGAGGATGCACGGCTGTCGGTCCGTGACTTGGTGCACAAACTGAGCCCCTCAGCCCGATACCTCCTGATGACCAACAGCTTCGAAGTGCAGAATGAATATCCCATGAACAAGGAGGAGATGCTCGACCAGCTCGACCGCATGAGTCCCGAGGGCCCGCCAGTCGCATTGGGCGAGGTGATTGACCGTTTCGGGATGCTGGCCAAACAACATGGTTTTGCCACTTCTACGATGTTCGTCTATTCTGATTTCCAACGCAATACCTTCGACTTGTCCGCTGCTCATGCCGATACGTCGATGCAGGTGGTGGTGGTCCCGATGATGCCTGAGTTCAAGTCCAATCTCTATGTCGACTCGGTGTGGCTGGCTTCTCCCATAGTCCAACCCGGATTGACCAATGACCTCAATGTGCGAGTGGTCAACCAGAGTGACAAGGAGATGAAGGGCTTGCCCGTTGTTTTCACCATGAATGGGATGATGGCGGCATCGACGACGGTGGATTTGGAGAAGAACGGCAGCGCCGAAATCGCGATGCAGTTTGTGGTGGATCATACCGGTGAGCAGTTTTGCAGCGTCAGTCTGACGGATTATCCTATCACTTTCGACGACACATACGATTTTGTGCTTCATGTCAGACCGAGTTTGTCGGTGGTTGAAATAGGTGAAAGTCCATATTGCTCCTTGGTTTTTGACGATGACGGGCAGTTCAGCTATACCCTGATGGAGCCTTCGCGCATCGATTTGAGCAGAATCGCCCAAGCCCAACTGCTGATAGCGAACGAATCCGCCGTGATGAACGAAACCCTGCAACAGACGCTGATGGATGCTGTTGAGGAAGGAGCGAGCTTGATGGTGTTCCCTTCGGTCGACGACCCGAAGCATTTCCAATTCCTGTATGAGAAACTAGGACTTCGGCTGATGGAAACCGATACCATTCAAACGGTAGCCGAAGACCTCGCCCTGCATCACGACTTTTTCAGCGACATGATAGTGAACCTCCCGCAGCACCCCGATCTCCCCAAGGTGAGACAACATATCCTTTTGAAGAACAATGGTGTGGCCTCTGTTCTGATGAACCTGCAGAACGGTGACCCGCTGATGATATCTGTGCCCGTGGGGAAGGGAAGGGCTTTTGTCTTCGCAACGGCCTTAAGCCACGATTGGAGCGATTTGGCCGATAACACCCTGTTTGTCCCGATGATGATTAAAGCAGCCTTGTTGGGTACCCATTCGGGTTGTTCGGCTTATACGCTCGGCGTGGATAAGATGCTAGTATTAAGCGACGTGATTCTTGAAGGCGATCACAAGTACATGCTTTCCAATGCCGACAGGAGCTATATGTTGATGCCGGCTTCGGAAACACGTAACGGAAGGGTTTATCTCTACCTGAACGACAACCTCCCTTCAGCTGGCTTTTATGACCTGCTGGCGAACGACACCGTGTGTCGTGTAACCGCCTGGAATGAGAGCCGAGTGGAATCAAGGATGGACTATGTAGAACGCGACGAAGTGAATAAGACGTTTTTAGGAGCGGGATTCAATGTGGCTGCCGTACTCGATACAACCGATTTTTCCACCAATGATTGGGTGGAGGCAATGGCCCGTCAGTCTTCTTTATGGAAGTTTTTTGTCCTGATGGCGCTTTTCGCGCTACTTGGAGAGGTGGCTATTCTGCGATTTTGGAAGTGAGAGAGCATTTCTATATTAATATAATGTGTAATTTTTCTCTGCAAAATAATATTGGATTAAATTTTTTCTTCTTGACAATCAGAGTGATGGTGATTAGATATGAAAATAATTGAAAAAAGTTGTTGCGGGTAAGGAAAAAGGTTGTACTTTTGC
>LXOW01332038.1_pt1 | contig 16709 bp, 17 predicted proteins | sample 1368591 | NCBI WGS metagenome assembly LXOW01 (sample SAMN04884650, study PRJNA319009) | bovine gut metagenome | isolation source: Cow rumen | host: Bos taurus | place: Italy: Legnaro (PD) | collected 2014-07-09 | reverse complement strand
TAGATATCGACGGCAAGCAGCATATCGCTGAACTCATCGAGCAGATGGCTGACATTCCCGGCGTGGAGTGGATCAGGTTGCACTATGCCTATCCGACACATTTTCCCTGGGACTTACTGCGCGTAATGCGGGAGAAACCGAACGTCTGCAAGTATCTGGACATCGCCCTGCAACATATCTCAGACCACATGCTCCAGCGGATGCAGCGCCACGTGACAAAGGCAGAGACGTACGAGCTCGTGGAGAGATTGCGCCGTGAGGTACCTGGTATCTGCATCAGGACGACGCTGATGGTGGGATTCCCCGGTGAGACTGAGGCTGACTTCGAGGAACTCAAGCAGTTTGTCAAGTGGGCCCGTTTCGAGCGAATGGGAGCCTTTGCTTATTCAGAGGAGGAAGGAACCTATTCGGCCGAGCATTATGAGGACGATGTGCCGGAGGATGTGAAGCAGCTGCGCCTCGACAAACTGATGCGCATCCAGCAGAACATCAGTGCTGAACTGGAAGAAAATAAGGTGGGGAAGACCTTCAAGGTCGTCATCGACCGTCAGGAGGGCGACTATTATGTGGGCAGGACGGAATACTGCTCGCCGGAGGTCGATCCAGAGGTGCTCATCCCCGTGAGTGACGGACAGTTGGCCATCGGCGAATTCTACGATGTGGAGATGACTGATGCCGAGGCTTTCGATTTATATGGAACCATTTTAAAATAAGATATTATGACTAATAAAGATTTCATAGCAGAATTGGCACAGCGAACTGGGTATTCACCTGAGGACACCCAGCGAATGGCCAATCTCCTTTTTGAGACGATGGGAGACCGTTTTCAGGAAGATGAATCTGTGCTCGTTCCGACATTCGGAACTTTCGAGGTGAAGAAGAAACTTGAGCGTGTGATGGTGAACCCGTCAACGGGGCAGCGGATGCTCGTGCCCCCCAAGTTGGTGCTGAACTTCAAACCCAACGTGAATTGGAAGGAACGTGTAAAGAATGGAGGAAATGCCTAATGGGAAAGTTGACAATACAAGATATCGCAAAAGTGCTGTGTGACCGAAAAGGTCTGACGAAGAAGGAAGCCGATAACTTCGTTAACGAGATGTTCGACATCATCCAGCAGGCACTGGAGCGAGACATGATCGTGAAGGTGAAAGGACTTGGAACCTTTAAGATCATCGATGTGGATCCCCGTGAGAGCGTGAACGTGAATACAGGTGAGAGGGTGCTCATTGACGGACATAGCAAGATTACCTTCACATCGGATCAGTTACTGAAGGAGATCGTGAACAAGCCCTTCTCGCAGTTTGAGACCGTCGTGCTGAATGATGGCGTGGATTTCTCGGAAGAGGCTGCTTCGGGTGCTTATGTCAATCCGGAAATGGCTGAGGAACTGAAAGCCTCGGCTGAAGCAGCAACGCAGACGGAGGCACCTGCAGATTCTGCTTCGATGCCCCTCGTGGATTTCGTGAATCATGATCCGTCTTTCGAGAAGCCTGTCACGTTGGGAGAGCCTCAAGATGCGGAAATACCGGCACCTGTAGAGGAACCCGTCGTCGAGGAGAAAGTCTCTGAGCCGGTTAGCTCACCCGCATCTGAGTCAGTCAGTGCCCCCACACCTGAGACGGCAGAAGTGCCTGTCGCAGAGACGGTTGAAGCGCCTGCGGACGAGGAACCTGAGGAGGAACCAGATGAAAAAAACGTCTATGAAGAAGAAGGCTCTGGCAGTCGGAAGTGGCAGACGGCAGCAGTGGCCCTGCTAGTGGGACTTGGTGCCGGTTATCTGTTGGGTAACTATTTCCCGATGAATGGGGGACAGCCAGTCGAGACCTTGCCCCCATCTGTGGAGACTCCTAAGGTGGTTGCAAAGGATACGTTGGCTATCGATTCGACGGTGGCCAAGACTGCAGCCCCTGAGGGCGTACAGCCTGCAGATGCTGTCGCAGAGAAGGCAGAAGAACCCAAGACCGATGTGACGACAGAAGCAGGAAAGAACAACGAGGCTGTCAAGCAGACAGAAGCATCAACAGTAGCCCCTAAGGCATCGGAGACGAAGCCCGCGGCTAAACCTGCGGAGACGAAGCCTGCTGCGCCTGTCGCTGAAGAGAATGACAAGTATGCAGCGATGGATGCCCGCGTGAGAACTGGCGCTTACCGTATTGTCGGCACAGAGAGAGTGATGAAGGTGAAAGAGGGTGATAATCTCCGGAGGATAGCCCAGCGGACACTCGGACCCGACATGGAGTGCTATATAGAAGTTTATAACGGACTGACAGCTGCATCACCGCTGAAGGCCGGACAGGAGATCAAGATTCCGAAGCTGCAGCTGAAGAAAAAAAAGACGCAGACCGCTAAATAAATAAGAACAGTAAAAACAAAGAAATATTATGGCAGAAGCTATTGACATCCGTGAACTGAATATCCGGATAGAACAACAAAGTGCATTTGTGACAAATCTTGTGGCCGGCATGGACCAGGTCATCGTAGGACAGAAGCATCTCGTGGATTCACTACTGATTGGTTTGCTGAGTGACGGACATATCCTGTTGGAAGGTGTGCCTGGTCTGGCTAAGACCTTGGCTATCAAGACCCTCTCGCAGTTGATTGACGCAGACTACAGTCGTATCCAGTTTACGCCAGACCTGTTGCCTGCCGACGTTATCGGTACAATGATCTACTCGCAGAAAGACGAGAAGTTCCAGGTGAAGCAAGGTCCTGTGTTTGCAAACTTCGTGTTGGCAGATGAAATCAACCGTGCTCCGGCAAAGGTGCAGAGTGCCCTGCTCGAAGCCATGCAGGAGAAGCAGGTGACCATCGGCAGCGAGACTTTCAAGTTGCCGAATCCCTTCCTCGTGATGGCTACGCAGAACCCCATCGAACAGGAAGGCACCTATCCGCTGCCTGAGGCACAGGTGGACCGTTTTATGCTGAAGGTGGTCATCGACTATCCATCGCTCGATGAGGAGAAGAAGATTATCCGTGAGAACATAGCCGGTGAGATGCCGACGGTAAGACCTGTAACGACAGCCGATGAAATCCTGAGGGCTCGTAGCGTGGTGCGTGAGGTGTATCTCGACGAGAAGATTGAGCAATATATCGCTGACATCGTGTTTGCTACCCGTTATCCGGATCGCTATGGGCTGAAAGACCTGAAGGACATGATCTCATTCGGTGGTTCGCCCCGTGCCTCTATCAATCTGGCCAAGGCCGCTCGTGCCTATGCTTTCATCAAGCGTCGAGGCTATGTGGTGCCTGAGGATGTGCGTGCTGTGGCCCATGATGTGTTGCGTCATCGTATTGGCTTGACTTATGAGGCTGAGGCCAGCAACATCACCAGCGAGGAAATCGTGTCGAAGATCATCAATAAGGTGGAAGTGCCTTAAAAGGAATAGTGAAGAGTGAAAAGTGAATAATTTGCTACCGCTCTGATGGAAACAAGTGAAATAATCAAGAAGGTTCGTAAGATTGAGATCAAGACCCGTGGTCTGAGTTCAAACATCTTTGCCGGCCAGTACCATAGCGCCTTCAAGGGTAGGGGTATGGCCTTCAGCGAGGTGCGTGAATATCAGTTTGGCGACGATGTGCGAGATATCGATTGGAATGTGACTGCCCGTTTCCACCGTCCTTATGTGAAGGTGTTTGAGGAAGAGCGTGAGTTGACGGTCATGCTGATGATTGACGTTAGTGGCTCATTGGACTTCGGTACCCAGCATCAGATGAAGCGTGATATGGTGACGGAGATTGCTGCAACTATTGCTTTCTCTGCCATTCAGAACAACGATAAAATCGGCGTCGTGTTCTTCTCTGACCGTATTGAGAAGTATATCCCGCCTAAGAAGGGCCGTAAGCATATCCTCTATATTATCCGTGAGATGCTGGATTTCCATCCGGAATCGAAACGGACGGACGTGAAGCAGGCGGTGGAGTTCTTGTCGGGTGTTCAGAAACGTCGTACGACGGCCTTTATCCTCAGTGACTTCTACGTCAGGGAAGACTTCCAGCAGTCGCTGCAGATCTGTAGCCGTAAGCACGATGTAGTGGCCATCCAGGTGTATGACGTCCGTGCTAAGGAATTGCCCGACGTGGGCTTGATGAAGGTGGTGGATGCAGAGACGGGTTTTGAACAGTATATTGATACCAGCTCTAAGCGGCTGCGCCGAGACTACCAGCGCTACTGGACAAGTAGGCAGGCACAGTTGGAGGAAACCTTCAACAAAAGCAATGTTGATCATGTCAGCATCGCGACGAATGAGGATTTCGTGAAGTCGTTGTTGCTATTGTTTAAACAAAGGAGTTAATGAAAAGATTAGTCTTTCTTATCGCATTGACAGTCAGCGTGTTCAGATTATCTGCGCAAGTTTCGGTAGAAGTCCAGATTGACTCTATCGAGATGTTCGTAGGACAGCAAGTACACCTGACACTGACGGCTCATGCGAAGGAGAACGCAAAGGTGGAGTTCCCGGCGTTCAAGCCCACTCAGTATATCACCCCTGGTGTGGAGGTCCTGAACAGTGAGCAGCGCCCCGATGTGTCACAGGACAACGGTTTTATGGCCAGGTCGATTGTCTATACGCTGACCTCATTTGACGACACCTTGTATTACCTGCCGCCCATGACTGTGAAGATTGACGGCAAGCCCTATAAGAGTAAGAGTCTGGCTCTGAAGGTGCTGACTATCGAGGTGGATACGGCCCATGTCGATCAGTTCTTCGGACCTAAGGACGTGCAGGATAACCCCTTCCAGTGGAGCGACTGGAGTCTCTCCTTCTGGTTGAGCGTGTTGATGCTGGTGCTGTTGGCGGTGACTTACTATCTGTATCTGCGCCTGCGTGACAACAAGCCGATTATCAAGACGATACGTATTGTAAAGCGGCTATTGCCTCATCAGAAGGCTATGAAGGAGATAGAACAGATCAAGGCTGATAAGATGGTTAGCTCGGAGAACTCGAAAGAGTACTATACGAAACTGACGGACACTTTGCGCAAATATATCGAGGAGCGCTACGGCTTTAACGCTATGGAGATGACCAGCAGTGAAATCATTGAGAAGCTAACTGCCACCCAGGATGAGAATGCCATCAGTGAGTTGCGCCAGCTCTTCCTGACGGCGGACCTCGTGAAGTTTGCCAAATACTCGACGCTCATCAACGAGAACGACCGCAACCTCGTGAATGCCATTGACTTCATTAACCAGACGAAGCAGGAAGATGTGCCGGTAGAGGAGACGGTGAAGCCGCAGTTGACGGAGGAAGACCAGCGGTCGCAGAAGGCTCGTAGGGTGCTTCGTACCGTTATTACCATACTGGCGGTGGTCAGTGCACTGTTGTTTGTCTATGTGGTCTATACACTTTATCTGTTATTGAATTAAAAGGAACTAAATGGAATTTGCCAATAAAGAATATCTGTTTCTGCTCCTGTTGATCATACCTTATTTAATATGGTATGTGATGTACAGGAAGAAAACCGAGCCCACGATGCGGATGAGTGATACCTTTGCTTTCCGTTTCGCACCCAAGAGCTGGAAGGTGCGGCTGATGCCGCTATCCATGCTGTTGAGGGTATTGGCCTTTGTCATGATTATCTTGGTGCTGGCACGTCCTCAGACCCATAACTCATGGGCCAGCAAGACGGTGGAAGGTATCGATATCATGTTGGCGATGGACGTTTCGACGAGTATGCTGGCAGAGGATCTGAAGCCAAATCGTATCGAGGCCGCCAAGCAGGTGGCTGCAGAGTTCATCATTGGTCGCCCCAACGACAATATCGGTCTAAGCATTTTTGCGGGTGAGGCGTTTACACAGTGTCCGATGACCACTGACCACACCTCCTTGCTGAACCTGTTGCAGAACGTGCAGACTGATATCGCTGCCAGAGGATTGATTGAGGATGGTACGGCCATCGGTATGGGACTGGCCAATGCTGTCAGTCGTCTGAAGGAGTCGAAGGCCAAGAGCAAGGTCGTTATCTTGTTGACCGACGGTAGTAACAATCGTGGTGATATCTCCCCGATGACTGCTGCCGAGATTGCTAAGAGTCTGGGCATCCGTGTCTATACCATCGGTGTCGGCACAAATAAGGTTGCTCCGTATCCGATGCCTGTGGCTGGGGGTGTGCAGTACGTGAACATCCCGGTGGAGATCGACACGAAGACTCTCAGCGAGATTGCTGCCGCTACGGAAGGTGATTTCTATCGGGCCACGAATACCAAGGAGCTTCGCAATATCTATAAGGAGATCGACCAGTTGGAGAAGAGCAAACTGAACGTGAAGAAGTTCAGCAAGCGCTATGAGGCCTATCAGCCTTTCGCCTTGGCTGCTATTATTGCTCTGTTGTTGGAGTTGCTGTTGCGTATAACTATTTTCAGGAGGATACCGTAATATGTTCAGATTTGAAAGTCCTATATATCTCTATCTGTTGGTGCTGATTCCCTTGTTGGCACTGATTAGGTTTTTGTCGTATAGAAACCAGAAGAAGCGGCTGCGTAAGTTCGGTGAGCCATCATTATTGAAGGCCCTGATGCCCGATGTGTCGCGATTCCGTCCTTCGGTGAAGTTCTGGATCCTGCAAGGCGCCCTTGCGCTGTTGATCGTGATGCTGGCTCGTCCTCAGATGGGTACGAAGATCAATCACGAGAAGCGTGTCGGTATCGAAACGATCATCGCGATGGATATCAGTAACTCGATGCGGGCAGAGGATATCGTGCCGAGTCGTCTCGACCGTAGTAAGATGATGGTAGAGAATCTTGTCGATCATTTTACGAACGATAAGATTGGATTGATCGTGTTTGCTGGTGATGCGTTCGTACAGCTGCCAATTACCAGCGACTATGTCTCGGCCAAGATGTTTCTCTCGAGTATCGACCCCTCGATGATTGCTTCTCAGGGTACGGATATCGCCCGGGCTATCGAGATGGCCTCGCACAGCTTCACCCAAGAAGAAGGTATCGGCAAGGCAATTGTTGTGATTACCGACGGTGAGGATCACGAGGGTGGGGCCGTAGAGGCTGCTGAGGCTGCGAAGAAAAATGGCATGCGTGTCTATGTGCTGGGTGTCGGTTCAACGCAGGGTGCACCAATCCCGGTTCCTGGTACAGGCAACTACATGCAGGACAATACGGGTAATACCGTGATGTCGGCCTTGAATGAAGATATGTGTAAGCAGGTGGCTCAGGCTGGTGGTGGTGCTTATATCCATGTGGAGAATAACAGCGCCGCTCAGGAGCAGTTGGACAATGAGTTGGACAAGTTGGCGAAAAAAGAGACTTCGACAGCTGTCTATAGTGAGTTTGACGAGCAGTTCCAGGCCTTCGGTGTACTGGCTCTGTTGCTGTTGATTCTGGAAATCTGTATCTTCGACCGTAGGAACCCGTTGTTGAAACATGTTTCCCTGTTCGGCAAGCGAAAGGTTGCTGTCATGCTGTTGCTCCTGACCGTTTTGTCGGCTACGGCACAGACCGATCGCCAGTATATCCGTCAGGGCAACAAGCAGTTCCGTATGGGTGACTATCCTAATGCTGAGGTGTCTTATCGAAAGGCCATCGAACAGAACCCCAAGAATCCGCAGGCCTCTTTTAACTTAGGCAATGCACTGATGGCTCAGAAGAAGGACTCTGCTGCTGTTACCCAGTTTGAGAACGCCTCAAGACTGGAGACAAATCCATTGCGTAAGGCCCAGTCGTTTCATAATATCGGTGTGATTTGTCAGACCCATAAGATGTACGGAGAGGCTATTGAGGCGTATAAGAATGCCTTGCGCTTGAACCCAAATGACGACGAGACACGCTATAATCTCGTGCTCTGTAAACATCAGAAGCAGAAGCAAGACCAGCAAAAGCAGAATCAGGGCAATGACGATCAGAAGAAGGATGATCAGAAGAAAGACGACCAAAAGAAAGATCAGAATTCTGATAAGCAGGATGACAAAAAGCAGCAAGAGCAACAGAAGCCTCAGATGAGCAAGGAAAATGCGGAGCAGTTGTTGAATGCAGCTATCCAAAACGAGAAACAGACGCAGGACAAACTGAAAAAAGCCCAGCAGCAGCCGCAGCGTCGGGCTAATCAGAAGAATTGGTGATTTTGTTAATAGGAGAAGTTAATAGATAATAAGAAATAGTGAAGAATAGAGTGAGTTTGTATAGAGATGACGTGAAGGTGACCTGGGGGGTGAAAGTACTGCTGGTACTATTCACTATTCACTGTTCATTATTCACTTCATATGCTCAAACGTTGACGGGCGCTGCACCCTCGCATGTGGCTGTGGGCGAGCAGTTCCGTCTGACCTATACGGTGAACACCCAAAACGTCAGTGATTTTCGTGCAGGCGATATCCCTGATGCTCTGGAGGTTCTCATTGGTCCTAATCGTTCCATGCAGTCGAGCTATCAGATGATCAACGGTCATACCAGCTCCACTTCGTCGATTACCTATACTTATATTGTCAGTGCCACGAAGAATGGTACCTTTACCATTCCTCCTGCACATGTAGTTGTCAATGGGAAAAGTATCGCCTCTAACGCCTTAACCATTAAGGTGTCTGGGTCGGCAAGTTCTGCTCGACAGCAGCGCCATCAACAGGATGACGATGGTGGTGAGATGCGTGATGCGGGTAGTCAGATATCCGGCTCCGACCTTTTCATCAAGGTGAGTGCCAACAAGAATCGTGTGCATGAACAGGAGCCTATTCTGCTGACATATAAGGTCTATACGCTGGTGTCGCTGACCCAACTGCGTGGTGATATGCCCGACCTGAAGAGTTTCTATTCTCAGGAAGTTGAGCTACCACAGCAGAAGAGTTTTTCCATTGAACGTGTGAACGGACGACCTTATCGTACTTGTACGTGGAGCCAGTATGTGATGTTCCCGCAGATGACGGGTAAGTTGCAAATTCCGAGTATCACCTTTGAGGGTATTGTGGTACAGCAGAACCGCAATATCGATCCCTTTGAGGCGTTCTTTAATGGAGGTTCAGGCTATATTGAAGTGAAGAAGAAGATTGTGGCTCCGGGTATAGAGATTCAAGTTGATCCGCTGCCACAGCGACCAGCCAACTTCTCTGGCGCCGTGGGAAAGTTCTCGATTTCGGCCCAGTTGGATAAGACTGAGACCAAGGCCAATGACCCTGTCACTTTGCGTGTGATTGTCAGTGGTGCTGGTAACCTGAAACTTATCAAGCAGCCTGTCGTGAATTTTCCGAAAGACTTTGATAAATATGAGCCGAAGGTGACCGATAAGACCAAACTGACGTCGAGTGGCATCGAGGGTTCGATGATCTACGATATGCTGGTAGTGCCCCGTCATCAGGGCAAATACGAGATTCCACCAGTGGAGTTTACCTATTTCGATACATCTACCAAAAGCTATAAAACTGTGAAGAGTGAGGGCTTTACCCTTGACGTGGCAAAAGGCGCGGGCGCAGGTAAGGTGAACGACTTCTCCGGTCAGGAACTTCAGGAGTTAAGCAAAGACATCCGGTATATCAAAACAGGCGATGTGCGTCAGCATTCACTTGATGACTTCTTCTTCGGATCGACGGCCTATTGGATCTGTCTAGTGGTGTTGGCCTTGACTTTCATCACGCTGTTCGTCGTGTTCCGTCAGCGGGCTATTGAGAATGCAAATGTGACGAAGATGCGTGGTAAGAAAGCCAACAAGGTCGCTACAAAACGTCTGAAGAAAGCCGCCAGCCTGATGGGTGACAACAAACCGGCTGAGTTCTATGATGAGGTGCTGCGAGCACTCTGGGGCTATGTCGGTGATAAGCTGAATATTCCCGTCGAGCAGCTCTCGCACGACAATATCAGTCAACGTCTGGCAGAACGGGAAGTCAGCGATGCCACCATCCAACAGTTTGTGAGTGCCCTTGACGACTGTGAATTTGAGCGTTATGCCCCAGGCGACCCGAAGGGAAATATGAAGAAAGTATATCATAAGGCGATGACAGCTATCGAGAAGATTGAAGAGACAATGAAGAAACGTCGCAGTTCGAAGGCTATGCTGCTCCTCTTGTTGCTGCTTCTGCCTGCTACAGCATCAGCAGTCACAAAGGCAGAGGCTGACAGTGCATATGCCCGCGGCCACTACCAGCAGGCTATTAAGGACTATGAGGCTTTGCTGAAAGAAGGTGCAGCCGCAGAGTTGTACTATAATCTGGGAAATGCCTACTATCGTTCGGAGAATATCACGAAGGCCGTGCTGAACTACGAACGAGCCCTGTTGCTCTCGCCAGGTGACCGCGATATCCGCTTCAATCTGCAGATTGCGAATTCAAAGACCATCGACAAGATTGTACCAGAGTCGGAGATGTTCTTTTTTACGTGGTATCGGACGCTGGTGAACCTGATGAGTGTTGACGGTTGGGCCAGGATGTCACTGATCTCACTGGTGCTAGTCATCGTGCTCCTGTTGATCTATTTGTTCTCTGACCGTCTGTGGCTTAGGAAGATAGGTTTCTTCGGGGGTATCTTTTTGTTGGCGGTATTCCTGTTTAGTAATCTTTTTGCCTGGCAGCAGAAGCAGAACTTGCTATACCGCAAGGGTGCTATCATCACTGCTTCGTCGGTGACTGTTAAAAGCACACCTGCCCAGAATGGAACCGATCTGTTTGTGCTTCATGAAGGGACGAAAGTGATTATCACCGATGGTTCGATGAAAGGCTGGAAAGAAATCCGTATTGCTGATGGCAAGGAAGGATGGATTGAAACTACAAAACTGGAAGAGATATAAGCTATGATGATATTTGACCTCCTTCTGACCAGTGATGGTCTCTTGCCGACACTTGAAAACATCGATCGACAAGCTTTGTTAGCTGTGAATGGTAGCGACTCCCTTTATTTGGACCGAGTCGCTCATGTACTGACGACGGCCATCACGTGGCTGCCTCTATATCTCAGTCTGTTTTATATCGTTTTGAAGAACAACGATACCTTTCGCAAGATATTGTTTGTTGTAGGGTGTGCAGGACTCTGTGTGCTTTTTGCCGGCAGTGTCGATGATTTGATTGTGAAACCTCTGGTAGGGCGTTGGCGTCCTACACATGATCCAGTTATTGGGACAATGGTCGATGTGGTTGATGGCTATAGGGGAGGGCGTTATGGCTTCTTCTCCGCCCATGCAGCCAATACCTTCAGTATTGCTGTGTTCTTTTGTTGGCTCATTAGAAGTCGTGTCCTGTCTATAGCACTGATTATATGGTCGTTGACAAACTGTTGGACGCGCTTGTACCTCGGTGTCCATTTCCCTGGTGATATCCTTGTAGGACTCCTTTGGGGAGGTACGGTTGGTACGGCAGTCTATTTTTTATATAAATGGGTATGTAATCGTACATCCCCATCGGGCCGACGCTTTTTCACAGACCAGAACACATCGACGGGCTATCTGCGCAAGGATTGTGACATACCGGTCTTTGTGTTGGTTGTTACCTTCTTGTTTGCCCTATTAAAATCATGTATTCTATGAATTCAAATCCCCGTCATATTCGTATCAGTGACTACAACTATCCTTTGCCGGATGAGCGTATTGCCAAGTTTCCTATAGCCCAGCGTGACCATTCGAAGTTATTGGTCTATCAGCATGGTGTTGTTGGAGAAGATGTTTTCTATCATCTTCCAAAATATCTGCCTAAGGGAGCACTCATGGTGTTTAACAATACCAAAGTGATTCAGGCCCGTATGCATTTCCGTAAGGAAACAGGTGCCTTGATAGAGGTCTTCCTGCTTGAACCCGCTGAGCCGTCAGACTACGAACTGATGTTCCAGACTACTGATCATTGTGCTTGGTATTGTCTGGTGGGAAATCTGAAAAAATGGAAAGAAGGAACCCTTGTCAGGGATATTGAGATCAAGGGGCAGGCGATTCGTGTATCAGCCACCAGAGGACCCGTGCATGGAACCTCCCATCGTATTGACTTCAGCTGGGATGGTTGCGTGAGTTTCGCAGAGATTATCGATGCGATGGGAGAACTGCCTATACCGCCATATCTGAATAGAGAAACACAGGAGAGTGACAAGACAACTTATCAGACAGTCTATTCGAAGATCAAGGGTAGTGTTGCCGCTCCAACAGCAGGATTGCATTTCACACCTGAGGTGTTGGCGGATCTTGATGCCCATGGGATAGAGCGGGAGGAACTGACCCTTCACGTGGGTGCCGGTACTTTCAAGCCTGTAAAGAGTGAAGAGATTGAAGGTCACGAGATGCATACCGAGTATATCAGTGTGCGCCGGGAGACCATTCAGAAACTGATCAAGCATGAGGGCTATGCCATCGCTGTGGGTACTACCAGTGTCAGAACCCTTGAGAGTCTCTATTATATGGGATTGAAGGTGATAGAGTCGCCCAACCTCAGCGAAGAGCAACTCCACGTGCAGCAATGGGAGCCGTATGAAAGAGTGGATCATGAAGATCGAATAGTGAATAGTGTTGAGGCTTTGAAGGCACTTGACAATTGGATGGGCAATCGAGGACTTGAGGTGCTTCATAGCAGTACACAGATTATCATTGCCCCTGGTTATGATTATCATATCGTCAAAATGCTTGTGACGAATTTCCATCAGCCACAGTCCACCTTGCTACTGCTTGTCAGTGCCTTTGTGAAAGGAGACTGGCATCAGATCTATGACTATGCGCTGGGTCACGATTTCCGCTTCCTGAGCTATGGCGACTCATCGCTACTCATACCGTAAGCGGGTGGGGGCTGTTTACGTTTACTTTATTTCAGACTGAGTTCGAAAAGCCTGTAAGAATACTAGTTCGTTTTGTCGAGTCGAATCATATGGAAGTAAATTCACTGAATTTGGTTACCAATTTCAGTGAATTTGCTCTTTTAATTCAGTGAATTTGTTATCTATATTCCTAAGCTAATTGATAGCATCTTTAGTGTTCGTGAATTCAAAAAACACTTGCATTGATGCTAATATAAAGGTGCTAAGCAGTCAGGTAAGTCATTGTTGCCTACGATTCACGGAAATTCAACCTTAAGGAAAAAGAAAGTTTAGTTTGTTTTGCTATATGTTTGTAGTTGTGGGTGACTCTTATCTCCACCACAGCCTTCTTGGTGGGGGAGGCATTACCATACCTATTATATATAAGGTGTATCTGAGGATATTTGTTATTCATTGTTAAGAGGTGTTATAATATTGTTAAAGGGAGTGTTGCGCATAGAACTGTGCATGAAAGTGCATCGGTCTATAAATAAAAAAATCTTTACTATAAAGAATTTATAAAGAATAAAAAGCGGAAAATCCATTGGAATTCCTGTAGGACAGACTTGAAAGAGGAGGTGGAAGCTATTACAAACAAAAAGAGAATGATGTTACTCATTCCCTTTGTTTACAGGTCTTTTGATGTAGTCGATAGGGGAATCGAACCCCTATGCCAAGATTGAGAATCTTGTATCCTAACCATTAGATGAATCGACCATCATAGCACTCTTAGAGACCCCTGCGGAAGGAGGGGGATTCGAACCCCCGGTACGGGAACCCGTACGGCAGTTTAGCAAACTGCTGGTTTCAGCCACTCACCCATCCTTCCAAGAATGCTTCGTGTTAGAAACCGAGGGGTTATCTCCTCAAATGCGGGTGCAAAGGTACGACTTTTTTTTCGTTCCTGCAAATTTTTTGGCAACTTTTTTAGAAAAAAATTACTTGAACGCAATAATCTCTGTGAGTTCATCATTCAGGTAGAATGTGTTCTGCAGGGTGTCATTTCCACTTATGTATCTCATTCTCAGGTAATAAAGGTCGCCCTGAGGTATGGCAGGGTAGGTGATGCCCTTTTTGAATCCCTGTGCACCATTTTGTCGCATGACACCAATCAGTGAGTCGTTAAGGTGACGAGTCTTACCTAGATCTGCAAAGTCACGACCGCTTATTTGGTTGACTGTCTCCATATTTTCCTCGATGAAATCCTTTACGGTGCTCTCTGCTTTGTACTGCTGTCCGCATGAGGCGAACAGCAGTACGTTGAAAAGGCATATACCTATTTTAATATAGATACGTGGATTCATTTCTGGGGAATGTTTTTAAGGACGTCGAGCAGATGATCCCAAACCATCTGTACGGTTGGAATGTGGAGACGTTCATCAGGTGTGTGGACATAGCGCAGCGTCGGGCCGAAGCTCACCATGTCGAGGTTCGGATAGCGCTCAGAGAAGAGACCGCACTCCAAACCAGCATGGATGCCACGAACTACGGGCTCCTTGCTGAACAGCTTCTTGTAGGAGGCTACGACGATTTCCGTGAGCTTGGAGTCTGCCTTCATCTTCCATGCAGGGTAGCCGTCGCTACTGAATGCCTCTGCTCCAGCCAGTTCAAAGACTGCTTGGATGGTGGAGCACATATTATCGAGGTTGGACATCACGTTGGAGCGTTGACTCGACAAAATGTCGATGGATGTCTCAGAGCTGTGTACGCTGGCGATATTGCTGGAAGTCTCCACCATACCACCAAGAGCTTCATCCTGACAGATGGCGTAGATACCATTGTCAACAGCTTGCAGTGCCCAGATGAACTTCTTGGCAACTTCAGGCTCGATGACAGGTTCTGCATCCGTGCTTTCCATTGAGAATACCATTTGTGTATCTGTTACGTGGAACTCGTCCTCAATGTCGGTTGCGAAAATGTTCCAGTCTGCACGTACGTTTTCCTTGACATCGTTGGGTACGGCGATGACGAACGAGCCGTCGCGAGGAATAGCGTTGTGAAGCTTACCGCTATGGAATTGAGCCAAGCGGACGCCTTCGTAACGCTTCATGGTTTGGAAGATGAAACGTGCAAGAATCTTGATAGCATTGGCTCTTTTCTTGTTGATGTCATCACCAGAATGACCACCTACCAGTCCTTTGAGCGTACCCATTAGGAAGAAACTGCCCTTAGGGGCTTCTTCACGCTGGAATGTGAACTTGGCTGTTGTGTTACGTCCTCCAGCGCAGCTGACAAAGATCTCACCCTCATCCTCGGAGTCGAGGTTGATAAGGTAGTCGCCTGTCATGAAGCCCGCCTTCATGCCTTCAGCTCCGCTCAAACCGGTCTCTTCGTCACGGGTGAAGACACACTCGATAGGACCGTGCTCGATATCGTCACTTGCAAGGATGGCCAGTTCGATGGCACAGCCGATGCCGTCATCGGCACCTAAGGTCGTACCCTCAGCTGTCAGCCACTCTCCATCTACATAGGTACGGATAGGGTCTTTGTCGAAATCGAAGTCCACATCTACAAGTTTGTCGCAGACCATATCCATATGACTCTGGAGAATGACGGTCTTGCGGTTCTCCATGCCCTTCGTGGCAGGCTTTCGGATGATGACGTTGCCCGTCTCATCGACATTTGTCTGCAGGTTGTGTTGTCCGCCCCAGTTTCTGAGGTACTCAATCATCTTCTCCTCACGCTTTGATGGACGTGGAATTTCATTGATCTTTGCGAATTCTGCAAAGACTTGAACAGGTTTTAAATCACTTTTATTCATTATTAATGTTATTTTTGACAGTTTTCGTAATAAAATGCTTACCTTTGCACCCAAATTGCAGCGCAAAATTACAAAAAATGATTGAAACTCTGCTGATATCGACGTTAATAATTGCTATTGCGATGGTATTTTTCCTCGTAAGGGTGCTTTTTGTGAAGCAAGGTACGTTCAAGTCGCAGCATATCCACGATTCTGAGGCAATGAAGGAACGCGGTATTCACTGCGTGATGGATCAGGATCGCGAGATGCGTCAGAAAAGTAAATTCGCTGTCGATGAAAAATGAAAAAGTATAAATAAAATAAACAGTTCAAGACAAACAATGAAAAAGTACATTCTTTCTGCACTGACCATCGCCCTGATGGCATCGTGCAACAATGCTAGTTCTAAGATGGACGATCAGCCGGTAGCCGGCAATGCTTCTGGTGAAGGTATGAAGATCGCCTATGTGGAAGTTGACTCGTTGATGACTCAGTATGACTTCGCCAAGGATTACAGTGTGACCCTTCAGAAGAAGTCTAACAATGCCCGCAACACGCTTACCCAGAAGGGTAACGCTCTGCAGGCTGCTGTGAACAACTTCCAGCAGAAACTGAACAATAATGGTTTCCAGAGCCGTGAGCAGGCTGCTAGTGTACAGGCTGCCATCGAGCGTCAGCAGCGTGACCTTCAGGAACTTCAAGGGCGTTTGGAAAGTGAACTCGCCTCAGAGACGGCTAAGTTTAATGAAGCCCTCCGCGACTCACTGCAGAACTTCCTCAAGGCTTATAACAATGATAAGCATTACGACCTGATTCTGTCGAAGGCTGGTGATAACATCCTGATGGCCGACAAGAAGTATGATATCACTGTCGATGTGATTAATGGTCTGAACAAGCGCTATAAGCCAACTGCTAAGCCTGCTGCAGAAGAGAAAAAGGCTGAAGATAAGAAATAAGCATCACTTATAATAAAATAAGCGCCACTTTTCTATCAGGAAGTGGCGCTTATTTGTTGATAACCCCTATGGATTACTGTTCCATCAGATAAGCCTTGAAATCAGAGAACTCCTTTGTCATCGGTACACTCTGCTTCTGTCCACGCATGAAAGCTGCCAGACGTTCGGGTATCTCGACATCGATACCAATAATCTCATCGACTTTCTCCTTGAACTTCGCAGGATGAGCCGTCTCACAGAAGACACCAATCTCGTCTTCATGCAGGCCGTCGGCCAAAGCTTGATAACCACAGGCACCATGAGGGTCGAGAATGTACTGAGT
>LXOW01457366.1_pt1 | contig 16725 bp, 15 predicted proteins | sample 1368591 | NCBI WGS metagenome assembly LXOW01 (sample SAMN04884650, study PRJNA319009) | bovine gut metagenome | isolation source: Cow rumen | host: Bos taurus | place: Italy: Legnaro (PD) | collected 2014-07-09 | reverse complement strand
CTGCTACGCAACAAATTCATGGTAATCTATAACGATGTGAACTATCTCAATGTCTGCCTCAATCTTTCTTGGGATGTGATTGACCATTTGTCCCTGAATTTTGAGGCCAACTATAATGGCTACTACTTCAAAAAAGACAGCAAACTCCAGTATGCCTGGTACAAACCCGCTTTGGATTTCGGTTTCGATGGCAAATATACCTTGAAAGGAAAATACATCTTCGACTTGAATTTCAAAATGGAATTCCTGAGCTGGGCACTGGCTCCACGCGATGAGAAAGGCAACATCCGCTATGACGAATCTGGCAATGTAAGCTACGAGCCCACCAAGATGAAACCCGTGTTGGATTTCGGCATCGGCTTCGAGTACCTCATCAACAAGAACTTCTCCGCCTTTGCCACCATCAACAATATCGGTTGCCAGTACTATGCCCGCTATTATGATTTCAACAGCTTTGGCATCAACGCCTTAGTCGGTATCACCTATTCTTTCGGCAAAGAAAGCATCAAGAACAAAAAGAAATAACCCCTTTTATTCCGCATTAAAAATTTCATTATAAAAAAAACATCATGAAAAAGACATTTTTTATCATTCTGTCATGCTGCCTGCTGCTCTGTGCCGGCTGCAAAAAAGAAAATTTTGTAAGCAATACTTACAAAGCCTCTTTTGACTACCACTTCAGCAATCCCACCAATCAGCATTCTGTAGAGACATTACTCAACAATTACAGTAGTGTATGGATGAGTGAGATTGAGTTAACCCTTGTAAGTACCGGTACAACAGACGCAGAGGCAAAAACAAAGTTCGAAACCTCCGTGATCGCTGTTCTGTCCAAAGGGCCCTCTCTAATGCCCTTCTTTGATGGCAACGATTATATGATTTACACTTTGGAAAGAACAACACCTGGCAATGAGAAGACTCTTCGCCAGGTGAAATTCTATAAAGGATCTAATGGTGAAATTAACCATACGAACTTATAATCAGGATTAAGAAAGTAGAGACGTTTCATGAAACGTCTCTACCGTATACATCCGAATTACAAATTAGACAGATATTCATCTATGGCATGGGCGGCGGTCTTACCGGCGCCCATTGCTAATATTACGGTAGCGGCTCCGCTGGCGGCATCACCACCGGCGAACACGCCTTTGCGAGAAGTCTGACCCTTCTCATCCACCGCCACACAACGACGCTTGGTAATCTCCAAACCAGGAGTTGTAGCCGAAATCATCGGATTGGGAGAAGTACCCAAAGCCATAATCACCATATCCGATTCAATTGTAAATTCTGAACCATCAACAGGAACAGGACTTCTTCTGCCGGAAGCATCTGGTTCGCCCAGCTCCATACGGATGCATTTGGCTCCTTTAACCCAGCCGTTCTCGTCGCCGAGAATCTCCAGCGGATTCGTCAGCAGTTGGAACTTCACACCTTCTTCCTTGGCATGATGCACTTCCTCTGCACGGGCAGGCAATTCCTCTTCGGAACGACGATATACAATATTCACTTCAGCACCCAGACGCAAAGCGGTACGCGCGGCATCCATCGCCACATTGCCACCACCAACCACAATGACTTTCTTTCCTACAAAGTTGGGGGTATCATAATCTTTCTTGTAAGCGAAAAGCAGATTGTTACGGGTCAGGAACTCATTGGCGGAAACCACACCGCAGAGGTTCTCGCCCGGAATATTCATAAACATAGGAAGTCCGGCACCTGAAGCGATAAAGACGGCCTGGAAACCTTCCTTGTCCATCAAGTCGTCCACGGTCACCGTACGACCGATAATCACATCCTTCTCGAATTTAGCACCCAGTTTCATCACATTTTCCACCTCATAACGCACCACTGTCTCCTTGGGCAAACGGAACGACGGAATACCATATACCAGCACTCCGCCATACTCATGCAGGGCTTCGAAAACGGTCACATCATAGCCTTTCATCACCAGTTCTTTGGCACAGGTGATACCGGCAGGGCCGCTACCGATAACGGCCACCTTTTTGCCTTTCTTGGTTGCCGGCTGCTCAAACTGAACCTTGTGCTCACGTGACCAGTCACCGACAAAACGCTCCAGCTTGCCAATGGCCAATGCATCACCTTTCTTACCCAGCACACAACGTCCTTCGCACTGGCGTTCCTGCGGGCATACACGTCCGCAAACGGCCGGCAAAGCAGAATCCTGGTTGATGATACGGGCGGCATCCTCAAAGCGACCTTCCGCCACACAATGCACAAAAGCGGGAATATTGATGGATACCGGACAACCTTGCATACACTGCGGATTTTTACACTGCAAGCAACGTTGAGCTTCTGCCATAGCATCTTCGGCGCTATAACCCAGACATACCTCATCGAAATTGGTGGCTCTCACCTTCGGATCCTGTTCCGGAATAGGAATACGGTGCCAGCGGTCAGGGGTTTCATCACTGATACCACCCACATGGCAGACATGTCCCTCGGCCTTCTCTTCCAGTTCCATCTGCTTGTGACCTTTAATCGAATTATACATGGCCTGACGTTTCATCGCCAAGTCAAAATCTACCAAAGCTCCGTCAAATTCCGGTCCATCCACGCAGGTGAACTTGGTCTCTCCACCCACCGACACACGGCAGGCACCGCACATACCGGTTCCGTCCACCATCAGCGAGTTTAAGCTGACGGTACACTTGATACCAAGTTCCTTAGCCAACAAGGTCGTGAATTTCATCATAATCATCGGGCCGATGGCAATCACCTCATCATAGTGTTTGCCTTCCTCTTTCACCAGTCTTTTCAACACATCGGTCACCACACCCTGCATACCGCTGGAATTGTCATCGGTGGTTACATACAAATGACCTGACACACTGCGCAGTTCCTCTTCAAAAATAATCAGCGACTGCATTCTGGCACCGATAATGACATCGGGTTTCACACCATGCTCTGCCAACCACTTGATTTGAGGATAGATAGGAGCAATACCAACACCACCACCCACAAAAACGAAATTTTTCTTTTTCAGTTCTTCCGGAGAAAGATGGATGAATTCAGAAGGACGTCCCAGAGGACCAACCACATCCTCAAAAGCGTCGCCCACCTGGAAAGTCATCATTTGGCGAGTGGACTTACCAATGGCCTTGAACACAATGCGGATGTAGCCTTCCTTGGCATCATGGTCACTGATTGTCAAAGGAATACGTTCCGACGTTTTCTCCATTTTGATGATGATGAACTGACCTGGCAGTGCGGATGCGGCAATTCTCGGAGCTGCGATATCCATTTGACAGCAGTCTCCTGGTAATTCTTTTTTTCTGATGATCTTAAACATAACGATTGATTTTTTATAATTTCATAATTTTGTCAAATTCCTCTTCCNNTCTCTCAGACTCAGATTCTGTTCAAAGGCATACTGGGCGATTTTTGCAGCATTATAGTAGCCAATAGTGGGACTCAACTTGGTCACCAGCATCAGTGAATTCTTCAGATAATAATCAATTTTCTCCTTATTAGGCTTCATTCCCGACAGGCAATGGAGGTTGAAAGACTCTACCGCATCCGCCAGAATTCGTGCTGAATGTAACAGATTGGTAGCCATCAGCGGCATGAAAACATTCAAGTCCAGATGTCCCTGGAAACCACCGCAAGTCATAGCCGTATCATTGCCAATCACTTGGCAGCACACCATGGTCAGCGCCTCGCACTGTGTAGGGTTCACCTTACCTGGCATGATGGATGAACCCGGCTCATTTGCCGGAATCGTCAATTCCCCGATTCCGCATCGCGGTCCCGATGACAGCAATCTAATATCGTTGGCTATCTTCATCAGCGAAACAGCCAAGCGTTTCAAAGCGCCCGAAACCTCAACCATACTGTCGTGGCTGGCCATCGCCTCGAACTTGTTCTCCGAATTGGTGAAATTCAAACCCGTAAACTTATTGAGATAATCCAATGCCAAACGGTCGTAGCCATTGGGAGTATTCAGGCCATTACCCACCGCCGTGCCACCCAAAGGTAACTCCATCAGGTGTTTCATAGCCGTTTTCAAGCACTCTGCTCCATGCTTCACCTGCGACTGGTGGCCCGACAACTCCTCACCCAAAGTCAAGGGAGTGGCATCCATCAAATGCGTACGTCCAATCTTCTTGATTTCTCCGAACTCATCAATTTTTGTTTGATAGGTTTTGATGAGACCTTCCAAGGCCGGCAAGGTGCGCTCTGTCAGCATCCGCGTCGCTGCCAAACGCATGGCCGTAGGGAAAACATCATTGGTAGACTGCGACTTGTTCACATCGTCGTTTGCCGAAAGCAGGCGGTTGTTCACATCAATATGGCCTTTCATCTTCTGCTCTGCCCTATTGACCACCACCTCGTTCACATTCATATTGGTCTGTGTGCCCGAGCCAGTCTGCCATACACACAGCGGGAAATGCTCGTCCAGCTGGCCCGCCGCAATCTCGTCACAGCAAGCGGCAATTGCGTCCCTTTTCTCCACAGGAAGTACACCCAGTTCACAATTGGCGTAGGCGGCAGCCTTCTTCACGTAAGCCAACGCATGTACCACTTCCAAAGGCATCTGCTGTCCACCGATTTTGAAATTCTCGTAAGAACGCTGGGTCTGTGCTCCCCAGAGCTTGTCGGACGGCACCTGCACCGTTCCCATTGTATCTTTTTCTATTCTATATTCCATCGTTTATAGCTGATAATTGATAGTTGACAATTGATAGTTATTACTGCTCACAGCTCATAGCTCATAGCTCACGACTCATAGCTGTTAATCATAGAACCTCCAATTTATACCCAATTGGAAACTACGACCCATTGCAGGATAGTCCGGTGTCAGATAATAGTTCTGCCCGATCACTCCTGACAGCACATGACCTGCCCGGAAGAAGAAGCTTATACGCTTGATTCGCATCGTCAGGTTCACATCCCAATACGGATAATTTCCCACCTTCATATCTCTCTGGCAATAGAACTGATGCAAGACCGGATCATAGCCATCGGCATAATATAACGTATTGTACATCAAATCCATACCTATCTGAATCTTCAATTTTCCACGCAAAACATTAAAAATGTAATACGGAGAAGCCTTGAAAGCGAACAGCGGCACATTCACCGCCTCGCTGCTGGAATATTGCACGTAAGCATTAATATCCAGACCAAAGCCCTTCACCCTGATAGGCGCAAACAGATGGAGCTGAACCACATTCGCATACTTTTCTGTAAGGAAAGGCTGAAAATCCGAATTCAGTCGAACCATATTTTGCAACATGAAATAATTGAATTCCACCTTATAGTTTATCATCGTCCAGAATGCATTGATTTTCAACGTATTCTGCTTAGGCCAATCTTTCCACAACCATATATTATGGTTTCCGATATACGTATCATAGATATAATCCGGCGAATTACGATAAAAACTAAGCTCACCACCCAAGCGGTGGTTCCATTTCTTCTGAATCATCCACTGCACCCCCAAAGAGGCTATCACATCGTTTTTGTTATACCCCTCGAAGGCATATGACATGCGTCCATACAAATCCATCACCCCGAAAAGACGCACATGCACACGTCCGAAGAGCGTAAAAGTATTTCCCACATAACGCGGCCATTTGGAATTCACATACTCATGCATCAAACCGAATGCCGCCCTCAGGAAATACTTTTTCGACGGCAGTGTATCCATGGGCTTATAGTTCGACCATTGGATGGAATTGATAATGCTATAACAGCGTATGGTATCAAAGGTGGTATCGGTGGAAAAATAGAAATACTTCTGGTAAAAAGTCGAGTCGAAACGATAGTCCAAATAATCCGAATTCAGCTGCTTGAATTGGAAACTATGGGTAATCGTTCCATAATAGCGTTTTTTCTTGTCACGAATATTGACATAGTGCTGGAACAGCAAGTCGTGGGTTCTGATTTTGGAAGAACCGTACTCCGATTTCACCGGATAACCCGTCAAAGCATCCGCAGCGTTATGGGCAAACAACGAGGTATCACGCAAACCACCGTTCTCCTGGGCTTTCTCACGGTTAAAGATATAAGAAACCGTGAAACCATAAATCCCAGCCGGTTCATCATAATTAATCAAGGCGTTAATATTGATATTTCTGGCCTTTTGGTTCAGAAAATAAGCTTCATTGGAATAAGCGTGCATGTCAAAAGCGGCGGTCACCCCCTTGAATTTCTGCGTATGAGTAGCATCAAACTCGTACATGGTGGAGATGCCGTAAGTGAAAGAAAGATTGGAGAAGGAAGTCTGCACGTCATAAAACTTCACATCCCGCTGGGTCTTCCACAACAAAGGGTATGGCAGGGTGATCATCGAGAACCCCAGCTCCCTTTCAAAATCATAATTCATAAACTGATGCGCCTGTCCCGGCAAGCCCAGGTCCTGGCACAAGTTGTAATTCTTGATGAGAGGATCATACTGATGTATCTGCGCCATCGAAGTATCCACCGGCTTCAAATACAGCGGTCTGATCCAATGGGGCTCGATTACATCATAATACACCGGCATGAAATCCGGCGAGAAGGCCATCACGGAATCTATCTCATGTTTCGGGTAATGCCTGTCATCCTGGGTGTCCTCTTCCTGCGCTCTCAACAGAAAAGGAACACACAACAAACAAAGCAGGAAAAACAGACGGATGGTCTTCATTTTTAATAGTTAATCTTGTTTTCCAGATGTATCCACTGTTGGAATACCTCTTCGGCTATGGCACGGTCGTGTTGCTCGGCCACAATTTTACGCTCCATAGCCGGCAAATCCAATTCCTCGTAGATGAACGAGTCGTCGAAGCCAGCCTTTGCGGCATCCATGCGATCGGCTGCATAATACACACGCTCGGGGCGCGCCCAGTAGATGGCTCCCAAGCACATCGGGCAGGGTTCGCAGCTGGTGTAAATCTCGCATCCGTCCAACTGAAATGAGTCCAAGTTTTTGCAAGCGTCCCTGATAGCCATTACCTCGGCATGTGCGGTGGGATCATTCAGCAGGGTAACACTGTTACTGCCGCGGCCCACAATCCGGCCGTCTTTCACCACCACAGCGCCAAAAGGACCGCCCTTGCCTGTCCCAAGACATTTCCGGGACAGGGCAACGGCTTCCTCCATAAATTGTTTTTCGTACATATTCAGTTATCTGATACGTTAAGACGTCAAGACGTAGAGACACGTACTTCGTACGTTCGTAGAGACATGCGCTTGTGCATTCGTTAAGACGATATCNNCGGCAGCGTCAGATGTGTATAAGAGACAGGTGCATTCGTTAAGACGATATCCGTCTCAACGCCTTAACGCTTCCACGTCTAAACGATTATCCTTTGTAGAACGGCATCTTCACGGTAACAGCCTTCACCAGTTTCTCACGGATCTTGATGTAGATTTCCGTGCCTGATTTGGCAAATTCGGGTTTCAGCCAAGCAGTACCCACTGATTTGTTGATAGAAGGTCCGAAAGTACCTGAGCGGACAATACCGATATTGTTGCCTTCAGCATCGCAAACTTCATATTCCAAACGCGGAATACCACGCTCAACCATTTCGAAACCAGCCAGTTTCTTTCTCATGCCGTTAGCTTTCAGATTCAACATGAAATCTTTGTCGATGAAGTTCTTGTGGTCCACAAATTTGGTAATCCAGCCCAAACCAGCCTCAACGGGAGTGATGGTGTCGTCGATTTCGTGGCCATAGAGGCAGAAGCCCATTTCCAGACGCAAAGTGTCGCGGGCACCCAAACCGATAGGCTTGATGTCGAATTCCTTGCCAGCTTCAAAAACAGCGTCCCAAACCTTGAGGGCGTCCTCGTTCTTGAAATAAATTTCGCAGCCACCGGCACCTGTGTAACCTGTGGTAGAGAAAATGACATTAGGAATACCAGCAAAAGTGATAGTCTTGGTGGTGTAATATTCCATGTCAACGACATTGGCGTCGGTCAGTTTCTGCATGGCTTTGAGTGCCAAGGGACCCTGAACGGCCAACTGTGAGATATTGTCGGAGATATTGGCGATTTCGGCACCGAATTTCTCGTTCTGTTTGCTCACCCAAGCCCAGTCTTTGTCGATGTTAGCGGCGTTCACCACCAACAGATAGTCGTTTTCAGCGATGTTGTACACCAACAAGTCGTCAACAATACCGCCATTGCCATTGGGGAAGCAAGAATACTGCACCTTGCCGGGGAAGAGAGCGGCCACGTCGTTGGAAGTGATGTACTGGAGCAGGTCCAATGCTTTGGGACCTTTCACGGTGAATTCGCCCATGTGTGACACATCGAACACACCGACTTTGCTTCTCACATGCAAGTGTTCCGCTGACACACCCTCGTACTGGATGGGCATGTAAAAGCCTGCAAATTCAACCATTTTGGCACCTAATTTCTCATGCGTTTCTTTGAATACTGTCTGTTTCATTTTGTTTTGTATTAATGTTAAAATTTAAAATGTTCCAATCTGCAAACTTACGCATTTTTTTCGGAATATACGCTGATGTTGACAAAAAAAATTAATGTCCGGATTCAACTGTTCAATGACTCAACAATTCAACAAAAAACAGTATCTTTGCAAACAAATTTGAGAAAACCATGAAACCGTCTCTCGTCCTTTTTCTCCTGTTTGCGTTGAGCCAGCTCACCGCCCAAGGGCAAGAGTATACCACAAATGACACCCGTGACTACCGCGCCATCCTCAATATTCATGGAAGAATTAACGAAATATCAGTCGCCCCGGACGAGCGGATATGGCTGACCACTACCGCTGGAGAAACATATTTCACCAACAGCATCGATTCCAACTGGCATTACGGCAAGCCTCTCTCCTCTTGGCATTATGGACAACCCGTTCCTCCTCCAAGGTACAATTGGAGTGATATTCCATGGGAAAAATTGCCCCATCTTAACCGCATCTCCTTTTTCAATGCCGATACCGCCATCATGACAGGTTCTATATCATCCCACTCAGACAAAGATTGGATCAAAAGCGGATATTATCGCACCACCGATGGAGGTCTCGCCTGGGAGTTGCGGGACTATGGCGGAGACGGATGGATTTATGCAGCCATTACATCAAATTATGGGCATGCATGGCTCGGCACAGCTGATAAGACCATATATTATTCCACCGATTTCGGAGAGCATTTCAAGGTGTTAAAGATTCCCCTGAAAAAATCGGATATGATCTATGGGCTGTATATGGCGGACTCGTTTCGCGGCATCATCGGTTCTGATGAAAACGAGATTCTTATCACCGAAAACAACTGGCGCACCGCCCGCAGCATTCCAACACCATTAGACCAGAAAAAGCTGGTGTATAGCAAGCGTTCCCCTCGCCCCGAAGTCAGCAAAGTGCTCATCTGGGGACCTTATCTAATAGTAAAACAGCGTTGGAAGGTCTTTTATGCGCTGTCAACCAATAAGATTGACTGGCAGCCATTTCCTGTCCAAATCTATGATTTTGCACTGGACAAAAACACCAACCTATTATGGGCGGTTGACAACAGCCACAGGGTGCTGACTTTCACTTCACCAACGGAATATGTGTTGGCCACAAACGAGCACATCCCCGCATATCCAATTGACATCAAAGCAGTTAACAGTTCTTTATATATGATTCTGTCCGACAATCGTATATGCCGCGCCAACCACAACGGATTGACATGCCATCTCCCCTATACCACTGACCATGCCATTGAGCAACCCAAGCTGGTGAAAAGTGGAAAAACCATGATATGGGGCACCATGAACAAACAACTGTATATCGCAGACAAACGCAGCCAACAGTGGTTCCGAGAAGCCGAATTGGACTTTAAGACAGAAGACATACGATTACTGAGCGACAGTGTGGCCATCCTATGGGACGGCTCACAAAACCACCTCTATTCACTGCGAACTCACACAATGGAAGATTACACCCAAACAGAGCCATTAACCAGTTTTCTCTCCTATCCCATCAAAAAACTCATCATCAAATCTGGAAGCAGCGGATGTTTTCACCGAAACGAGTATCGCATTGAATATAACGCAAACCAGGATTCTCTTTTCACAAGTGCTTTGATCTCGTATTCCGGAAATTTAGATGACCGTATGGATTCGGCATTTGAATGCAGAATAAATCATGTTCAGCTTTCCCGTTTGCTGGAGAACATCAATACAAATCTTGAAAACACTCCTGATATTCAAGATTTTAACATCACAGAGGCAGACATAACCCGATACTATGCGGAACTGAACCGTCAACGAATGATATTACCAAATCGTCACATCAAGAAAAAAACGAGCAATCGCTGGAGTGTTTACCATTCCGTTCCAGCTATGCTGGACCTTATTGACAAGACGACACTATCCGAGATCCTCAACATGGACAATAGAATTACAAGCACGACACGCCATTGGTTTGAGGTTGAATATATCAACCAAAATAACGACACCTGCAGGACGAGGAATTTTTATTACGAAAACGGGGACTCTTGGTTTCTCCCATGGCGTTTTGAGTTCAAGGGACAGCACTTCAATTGCTATGACATTGCTTTATCACGCTTCATAAAAGATTGTATCACAGAGGATTTTTATGGCCATGAGGCTTTCGACAACGCTGTCCTGCTGATGAAAATCGGTGACTACTTCTATTACCGTAAACATTGATGATGATTGGCGTTGCTACTGCCCAAATCTTTGCAGGACACATATTCCCGTAACCTGTCAATAATTCTGTGCGAATTATTGAATCTACTTATGTCAATAAAATACTTGTTTCCATCCAACAGATTGATATACAGATAAGTTGGATTAAGACCTAAGAATCTAGTAAATTCAACGTTCTTGACTTGAGTCCATGAGAAACGCTCCACTTGCTTTGTATCAACCCAATTGCTTTCAATTTGTTGTTTAACTCCAAGGACCATGATACCCTCTGGAGAAATAGTGATGAACTCTTTAAACTTTGTCTTCCCCAACAACAGAAAAGCAATCCCCATAACTGCCCATATAGCAGGTACGACAAGTGCGACATAGGCTTGCCAGATAATGAGAAGAAAGGCCGTAATAAGAGCTAACGCCATGGCCATCGTGCATCCTATAATGGATTTTGCCAATCTTCCCTGCAGATGGAATGTGTATGTTCCTCTTACTTTTTCCTGATGTTGGTTCATCAACACTAATTATTGAGCAGAATAAACGAAACTCCGCAAGACGCTGACACCACCTGCATGGCTTTTGAGTAATTCAAGATATTCTGTATCACACTTCTGCGAGGACGTTCAAGTTTCATTTCTTTAGGATTCTGTTCTTGTGAAAGGGTCAAAGTTTTTTCCATAGGCTTCTTTTTTTTGTGAGCAATTCACCCTTAATAACGCAAGAGCATCCGATTTATTTTACAAGAAAGGGTTGGTTTCTTAAGAAAGATTCCAACCCTCTGATAATAAGAAAAATAAAATTCAATTTTTATGACAATACCACATTTTTCTCCTCAATCATTTTGCGCAAGTTGATCAGGGCATAACGCATACGACCCAAAGCGGTGTTGATGCTCACTTTTGTCAGTTCCGCTATCTCCTTGAAACTGATATCCTGATAGATACGCATCTCCAGAACCTCTCGTTGCTCTTCCGGCAAATAGTGCAGCAAATCCTGGATGTCAGAATAAACCTGTTCCTGTATCATCTTCTGCTCCACCGACGGATCTTCGATGCTGAGCGTGTCAAAAATATCAAAATCGCCGTTGCTCTCGTAGGCGGGAAGCCGCTGCGCTTTCCTGAAATAATCGATTTTCAGGTTGTTGGCAATGCGCATCACCCACTGGGCAAACTTGCCTTCGTCCTTATAGGCACCGGCACGCAAGGTGTTAATCACCTTGATAAATGTATCCTGGAACAAATCTTCCGCCAACTCCCGGCTCTTGACGGACGAGAGAATATAAGTGAAGATTTTCTGCTCGTGGCGCAAAATCAAAGTCTTCAACGCTGATTCGTCACCATCCAAATATAAACGTATTAAGTCGCTGTCGCTTAACATTATCGATTTCATAGGGACCTCCCTTTCTTTTTATCATGAATAATAAAAATGGTAAAAGTCTAATCGATAATGTTCCTCCTATGATTTTAAAGGTTATGCGTCAAATTTTTTGCAAAGATATAATCTTTTTTTGAAACAAAAATCAAAAAAATGCCCGAAAAATCACAAACAATTGAAAATCAGTGAAATAATTTTCCTAATACCTATAAAAAGCTTTCAGTTTTCAGTTTTCAGTTTTCAACTACTCCACAGGCTCTCCTGTGGCGAACAGCGAGCGGATCAAGTCGGCATCCTCGTCCTGGGCAATTACCTCGTAATCCAAAGCGGGCTTCAACACCACCTTGATGGTCTTTTCATCAATATTCTTATAACCTCTGATACAGGACATCTCGGCATACAGCTTCGGTGTAACAGGCACATATTCAATCTTTTCCAGCCACTGCACAATAGTGGAAAGACTCTCGGTGCTCTCTATTTTGTTGCCGTTTCTCAAAATCGCGGTAGTCTTGTTCTCCCCTTTTTTCTGGAAATAGGCGATCAGATTCTGTTTGATTTTCTGAGGCTGTCCGTTGACATACAAGTAGAAATATTTTTTCAGCAAACGTCCTTCCTTGTCATACTCCTCCGACTGCCTGATCTGGCCCTTCGAATCGTAGGTTTCCCACACACCTGTATGGAGTCCGTTATAGTAAACACCTTTCTGTGAAACAATTGCACCAGGATAATAGGTCACCATTTCTCCGTTCAGTTTGCCATTGATATAATGAGAAACCATGAAAATTTCCTCTTTTTCGAAATAACTCTTGCATTCGCCATTCAGCTGGTCATCAGCATACTGTTCCTCTTTCAACTTGTAACCATCCACCGAATAAGTCACGAAACGGCCGTTTTTCTTGCCCAGTTTGTAATTTTCTTCTGAAAGAAGTACATTTTTATCGCTGAAATACTGCCAAAGACCGTCTTTCTGCTGGTTGATAAAGGTTCCCTTGGAGGCCACATTGCCGTTTTCGTGATAGTTGGTGACATTCACTTTGGACACACCCGTCACAAACTCGCTCACACTTTTCAATTTTCCATTGGGATAATAATATTTGAAAGTACCTTGGGGCACGTCGTTCACAAACTGTCCCTCATATACCAGCACTCCCTTTTCGTATTTTTTCCAATGTCCCTGCTTTTTTCCGTTTTTGTCCACACGGTTCATTTCTTCCTGCGCCATACCAAAACCGCATATACAGCAGCACATCAGCATCAGCATCAGATTTTTCAGTATATTTTTCATCTTTTCACATTTAAAAATGCAAATTTACATAAAATCTCCGAATTATGCGTCATCATTTTTTTATGAATCGTCTTCTCCGGCTGCCATGGTATGACNNGCCATGGTATGACAGCCCTACATTGACTGCCATATTTTTTTGTAGGGATGTCACATTGTGGCAGCCGCTCTAAACCTCATCAGAAAAACAATTGCAAAAATTCCTCCTCTTCCACCTGGCGGATATAATCCGAAAGTCCCACTTCTGCTATAACGGCAGCCAACTGCTCCTTATTGTGCTGTACGCCCGTCAGCCGCTGCTCCAACTCACGGATATCCTTCAATGCAAAGAAATCCCCATAGATTTTGATATCCTTGATACATCCTTTGTCCAGCAGCAGATACAACTCGATCATTCCACCCTTGGTTTTGATGGCTTTCTGGAAAGTATAGCGGGGCGAGCTGCCGAAATTCCACTCCCACGTGGAATATTTCTCGTCCACCAAACGCTGTATGTTGGTCTTGTCGTTGTCCGTAAGCTCATAATTTAGCGCATTGGCGTTCGTGGATTTCACATATTGCATAATGGCATCCTTCAGATCCATAACGGTAAAACTCTTGTCCGGCAGGTGCTCGCTGATATTCGTCACCCTTTTCCGCACGGACTTCACCGCCTTGTCCTGAAACTTCAACGGGTTCACCTTCAAAGCCTGTGACAGGTCGGTCATCTCGGAAGCGAACAACAGCGTGCCATGATGCAAGGTGCGGTTGTGATGCACACACTGGGCGTTGCCCGAAAACTTCATTCCGTTGATGGTCAAATCATTGCGACCCTCAAAGCGAGCGTCCACACCTAACTGGTTGAGCACTTTCAGAATCGGCTCAGTAAAGGTCTGGAAATTGCCATTGCTGTCATTTTCAATAAAGGTAAAGTTCAGATTTCCCAAATCATGGAAAACTGCGCCCCCACCTGTCTGGCGGCGCACCACCTTGATATGTTTCTCCTGCACATAGTCCAAGTTGATTTCCGCCAAAGAATTCTGAAATTTTCCCACAATGATGGCCGGCTCGTTGCGCCACAACATAAATACGTCTTCTTTGCAGCTATCAAGAAAATACTCTTCCGCCGCCAAGTTAAAATAAGGTTCTGTAGAGGGGTTATAAATACAAAGCATAGTATAAAATCTTTTTTATTCTTTCACCATCAATTCTGAATTGACCAGATGCATACAACAATACGGATACTGGGCGTCGGTGCGATGAAGCATCAGAAAAAACGGCTTGTCAAAAATCATCTTTTTGGGTTCATGTCTGACAATTTCTTCCAATTCCGAACACTCCTCCAAAGCCATTTCCACTTCCGCCTCACTTTCTATCTTAGCTCCAGTTTCATTCAGCAGAAAAGCAATCCGCTGCCATGCCTTTATGATACGATATGATTCCTGTTTTGCCGTAAAAACATTGTTTATCAATTTATTGAAATTCGCACTAATATTGAAACTCATATCCGGAATCATCACCATGTCATCATCTTCAAACTGATATTTCCATCTTGTGCTTTCCATCACACTTTCCTGTTTTCCTATCTGTATCAGATTATCTGATGCGGCAACCATTTCTGCCATGGTTGTGTATGTTTCCCCAGTTTTGAACAGGATAATTTCGTGTTCAGTATCAGTAGGCGCTAACCTAATGATAAAATTGTCATCATTTTCATAATAAAGGATATCCACGATATTGGTCATCTCGTCTCTATCGCACCCCGCCACTCCGAAAGCGGCAACCTTGTGCCCACTGAAGGTCAAGCAGTTGTTGAATTTTTGCAACTCGCAAGGAAAAGGCAGCGACTTGTCAAATTCGGCACGGGCAGTAATAAGATCTCCCTGGACTTCCCCTTTCACCTTATACTCATTATCTTTCAACACATTGCGATAAGATATTGAGGCATTTAGCAGGATTAAATCCTGATATTCTTCCGGAATAGACAACGGTGTACCTATGATATTCCGCACCTCATCCCAGGCAAACAGCAACGTAGCACAATAGACTGAATTTGTGTCCGTGGAAATACGGTGTTCCAAAGTTGGCAAGAATTGTGTTTGCTCATACTCGGAAATGTCCTTCACTTCCGGGAAAGTCTGCTTGGGCATCTGACTACATGAAAAAAGCAACAAAATTGCCGACAGCATATAAAAAAATGGCGTTCTCATAACCATCTGTTTTAATAATATGTATTTCCTAATTCGGGCGACAAAAATACAAATAAATATAATTCATACTATGTCTAAATACGGGATTCTGACCACCTCAAAAATTTTTCAAGAAAAAATTTAAAGAATAGATTTGCACTGAAAAATGTTGTATCTTTGCAGCGCAAAGTACTTTTTAATTATGGAAGAAAAAGAAGTAAAACAGACCTTGAATGACATTCGCAACATGATGAGTAAATCTTCACGTTTTCAATCAATTAGCGGATATTCCATTATACTTGTGGGCTTGTTGGCAGCAGTAGCGACAATGATGTCCGCCGTTGTTTTAGGAGTGGAAAACAGCTTCCCATCCTCCGAAAAAATGCAACAATACGCCATCATGGACACTACGACACGCACTCGTTATATCGCATTAATCGGCATGGTTCTATTCGCCGTCTCCTTACTGACGGTATTCGCCTTTGCCGTTCTCAAGTCGAAAAAGAATCAGCTTCGCTTTGTCCTTGACAAACGTATGTGCCAGATGCTCCTCGACTTTTTCATCCCCTTGGTTGCTGGTGGTGCGCTCAGCATAGCCATGGTCATGCAACAACATTACGGGCTGACCTCGTCCATCATGCTGATTTTCTATGGACTTGCCTTGATCAACTGTAGTCACTACACCTACCCTATCCTCCGTTACTTGGGCTATGCGGAACTCCTTCTTGGCCTCATCGACTGCTTCCTGGTTTCTCACGCCCTGCTCTGCTGGTTCCTCGGATTCAGCGTGCTGCACATTATCTTCGGCATCATCTATGTTATCCTGTTTGATCGTAAAAAAGCATAATCATGGCTATTCTTGAAGGTTTGAACAAGATATTTGAAAGCAAAATCCGCTTGGGCATCATGTCGGTTCTGGTGGCCAATGAATCCGCTGATTTTGCCACGCTGAAGTCGCTGTTGGAACTCACCGACGGCAACTTGGCGAGCCATACACGCAGTCTGGAAGAGGCTGGCTACATCCGCTGTGAGAAAAAATTCGTGGGGCGCAAACCGAACACCACCTACTTCGCCACCGCTTCTGGTCGCGAAGCGTTCGCCGCACACATCAACGCCCTTGAAATTTTTTTGAAAGAATGTAAAAGCTAATTTTTTTTGCCCTTTACACTTTGTATTTCAAAGTACTTTTTATCTCACTCTAATAATGAATGATATCATATTCCAACAGCAGCCTCGAAGAGGCGACATCTCAACAACCCCATACAAGCATAGCGCAGTATGGGGGCC
>LXOW01253010.1_pt1 | contig 16737 bp, 10 predicted proteins | sample 1368591 | NCBI WGS metagenome assembly LXOW01 (sample SAMN04884650, study PRJNA319009) | bovine gut metagenome | isolation source: Cow rumen | host: Bos taurus | place: Italy: Legnaro (PD) | collected 2014-07-09 | reverse complement strand
ATAAGAGACAGGTGGTCCAGGGTGAGGTCCTTGCAGAAGTTGGAAACGAATACTCCCCAGTAGTGCGTGTCGTTTATATCTGTGGTCTGTGTGCAGTTCTCCCATTTGACGCCAACGCAGCCATGGGCGGAGATGTCGTAAGTTCCCATACTGACTGGCACTCCGGCCGATCCTATGGTCTTGTAAGTCTTGTGCGCGGTTAAGAGGCAGCCTCTGACCACTATGTCGGCAACCTTGTATAGAGAAAGGAAACCATCGTACGGTGCACCGTGGTCCTGTTCGCCTTCGATATAGTGAGTAACGTTTTCAATCCTGACATTGGACCTGTTCACTTCGATGCCGCGGCAATAGTATGTGTACTTGGAAGGTGCCTGGTTTGCGATGGTGGTGAAAATGCCGCCCTTGATCACCAGGGGCTTTTCGTCTATGGGCCAGGCCGTCATCCCGGTAATCTCGTCGTAATCCCATACCAGGGCCGATGCCGGGTCGATGTTGCCGCGCCGGTCGGCAATGAAGAATTCCTTCTGGCCGACCCCGCTGTTCTGGTTCGCGCCGAGCCGGATGTACACTTTATGATTGTCATTGACCACTTCCACCAGGCATCGGCATGGAAGGGACTTGCCGATGTTGGTCTGGCCCCGCTTAAGGCTTCGGACGCCCTTGACGGTTACAGGCTTGAGGGCGGATTCAACCCGGAAGATACTGGCTTCGCGGTCCTCGACGCTCACTTTACTGTCGTCGATGATGAACCGGGCGGTGCCGAAATCGACATCCGTGCGCACCACGGCAGTCCCGACGGTATTGCCGATGTAGTAAGTCTTCCCGCCGGTAGCCTTTACCGGGAGCCCCTTCTTATTTGCAGCGGCGTGGGTTGCCATGATTGCGGGAAAGTCGTCGGTAACGCCATCGCCTTTGGCCCCGAACTGCTCATAAGTGAGATAATCTACAGAGGGGCGCGAAAAGGCGATGTATTTTCCCATTGCTTCCAGGAAATAATAATCGGCATAAGTGAGTGGAACGTCCACTTCCGAGTTCTCGGGCATATTGCCGACGCTGTGCTTCAGGATAAAGCCGCCGTTGGTGCCGGGCTCGGCAAGGTACTGGTCGGAAGACAGTGTCCTGAGCTGGCGCTCCGCCATTTTAAGGTAAGGGGTGCCATCCTGCACATAACCGGCCAATTCAACGAAGGCCGATGCCATCACGGCCGCGGCCGATGCGTCCCTAAGTTCATCGGGAATCTTGGGGGAATCGAAATCCCAGTAAGGGATACCGTCTTCCGGGAGGCGGGACAGCAGCATATCGGCCACTGAGACGGCCCTCTCCAGATATGCGGGATCCTGGGTAAAGCGGTACATCATGGTGAAGCCATAGAGCGACCATGCCTGTCCCCTGGCCCAAGCGCTGTCATCGGCATAGCCCTGGACGGTTTGCTTCAGGTTTACAGACCCGTCGGCAGGATTGTAGTCCACCAGATGGTACGTGGTATAATCCGGCCGATAGTGGTTTTTCATGGTGGTATTGGCATGAGAAACGGCCACCTGGGAGAGGTCGGGCTCGTTTTCCATGGCGGCCACGGTCATCAGCAATTCCAGATTCATCATATTGTCGATGATTACCGGGAACTGCCAGGAAGAGCCTTTCTGCTGGAAATCCCAACTGCGGATACAGCCCACCGTTGGATTGAAACGGGTGGCAAGCGAACGGGCCGCCGTGTGCATGACATCTCTTGCATGAAGGTCTCCCGTGAGACGGTACTGCTGGCCAAAGCTGCAATTGATCTGAAAACCCACGTCATGGTCGGTGGTCACCAATTTCATCGGCTCCACCTTGGCTGTCTCACGCTGGGCAAGTGTACGGATATTCTCATCGCCGGTATGCTCGTAAACCAGCCAGAGCGTTCCCGGGAAGAAGCCCGAGCACCACCATTTCGCGCGCGCCCGGATTAATTTTGTGCCGTCGAAAGACCTCGGTGTGTGCAGGCTGTCAAGCCCCTCAGCCATCAGTTCACACTGCAGCGCCGCCACGGAGAAAACCCTGTCGGCCACCTTATTCATGCTTTCCGGCCTTCTTTCGCTTCTGCAAAACAGCGCCGCAATCACCAACGGAAGAGCTGTCAATAACGTTTTTATCATAAATCTTTAAAAATCAAACCACGTTGAGACTCAAAGGTTTTTTCGAAGCCTTGACTTTGAGGTCACGGGGGCCCTGTGCCAGGCAGACAATCACTGATACTTCTTTGCCGATAAGATCCTTGTCGAATTCCAAGGTTAGGCCAACGGATGAAAAGTCATCGGCCCATTCTGCCTTTGTCACAAGAGTGCCGAAGCCGGTGGAAACCGTTCCGGGCCGATTGTATGCATTATACCAGTTGATGACGGGCGACGACAGGCCGGAGAAGTTGTTCCAGCCCCCTCCCCTGCCGGTTGCCAGCATGAAATGCTCGTAGCAGTTGTAGGAATCGGCACATTCGCGTTCCCAGTTCTCAAGGGCGGTGTCGGCTATCTTTTGGGCAAGGTCGGCCCGGCCGAGGTCCAGCATCGTCTTCCACAGAATCATCTGGTGAGGCATCCACACAGTGCCGTTCCAATATCCGTCGATTCTGTAATACGGAGCCTTCTGGTCTACGGCCGTTATGCCGTACGGGCTCCATAACTCCCCTTCCGTGAAAATGTGACCAAGAAGCTTATCCCGCTGGGCATCGCTTGTTATTCCGGCTACAAGAGGCGTAACACCGTCCAGGCCCATGTTATAGTTTACGCCTGTTTCTGTCCTGTACAACCCCTGTGGCACATCATCGGCATTGTGCTCCACATAGCCGAAGTAGCCGGTTTCCGGGTCCCAGGCATTATTCAGGATACCTTTGGACATATCTGCAATATCGGCATCGAACTGCCTGATATCAGTATTCAGGGCCTTCTTCTGCCGGCACTTTGAATCCGAAGCCAGATGTGCGGCAATCATACGCAGAATCTTCGCACAACGGATATAATAGGATGTGGACACCATAGGAGTGGTTCGGGCGCGCAGTTCCTTTTGCGGGCGAAGCGTCCACTGGGCGGGATAATCGTCCCATCCGCCGCTGTTGTAGAAGATGCTCCAGGTGGCAATCAGTCCGCTTGACTTTCTGAAATCCGAACTTGTCATGTAATCGTAGAAACGCTTCAGGCGGGGATATATTTCCTTGAGCTGCTCTTCATCGCATCCGTTTCGTTCCCACACATCGCCTATTGCAAGAATCTGCGTTGCAAGCGGGGTTCCGTGATGCACGAACGGAGCCTCTTCCTCCGGCGTGGTTGTGTACTGGCGGATTATTTCATATCCCCTTCCCGGGTCGATTACACTCATGGCCCATCCGATGAAACCGCAGTCCCAGGTATACAGGCTGTTCCAGTTCTTCCCGGGGCAGAAATGACGTATAGGCTCACCGAACGCATCTATGGGATATACTACGTTGGTAAGAAGGGTTGCCTGAAGGAGCTGGTAGCCAAGTGGCATGGAAGAAGGGGCTTGCCCCCTGTATGCCAGATGACAGGCAGTCAACTGTTCCTTTACATACTCATCGCTACCGCATAGTATAAGTTGCAGGACTGTTGTGTCTTTATGTGGCTGGAGCACCACAGGGCGAAGGAAATTGGCCGTGTAGTGGCCCTTCTTGTCGCCTTTCATGTCCTTGTACACGTGGTCATGCACTTTGCGGGGCATAAGCTGCTCCAGCTTGGCGCAACGCCATTGGCGTACCTCACTCAAAGGATAGTCCCACACAACTCCATAAGTTGCATCCACCTCCGGATAACGTACTGTGAACCAGCCATCACCCTGTTCCAGCTGCGGATTCCACTGTTCGGCCATGCCGCCGCTCTTTCGCGCTGCCAGCTGAAGACTTATGTTCTGGACAAGGTCCGTATTGTTCACGCAGCGGGTTTCCAGCAGGACGCGATTGTCGTCCAGGATATGATATGTGGCATCGACATAAACCTTATCCTTCCATTCAATTTCCTGCCTGTAGGTTATGTGGCGAATATCTTCCGACACATACCAGGGATGCACGTCACTCTCGAACAGCGCGCACGGCACCTTCACGTTACGCCTGTAGACACCGGGGACAAGGCAGAACTCCACCTGGATTCCAGAGGACAGGTCCTGGATATGGGATATTCCAAAATACTCCTTGGAATACGGCCCCCACTGCGACAATGAAGCAATGTCGTGTGAAGGACCTGCGGCAATCGCCGCGGCTATGAGAAGGACAGACAGTATCATGCTGCAAATTTACCATTTTGTATGGAAAAAGTCACCTCTTGGGCAGTCGATTCGCTCATAAGTATGTGCACCGAAAAAATCGCGCTGGGCCTGGAGGAGATTGGTTCCCAGCCTTTCGCAGCGATATCCGTCGTAATAAGCCAGGGCCGACGACAGGGCGGGAACGGGAATTCCTCCCAGGGCCGATGCGGCCACAACGCTCCGGAGGCTCTCCTGGGCCGATGCGAGGATGCCGGCGAAATAAGGATCCATCATCATGTTTTCAAGCCCCGGATTACGCTTGAACGCCTCTTTAATCTTGTCGAGGAACACACTGCGGATAATACATCCTCCGCGCCAGAGTCCCGCGATGCGGCCATAATCCAGCGGCCAGTCGTGCTCTTTTGCGGCGGCACGCATAAGGGCAAAACCCTGGGCATAGGAGATTATTTTTGCGGCAAGGAGGGCGTCATGGAGGAGTTTTCTCCACTCCGCTACGCTCCGGTCGAAATGACATGAGCCCGGCCCTGCAAGGGCCTTGGATGCCGCAACTCGCTCCTCCTTTACTGCGGAGAGGCAGCGGGCGAACACGGCTTCGCCTATCAGCGGAAGAGCAACGCCCGCGTCCAGGGCGCTGGCCACAGTCCATTTGCCAGTACCTTTCTGGCCGGCAGTGTCCAGGATATAGTCAAGGACATATCGGCCATCGGCATCTTTCTTACCCAGGATATCGGCAGTTATGGAAATCAGGTAGCTGTCCAGTTCGCCTTTGTTCCAGTCGGCAAAGACGGCCTGCATTTCGGAATTGCTCATTCCAAGACCGTCACGCATTATCTGGTAGCACTCGCAGATGAGCTGGATGTCGCCGTACTCGATGCCGTTGTGAACCATTTTCACGAAATGGCCGGAGCCGCCGGGGCCTATCCAGTCGCAGCAGGGCGAGCCGTCCGGGGCCTTTGCCGATATGCTTTGGAAGATGGGCTTCACCAGGGGCCAGGCCGATGCCGAGCCGCCGGGCATCATCGAAGGGCCCTTGAGCGCGCCTTCCTCTCCACCGGAAACGCCGGTTCCAACGTACAGGAGGCCTTTTTCCTCGACCATCGCGGTGCGGCGGGCCGTGTCCGGGAAATGGGAATTACCTCCGTCGATAATAACATCGCCCTTATCCAGAAGGGGAAGAAGCGAGGCGATCACCTGGTCCACCGCATTGCCTGCCGTTACCATCAGGAATACCTTTCGAGGGGCCTTGAGTGAAGATACAAGCTCAGTATATGAACCAGCCGCAAAAAAGTTCTTTCCGCAGGCGCGCTCCGCCATAAAGAGGTCCGTTACCTCCGGGATATAGTTGTACACACCGACCCTGAAGCCTTTGCACTCCATATTCAGGGCCAGGCTCTGGCCCATGACGCCAAGGCCCACAAGGCCTATATCACACAGCTGTTTCATCTTTTTACGCGCGCGTTACCTTTCCATATACTCCATATCTGCTCTTCATCGGCAGGAGTCGCATAGTCTGTTGGCAGGCTTGCGGCCATAGCGCCGGATGCCCAACCGAACTGGGCGCACTTTTCCATATCCCAGCCCTTGAGGATGCCATACAGCAGGCCGCCGACAAATCCGTCGCCACCGCCAATGCGGTCCAGGACGCGAATTTCTCTGGGAGGAATAACATGCAAAGCATCATCCGACACAATCGCCCCCCAAAGATGCTGATTGGCATCAATAACCTCGCGAAGCGTCGTGGCCACAACGCTGGCCAGAGGGAACTTTTCCCTCACATGCGATATCATTTCGCCGAAAGCATCCATCTTGGCCGACAAATCTTTGCCGCCGGCCTCCGGTCCATTGACTCCCAGGCAAAGTTGGAAATCTTCTTCGTTGCCAATCAGGATATCGGCCACGGAAGCAATCTTCGTAAACACTTCGCGAAGCTTCTCCTGCTGTCCTTCCCAGAACGAGGCCCTGTAATTAAGATCGAAACTTATGCGGGTCCCGTGATTATGCGCGACAACGGCAAGTTCCAGACATAATTCCGGTGCCAATGCGGCGATGAGACCGCTCAGATGCATAATCTTTACGCCCTCTTGCCCAAAAATCCGTTCCAGGTCAAAATCAGACGCCTTCAGGCTACGCCCCACCTCCCCGGCCCGGTCGTTCCAAACGCGGGGCCCGCGGAGTCCGAAGCCGCTGTCGGCCATATTAATCTGATGCCTGTATCCCCAGGGACCTCCCTGCGGCACTTCAATGGCCTCCACATCCATTCCGCGGCTCATAAGATCCTCACGGATGAACCGGGCAACAGGACTTCCGGACACCAAAGCGGTGAGCACCTTCACTTTTAGCCCAAGATATGAGGAAACGCTGGCGACGTTGGTTTCCGCACTGGTAGCCTGCATGCTGTAGAGCCCGCCTTTATGGAAAGGCTGGCCCGAAGCAGGCGTGAGCCGAATGCCCATGCTGGTAGGGACGAGTAACTGATATTTCATACTCTTATAAAAGTTTACCAAGCGCTATCACGCCCGTGTATGATACGATGCAGGCGAAAACGAGAGCCAGGCCCATTAGTATGTTAAAAATAAGTTTAGGCCTGTTCGACCCCATTACAGAACGCTTGTTAATCATTATCATCATGAAAAGTATCACAAGCGGCAGCACGAATACGAGCGTCACCTGGGATGCAATCTGGGTGATAACGGGATTGGTTCCAAGAATGGGAATCGTAAGGCCAACAAGGGCTGCGATGCCGGTAAGAATCTTGAACAGGGGCGTGCCGGTCTGCATTTCTCCTGCCTTGTAATCGCTGATGAGTTCCGGAGCCAGCATCATGATGGGGAAAAGGGACGACAGGCCTGCACTCAGGAGTCCTACGACAAACAGGGCTACGGCGAAGCGGCCGGCGATGGGCTCAAGGACATAAATCATATCCAGTACCTTTTCCACCTGAATTCCCCTAGTGTGCAGCACTCCGGCAGCGCAGATCATGATGGATGCACTTATAATAAAGGTAAGCGAAGCACTCACGATGGCATCCCGTTTCTGCAGTTTTCCATCGGCCTTGCCCCAGCCTTTGCTTTTCAGAATCATCGGCCTGATTACGAAAGTGGGCGACGACATTGTTGTTCCCACGAATGCGGCAATGAACAGGCGCGCATCGGCCGAATCCGGAATCGACGGCACAAAACCGCGCAGGATGGTTCCCGGAGCCGGCAGTTCGATGAACATGGAAATGATGAACGCCAGTCCCATGAGGGTTACCAGCACGGAGAGAATCTTCTCGAATACGCTGTAATTGCCTTTGTTGAGCACCGCCCAGATGGTACCGGCGATGATTATAGCCATCCCCAGAACAATCCAGTATGAGGCCGATGGCGATAGTCCCGGAATGCATAGGTACAGCACCTCAGAAACGGCGTTGGATGTAATGTTGAGAATACTGGAGAGGCTTATCCACTGGCTCACCACAAGGCCGACAATAAGTATCACGGCCCACACCTTGCCGCCTTTGAGGTTCTGCTTTATGCCATGGATTGCAGTGTCTCCGGTAACGATGCCGTAATGGCCGTACGCCTGGGTCATAACCCAGGTGAAAAATGCGCTTATGGCAAGCACCCACAGGAGCCCGGTGCCATACACGCTGCCGGACTTTACCATGGATGTTACGCTGCCTGTTCCTATAGTGAAGCCCAGACAAAAAAGCCCGGGCCCCACTAATGCAATCCAGCGTAGTATAGTTTTCAGTACGTTTTTCATCTAAGAGAAAAGGCAGCCGCCGTTAATGTCAACACCGTTTCCGGTAATGTAGCCGGCATCGTCGCTGGCCAGGAATTTCACCAGGCCGGCAACTTCTTCCGCCTCCCCTTCCCTGCGGAGAGGGGCATTGCGGTGAAGGGCCTCACGGCCTTCCGGAGCCGTAAATGTGTCGTGGAAGTAAGTGTCAATCATACCGGGGCAAACCGCATTCACTCGAATGCCCTGGGGACCGAGTTCTTTAGCCATTGCGCGGGTGTGGCACAGCATTGCCGCTTTTCCGCATGCATAGATGGAGGAACCGGGGCCGCCGCCGTCACGCGCGGCCTGTGAAGAGATGTTGATTATGCTTCCGCCGCGGCCCATGTAGGGCAGGACGTCACGTGTGCAAAGCCAGCAACTCTTGAAGTTAAGGTCCATAAGCGCGTTGTACCAGTTCTCGTCCTGCTCCTGAATCTTCTTGCGGCCCATGATTCCGCCGGCGTTGTTGACAAGGATGTCGATTTTGCCGCCGAACGCATCCGCAGCGGCTTTCATCAGGGCAGCCACCTCATCGGCCTTGGTAACATCGGCCTTGAAGAGGAATGCCTCTCCCCCGGCGCGTTTTACCATTTCCAGGGTTTCCTTCGCCGCGGCCTCGCTATGGCAATAATTGATACATACTTTCACGCCTTCTTCCGCCAGCCGTACAGACACGGCACGGCCGATATCTCTGGCGCCGCCGGTGACAACGGCTGTTTTTCCTTTCAATTTTTGCATGGCATTATTCTTTGTATAAATCTATGGTTTCTTTTAGTACAATGTCTATTGGGAGATAATTATGCACACTCTCCGGCGTTATACCCTGCATTACATAACGGACCAGTGTCGATGCTGCCATATATCCCTGCTTGAATGGATGCTGGCAAAGAAGCGCGCCAATGCTGCCTTTGCGCAGGCATTCAATATTACGCATAGTAAGGTCGAAAGAGATAATTTTTATGTGGCTGCAGCCCCTCTCTTCCAGGATTTCCGCTAGAGAACTCCCCCTGGAATTCAAAGCAGCAATACCCTGAAGGCCCGGATACTCTTGAATTATCCTCTTGACGGTATCCGAGTTTTCTTCCGGAATAGTGGAAGTGTAACAGGTTTCAATAAGGTCATTCTCACGGCCCACACTCTGCATATATTCCACGAAGCCATCTTTGCGGCCAAGCGAATTTGTAGAAAGCCTGGCTCCGCTTCTCGGGCTTTCGAAAATGGCGATCTTGCTACCAGGCATTGTGCAGGCCGATAAGAGATGAGCCATCACCTTACCTCCGGAATACTGGTCCGTAGAATAAGTTGCCAGCGGCTTAGTATTGTCGAAATGAGAATCCACAAACACATACGGGATTGACGCTGCCTCTAGGGAAGCACAAAAACTCTGAGCTTCTTCCAGGAAAGTAGGGCCAATAATCACTGCATTAGGCTGCCTGTGCAAAAGCGCGTTCTGGGCAGACATACAGGAATATACGTCGAACTGGTTATAATGGAAAAACTCCAATGAGATACCTGGATAATAAAACGCTTCTAGTGCGCTCCTGATTCCCTCATAAAGAACGGACCAGTAATCACCTATCGTAGAAGTTGGTGTGAGAATTGCCAAAACGCAAGGTTTTGCGGTGGCCGCAAAATAATCATCGCCTGAGTATCCTGTGGCCGCAAGCACCTTATCAACTGCGGCGCGGCTTCTTTTTGACACATTACCCCTATTGTGTAGAATCCTGTCCACTGTGCCAGGAGACACGCCAGCCAGTTCTGCAATTTCCTTAATTGTGGTGCGTTTAGCCATGGTTTTGTTTTTGTCTTTGCAAATTTCGCAAAAAGATTTTGTAAAAACAAGGAAATACTGTGTTTTTTGTGTGTTTTGTAAAATTTGTTGATTTTTCTTTGTTTTTATTTAATTGTTGATTATTTTTGCATATCAGCTCTAATTGCGAACTTATGAGAAAACTAACAGTCAAATTTGTCCTGGTATCCCTGCTGGCCCTTTTAGGGCCGGTTCTGAACGCCCAGACAATGGTTACAGTGAGCGGAATCATTGTCGAAGCAGGAACGGGAGACCCTGTTATCGGTGCTTCGGTACTGGTTCAGGGAACCACAAACGGAGCAATTACCGATTTGGACGGGCATTTCTCGGTCACAGTCAAACGCGGGTCAACCCTTGTTGCCGGTTATCTTGGTTACAACGACTATGTCTTTGAAGCCGACAAGGACATCAAAGACCTTAAAATAGTTCTGGAAGAGTCCTCCGAATTCATCGAGGAAGTGGTGGTCGTAGGCTATGGCACTGTGAAGAAGGAAAACCTCACGGGCGCCGTGGACCAGGTGAGTTCGGATGTCTTCTCCGGCCGCCCCATCGCCAACGCCACCCAGATGCTTCAGGGCGTAGTGCCCAACCTCAACATCGAACTTATTGACGGCAAGCCCGGCCGCAGCGCCGACTACAACATCCGCGGCACCACCTCCATCGGCGCCGGCGGCTCCGCTCTCATCCTCATCGACGGTGTGGAAGGCGATCCGGTGAACCTGAATCCGGACGATATCGAGAGCGTCTCCGTCCTCAAGGACGCAGCCTCCGCCGCGGTCTACGGTTCCCGTGCCCCTTACGGTGTAGTGCTAATTACCACCAAGAACCCTGTTGGCGAGGGCACGCCCAAGATTAATTACTCCAGCAGTTTATCGATTATGGCCCCCACCGCCGTCCCTGACGTCGTTACGGACGGTTATGTCTATGCTGCGCTGTTCAACGAGGCTTACTACAACGTGTCCGGCAAGTATCAGACCTCTATCAACAAGGTGCAGAACTTCTCCCGCCAATGGCTTGAGGAGTTCCGCCAGCGCAAACTTGCCGGCATCGAGCGCACAACCGAAATCGGCCCGGACGGTGAGTATGTCTACTACGGCAACACGGACTACTACGATTTCCTCTATAAGGATTATACGACCTCCCAGACCCACAACATCTCGGTCAGCGGCGGCTCCAAGAACGTGAATTACTATATTTCCGGCCGTTTCTTCCAGTACGACGGACTGTTCAACCTTAGCACGGACAAGTACCACACCATGAACCTGCGGGCGAAAGTGAGCGCAAGCCTTCGCCCCTGGCTCAAGATTACGGAGAATATAACCTTCAACAACGAGTTCTACCACATTCCTGCCGGTTCCAACAAACAGGACGCCGGAAACTTCTGGACCGCCATCAATATGGCCGGCGCCGTCAGTTCCCCGATTTTCAACCCGGACGGGACCATGACGATGGCCGGCGCCTACTCCGTAGGTGGCCTCGTAACCGGGCAGAACTATAAAAACCGCACGGTCCGCAACTACCAGTCCACTACCGGCCTCAAGGCGAACTTCTTCGACAATACCTTCCGCCTGAACGCCGATTTTACCTATTCGGACCGTAACAAGAACGAGCTCCAGAAGCGCACATGCGTCCCATACAGCACGTCGCCCGGCCAGATTACCTGGCTGGGTACTCCAGAGGTGGACGATTACCTGCAGGAATACTTCTCCCAGACGGACTATATCGCCGCCAACGCCTATGCGGAGTATGAAAATACCTTTGCCGACAAGCACTACTTCAAGGCAATGGCAGGATACAACTACGAACGGGAGTCCTGGAAAGCCGTCACGGCCAAACGCTATGACCTGCTCACTTACGATACGGACAACATCAACCTCGCAGTGGGCGATGATATGAGTATTTCCTCCAACGCCAGCCGCTGGCGCGTTGCCGGNNTAGATCGCTCGTCGGCAGCGTCAGATGTGTATAAGAGACAGACCTCGCAGTGGGCGATGATATGAGTATTTCCTCCAACGCCAGCCGCTGGCGCGTTGCCGGTTTTATGTTCCGTCTCAACTACGCCTACGACGAGCGTTACCTCCTCGAGGTGAACGGCCGTTACGACGGTTCCTCCAAGTTCCCGACCTATAGCCAGTGGGGTTTCTTCCCTTCGGCCTCGGCCGCCTGGCGCGTATCCAAGGAACACTGGTGGAAAGTAGATCCCAAGTGGATTTCCAGCCTCAAGATACGCGGCTCCTTCGGCGAACTGGGCAACGGTAGCGTCTCCACCTACGCTTTTATGGAGAAATTTAATTTCAGCAATATGGGTAAAGGTTCGAGCGAATGGTGCCGCTCGCTGGACGGTGTCAGCGGTATGCGCTACACCTCGGTTCCCAGCCAGATTCCGGATAACCTCACCTGGGAAACATCCCAGACCCTGGATGCGGGTCTGGACCTCAGTATGTTCAAGGGTCGTATGGAGTTCGTCTTCGACTGGTATCAGCGCCGTACCTATAATATGTATACGACGGGTCCCACCCTTCCGGACACCTACGGCGCAGACGCGCCCAAGGGTAACTACGCCGATATGCACACCAACGGCTGGGAACTCACCCTCTCCTGGCACGATAGCTTCAAACTGGGTACATCCCCCTTCGATTACGGTCTCAAGTTCACCCTGGCGGACAGCCGCGCCTTCATCGACAAGTACTACAACCCTACCAAATATATCCATGACTATTATGAAGGATATGAGATTGGCGATGTCTGGGGATGGCGCGTAGAAGGCCTGTTCCAGAACCAGGAGCAGATTGATACCTACTGGACGGATATCAATACCGGAGAGCCCATCCCTTACCAGCAGACCCGTATCCGTATGCACGACGACGGTATCACCCGTCCCGGCCAGGTCATCTTCTCTGACCTCAACCATAACAATATGATCGATTCCGGCTCCGACACCGTGGACGACCCCGGTGACCAGACCATTATCGGTAATACGAGCCCCCGTTTCCCTTACTCTATCAACCTGGATGCAAGTTGGCACGGCTTCTACGCATCACTCTTCATCCAGGGTGTGGGCAAGCGCCTCTGGTGTCCCACCAAGGAAGGTCCGTTCTGGGGCCAGTACTGCCGCCCGTACTCCCAGGCCTACAAGTGGCAGCTGGACAACTGCTGGGATCCCGTTACCAATCCGGACGCCCTGCTCCCGGTCTATACCGGCTATTGCGGCATCTCCTGGCAGAATAAGCGTATCGACCGCTACATGATGGACGTCTCCTATGTCCGTATCAAGAACCTGCAGTTCGGTTACAACTTCCCCAAGAAGATTCTGGATAAGCTGAAGATGTCCCAACTCTCCATCTACTTCTCCGGAGAGAACCTCTGGACCTGGTCGCCACTTCACAAGTACACGAAGGACTTCGATGTAGTGACGGTCTGCTACGGCTCCGACACCGACATCACCAGTGAGGAGAAAGGTGACGGCTACAACTATCCTACGATGAGCACCTTCAGTTTCGGGCTGCAAATTGGATTCTAAAAAGACGAAGCTATGAAAAACAAGGTTAAATATCTTCTGGCTACGCTTCTTGCTGGAGTGACGGTCGTTTCTTGCTCTATGGAAGAGCCCCTCATCTCCACGACGGACAAGGCTACCGTATTCAGTTCTGAAACCGGTATCCAGTCTTACTCCTGGTCTTTGTATTCCCTGATTCCTTCGCTGAATGACGTCTTCTATCTGGACGACTCCCACACTGATTATTGCGCCAGCAGAGGCTTCCGCGATTTCTACTTGAACGGTACCTACAACCCTGAACATACAACTTCCTGGAGCTGGACCGGACTGCGCCGGATTAACTACTTCCTGGATGCCATCCAGAGCGAGGACTGCACCGTGAGCGAAGATGTCAAGGAGCACTACCTGGCCCTGGGCAAATGGTTCCGCGCCTGGTACTACTACGAAAAATTATGTAATTACGGCGCCGTTCCCTGGTTCGAGCACCTGGTGAGCAGCACGGACGAGGCCACCCTCTACAAAGACCGTGACTCGCGCGACGTTGTCGTGGACCACATGATCAAGGACCTGGACTATTGCTACAAGCACCTGAAGACCACCGAATCCGTGGGCAATTCCCTGGTGTCCAAATACGCGGCGCTGCTACTTAAAGCCCGCATCTGCCTGTACGAGGCATCATGGAAGCGTTACCACAACCTTCCCAACGAATTGTACACGGATGAGCAGCTTTACCGCATGGCCATCGACGCCTGCGATCTCATTATGAAATCCGGCAAGTTCTCCATCCACACCGATGCCGGTTCCAAGGGCGCCTACCGCAGCCTCTGGTACAGCGAGGAGATTCAGGAGGATGAGGTCATCCTGGGCCTCTGCACGGACCCCGATTACGGTATCTACAACTCCGCCAACAGGCATTTCAACTCCAACTATGGTAACGGAGACTGTATGTCCCGGGCCTTTGCCTTTACTTACCTGAACACCAACGGCGAACCCTTCACGGACAGGGCCGCTTACAGCACCACGCTGTTCAAAGACGAGTTTACCGGCCGCGACCTCCGCTTCCGGCAGACCATCAAGTTCCCTGATTATGAAATGACCGGTGCAACGGCCCAGGACCTTGTTCCGGCCATTATCAGCCGTGAGGCCATTACCGGATACCAGATCATCAAGTTTGTCCTTGACGATGTCAAATACAACAAAAGCTCCATCGGCATCAATTCTCTGCCGCTGATGCGCTACGCCGAGGTTCTCCTCATCTACGCGGAGGCAAAGGCCGAGTTGGGCGAAATTACCAATGCCGACTGGCAGAAGACCATCGGCAAGCTCCGCTCCAGGGCCGGAATCACCGGCGGGCTCAATGTCCTGCCCACCCGGATTGACCCGTATATGCAGACGGTATTCTATCCCGACGTGACGAATCCGGTCATTATGGAAATCCGCCGCGAGCGTGCCATCGAACTCTTCTTCGAGGGCTTCCGCCTCGACGATATCAACCGCTGGGCCGAAGGCCACGTGATTGAGGACATTCCCTGGACCGGCATCCACATCCCTGCGCTGGATGTTCCCGTGGATATCCGCGGCAAGGGCAAGCAGGAGTGCTACTTCTCGACGAGTGAACTCAAGGACATTCCCCAGGCCTACAAGAACATCTACGTGCAGATTTTCCCGGAGGACTCGAAGGAGCAGGGCCTGAGGGCTCATCCCAACCCTGACGGAGGTTACGACCTGGAGTGGGTGCTCGCCCTGCAGCGCGTCTGGTGGCCGGACGACAGGCAGTACCTGCATCCCGTTCCGCCCCAGGTTATCCGTGAATATGCGGACCGGGGATATACGCTCTCCCAGAATCCCGGATGGTAAAATTTAGGATCTTATGGCTATGAAACTCAAGATAAAAGTTATTCTGGCGTTTGCCGCCACTGCGCTGATGCTCCTTTCCTGCCACCAGAAAAGGGACTATGACTATTCCCGCTGGTATGCGGATCCCAACGGGGCAAGCAGCGGGCGCCCCATCAACGTGATGTCCTTCAACTGGAGGGATGAATCCATAGGTGATCCCGGAGAACTAAGCTGGAGCAACCGCCGCAAAGCCGTTGCCGCGATGCTCAAGGCAAAGAGTCCCATCCTGATGGGCTGCCAGGAATGCGAGCCCAACCAGAAGGAGCAGATTCTTTCCGATGATCCGCGCTATGCCACCATCGGCGACAACCTCGGTTACGCGAAGGATGAGCCAGAGTGCGATGTCATCTTCTACATGAAGGATTCTGTGGAGGTGCTTGCGCATAATACCTTCTTCCTGACCCCCACGCCGGATGTCTACAGCCATCTGCCACAGTCCAACCACTACCGCGTATGCACCTGGGGCAAGATGCGGCTCAAGGCCGACGGCCGGGAGTTCTACCACTTCAATACGCACCTGGATTACCTTGAGACTGCCCAGCCTCCCCAGATGGACGTCCTGTTGCTCAAAATCAAGGAAATCAATACGGAGGGCCTGCCCATCTTCCTCACGGCCGACTGGAACGCCGAGGAGAATTCACACATCTTCGACGACATCAAGGACTACGGTTTCAAGAGCGCGCGCATGCAGGCCGTCATCGGCGACTCCTACAAGACTTTCAACGGCTTCGGCTCCGGGTCCCAGACGCTTGACCATTGCTGGTATATGGGCTTCTCCGGGGTGAGCCGCTTCACCACCGTGCGTGACAAATATGCCGGTGTGCCGTACATCTCCGACCACTATCCCATCAACATTATCCTTAATTTCTGACCGATATGAGAAAAGTACTACGCTTTGTCCTCCTCCTTGCGGCAGCAGCAACGGCCTGCAGCAAGGCGCCGGTAGTGGAAGTGACTGCTTCTTTCAAACTTAACAAGGATGTGCTTCAGGTGGGTGAAGAACTGGTCATCGAGAACACTTCCGAGGTCAAGAACAATATCCTTGCCTTCTGCAAGTGGGAATATGGCAATGACCAGGCCGGCCAGACCGTGTTCTACGGCCTGGAATTGGAAAATATTACCTTCGACGCTCCCGGCTTATATACCATCAGCCTTACCTCCTACGCCGAGCAGGGCGCCGGACGGGATACTTATTCCCGCGAGATAATGGTCATCGACGAGAACGATATTCCCTGGGCCGATTTCGAATGTCCCCAGAACATTAAAGTCGGACAGGAGGTGGAATTCAAGGACAAGTCCATAGACCGTATAGGCGGCATAAAAACCTGGAAATGGAACATAGGAGGCAAGACTTCCTCATTCGATTCCCCGCTGATTACTTTCGACGCTCCCGCGACAGGGGTCGAGGTAAGCCTCACCGTTACCGACGCCTTCGGAGCGAGTGACTCCGTCACCAAGACAATAGACATAACCCTGTAAGAGAGTATGAAGATGAAAAGATATATCTCGTTTTTACTGGTTCTGCTTC
>LXOW01283343.1_pt1 | contig 16747 bp, 22 predicted proteins | sample 1368591 | NCBI WGS metagenome assembly LXOW01 (sample SAMN04884650, study PRJNA319009) | bovine gut metagenome | isolation source: Cow rumen | host: Bos taurus | place: Italy: Legnaro (PD) | collected 2014-07-09 | reverse complement strand
GCTCGTCGGCAGCGTCAGATGTGTATAAGAGACAGTATCAAAAGTATTATTTTTTTCATCATTTCAATTGTTAGTTATCAATTGTTTTCATAAGCATTTATTTTCAAACAGCAAAGAAAAAGAAGGAATTAAACACAGCTACATACCATATTGCGACCACAACCAATTGATGCAAGAGTTGGTCTAAGCCAAAGAGCACCCAGTAGGGTTTCTGCTTGATGTCTGCAAGCAAGGGAATCTTCACGGAAACTGTTGCCTTACAAACATCAATAACGAAATGAGTCACGAGTTCCAACGACATCAACAAAAAGAGCTGTTCCATGTTGACTCCAAACACCAGCAAGCATACCCCCATCAGCACCGCATGAACCGCTGCATGCAGCAGTATCGGCCACACGTTCCGTCCGTCAGCCTTCGAGCGAATCAGTGCCGGCCACGTCAGGCAGAAGTCCGCCAAGTAGTGGCAAATCAATAGGGCTATGAGTAGTAATACCATATTATTCTACAATTTTTCCTGTTTTATCGATGGTGACCCAATCGCCCCCAGGCTCTTTAGCATTGGAAGTACCATTGCGGAAATCACCCACGTAAGCCCACTTGCAAGGGATGACCAGTTTACCCGTCTTGTCAATGAAGCCATAAAGCAACGACTTAGGATCCTTGACACTGGCCAGTCCGCCAAAGAAAGAACCAGCCTCTGCCCATTTGCAGGGATTGACCACCTTGCCGCTCTTATTGATATGCCCCCATTTACCGTTGCGGTCCTGAACGTATGCCAACCCATCATGGAAATCGCCAGCCCTTGACCACTTGCAGGGAATAACCAACTTTCTGCTCTGGTTGACGTAACCATACAGTTCCGTACGTTGGTGTTTAACGTAAGCCATACCGTCGCAAAAGTCGCCAACAATAAACCATTGACCACCTTTCTGTGCACTCATGCCAAGAGGCAAAGCAAGCAGCATAACAGCTGCCAATAGGATTTTCTGGATTGTTTTCATAAGCGTAATTCTATAGTTCTGCCACAAAGTTAAGTATTTATTTTGAAAAAACCATAGAAAACGAATGGAATATCAAAAACTTTATGTATATTTGCAACCAAAGAATGATTGTCCTTATGTTAAAAGACTTCTTGAAGTGGTTGTATAAGGTTTGGAAAAGGTACCGACTATGAGTTCTGATGCCTTACGTCAAGAAAGGCAGTCTGCTTGATAAGTATTGGAAGTCATTTGCAAGTTTAATAAGATTAACGGAAATGTATACAATAGACGAAGATTACTTCAAGCAAATTGAAGATAAACTCACTCCTTTAGGTATGAGTGGACTTTACGAAGATGAGGACGGTAATCTTGTAACTGTTGAGCCAATTAATAGCACAAGTGACACAACAGAAAAGAAAAACCGTCCATACAAAACATCTTTTCAACAAGAAAAACCAGACCGCAGCAATCCTAGTTATTGGCATCAATTCTATGACCCACGCTATTGTAGTGGTAGCCGTGAGGATTATTGCAAGAGAATGGCGGAAAAATACGGATATCGTGAGAAATAAATCCTACTATTTTTAGGGAACGGCACGTTTTCTCAACGCCTTGTAGTATGTATCTGTCACGTCCTTGCCCTTCTGCACCATTTCTTCTATATTGTTGCTAAATACGATGCCGCTTGCTATGTCTTTCACAACCACATCGGGTGTATAAGAACTGCGGGCTATAATCAGCGTGGAATAAGGAAGAAGCCCCTGCAGCGTTATATGCTTTTTGCCACGCTCAAACCATTGATATTTCTCCACATAGGTTTCACGCTTAGCATTACCACGATGATAACGGTAATTTACATATTCGTTATCAGGAACATTGTATTTCGGAGCCTCTTTTATACCTTTTTCACCAATATCGATGCTATACGGTTCGAAACGCTTGCACTCAAGTTCCCGTCCGTCGTCCTTGCCGTAAAGCACCTCATAGATTACCATCGCGAATGGAGTCTCGTTGGAAAGATAACGCTCGCCTGCCTGAAGATAATGACGCGTTGCAGAACCATCAGGACTGGTCAAGTCATACCTCATCAGGTAAATTGTTTCGTAGCGATATTTGATGACATCATCAGTCAACATCACCCTCTGCACTTTCGCGGGGAGAAAGTAATACATCACAAAAATATAACCGACAAACACTAACGGAGTCCATCTGAACACACGTTCAGCAATGCTGCTTTCTTCGTCTGTAGTATTAAACAGCTCTAAGAGGGATTTCCCATTTCGGGCATAACCCCACGCAAACAAAGCCATTACGCCCGACAATGGAAGGAACCACAACAGCGTATTGCTCACTCTCCCTGTCAGTATAATGTTGATGACGCCGTAACCAATGCCATAGAGTAGCGACAAGCCAAATACAGCCACGATTACCCAATAGGAGACCCCCAAAGAAGAAGTATCTTGTAAATTTTCAGTTTTCATAATATATCATCATAGTTACTCTTTCTTTCTCGTCAGGAACAACGTGAGAGGAACGCCGATAACGATAATGGCAATACCGAGATACTTCAGCATATTGCCAAAACTCTCTGCGCCATCATAGGACAGGGAGCGGAAGAGATCAGTCAGAATGAAACCGCCCAGACCCAATATGATGAGGAGCAACGGCAGCAGCACAACAATGCATACCACAATAATCAGAATTTTTTTCGTTTTCTTATCCATAATACTACATTTTATTGGTTAATCACTTTATTTTTTCAATAATCTTACCCGTCTTGTCAATATAATAGACTTCATATCCAGGTCTTAAATTTCTAGTAACTTTAGCACGACCATTCTTAAAGTCTTCTGCCAAATGCCATTTACCACCAGGTATGACAACTGTCCCTGACTTATCAATATATCCATATGTATTGTCAACCGAATAACGAACTACAGCCAAGCCTTCAGAGAAAGAATGATATGCTCCTTTGTAATACTCTTTGTCAGGAATAATCACCTTACCCGTCTTGTCAATATAGCCTTTATCATATGGAGAATAAACTAAACCATCAAAAAAGTCACCCATGGCAATACCAGGAAGGGATATCCTACAAGGTAAAACCACTTTTCCTGTCTTGTCAATGAAGCCCCAATGATGGTTAACGTCACCAACAGCAGCTAATCCTTCCTTGAAACCTTTTGCATGACGCCATTGGCAGGGGATAACCAGTTTGCCAGTACGGTCAATAAAGCCTGTATGTGTTTCATCTTCGAAAACAACAGCAAGCCCTTCACTGAAAGAGCCAGCAGCATAATATTTACGTGAAATCACCTCTTTTCCTGTTTTATCGATAAATCCACTTTTACCTTTAACAACCACAGCAAGTCCTTCATGGAAATCACCCGCGGATTTATATTTACAAGGAACGACCTCTTTTCCCGTCTTGTCGATAAAGCCATATTTCAAGTCTTCGTCTTCTACACGGGCCAAACCTTCATGAAAAGAATATAAATGTCGCCAATAGCCGGGGATGACTATTTTTCCCGTCTTGTCAATATAGCCACTATTCCCTACCTCATCCCGAACAACAGCAAGTCCCTCGCTGAATTCAGCCGCTTCATCCCACACGCATGGTATGACCAGCTTTCCGGTCTTGTCAATATAGCCGCACTTCTTTTTGTCATCCATAACACGAGCCATCCCCTCGCAGAACTCCCATGCTTCTCTCCACTGCACGGGAATGACAATATCGCCTGTTTCGTCGATATATCCGCTCTTACCATTGGCATCAATATACACAGCAAGTCCCTCATAGAAGTTGCCTGCCCTCCTCTTATGCTCGGCTCTTTCTTTTTCTATCCGTTCACGTGCAGCCTGTTCGCGCGCGGCTTGTTCTCTGGCAGCTTGTTCGCGTGCAGCCTCTTCCGCCTCACGAGCCGCCTGTTCCTCGGCCTCACGTTTCTTGCGGGCATCCTCCTCACGTTGGCGACGGGCAGCAGCATCCTGCTGTTGCTTCTTCCGCTTTGCTTCGGCCTCTCGGGCCTCACGAGCCTTGCGCTCCGCAGGCGTCTCAATCTTCGTCTGCGCACAAACATAGGTTGTGGGCACGAGCGACAGCATGAAGGCTGCGATTAAGAGAGAGAAAAACAAACTTGTTCGTTTTTCCGAACGTGAGCAGGCTCGACCACCGGTCAAGGCTGCCAATAGGATTTTTACAATGTTCTTCATTATAGACTTATCATTTTACAACCTTACCCGTCTTGTCGATTTTATGCTTATTTCCATCTGCATCCTCGACTTCTGCCACGCCCTCGCTAAAATTATCAGCATCTTCCCACTGGCAGGGAATGACCACCTTGCCCGTCTTGTCAATATAACCATACTTACCATTGGCATCCTGGACTGAAGCCAGACCCTCGAAGAACTCAAAAGCATCTTCCCACTGACATGGAATGACAACCTTACCCTTCTTGTCAATAAAGCCCCACTTATTGTTGGCATCTTGAACCAAAGCCACACCATCATGAAAAAGTAATGCTACTTTCCACTGGCAGGGAATAACCACCTTGCCCGTCTTGTTAATATATCCACACTTGCCGTCATCTTGGATTCCAGCCAAGCCCTCACTGAAAGGCCATGCTCCTTCCCACTGACATGGGAGAACAACCTTGCCAGTCTTGTCGATATAGCCCCACTTGTATTTGGCATCCCTAACAGGAGCCCAATCTTCCATGAAAGACTTTGCGTCTTTCCACTGACATGGAATGATTACCTTACCAGTTTTGTCGATATAGCCATACATAAAGTTAATATCTGCAACAGCAGCCAAGCCCTCACTAAAAGATTGTGCGTCTTTCCACTGACAGGTAATGATTACCTTACCGGTCTTGTCGATAAATCCACACATGCCGTTTGCATCTTTGACCATAGCCAGGCCCTCGCTGTAACTACGTCGCATTTTCCACTGAGCACAAACATGTGTCTTCGGCACTAACGACAACACAAAGGCCACTAATAATACATTGATAATTCTTTTCATAATATGATAGTTTTAAGTTACTTGTGCAAATATAGCACATTTACGTTAAACGGCAAAACAAATGCCAAAATATTGTATTGACCTTCACTCTATTATTTTACCCGTCATATCGATTTTATGCTTATTTCCGTTAAAGTCTTCGACACTAGCAAATCCATTGATGAAAACCCCTGGTTTTTTCCATCGACAAGGACAGACCACTTTGCCCGTCTTATTGATAAAGCCCCACTTGTCGTTGACATTTGCAACCCAAGCTATACCGTTCTCAAAATCCATTGCACGGTACCACTGGCAAGGAATAACCACCTTGCCCGTCTCGTCAACAAAACCAATCTTGCCGTTGGATACCATAGCCAGCCCCTCGGAAAAATCATTTTGGAAGATCCACTTTTTATTAGCTTGATTACGTCTCGTCCTTGCAGTTGCTTCTTGCTGCTGACGTCTCTTCTTCGCCGCAGCCTCACGCTCCTGCCGTGCCTTGCGCTCTGCAGGCGTTTCAATATGTCCTTGTGCACAAACGTACACTGTGGGAGTCAACGACAACACAAATACCGCTAATAGGATTTTTAAGATTGTTTTCATAAACACAATATTTACTTATTCTATCACCTTACCCGTCTTGTCGATATAGAACCAATTGTCATTGTCATCTTTGACCTGAGCCCTTCCATACACAAAAATCTTATCATTGTAATTCGCATCATAATAACGATTCACATCAACTTCTTTCCATTGACAGGGGATGACCAGTTCACCTGTTTTATCGATGAATCCCCATTTATTGTTATCACCCTTCACTGCTGCTAGTTCATCACAGAACCCCGTTGCACTTTTCCATTGGCAGGGTATAACCTCTTTGCCAGTCTTATCAATAAAACCACTCCTACCTTTGTTGGAAACAACCTTAGCTAAACCCTCGTTAAACATATCTGCCGACATCCACTGGCAAGGACTGACCACTGTGCCATTCGTGTCGATATAACCCCACTTGCCATTGGAGTCCTGAACCGGAGCTAGGCCCTCTCTGAAAGACAATGCATATGTCCACTTACAGGGAATGACCACTTTACCAGTCTTGTCAATATAGTAAGAATTCTTGTTAGAATCCGTAACTAAAGCCAAACCATCATAAAAAGACCCAACATTTAACCATTGACATGGCAGAACGACTTTGCCTGTCATGTCAATAAAGCCATATTTTTCGTTTTCATCCTGAACGTAAGCCAGCCCCTCGTAGAAACTCCATACTCTCTTCCACCTACACGGTGCAACTAACTTACCTGTTTTGTCGATAAAGCCCCACCTGTGATTGGAATTCATAACACTTGTCATGCCATCTTTGAACCAACTTGCCAAATCCCATTTGCAAGGAATCACCACCTTGCCCGTTTTATCAATATATCCATAATTGAGAGGACGGTCCGCAACGCTAGCTAGGCCTTCATGGAAATCATTTGCTGCATGCCACTTGCATGAAATAACAATCTTACCCGTCATGTCTATAAAACCATACTTGCCGTTAGTGTCCTTAAAAGTTGCCAACCCTTCATGAAAAATTCCACACGATTCAAGCCGTTTTTTGCATTCCTCTGGATCTCCTGCCGCTTGTTCTCTTGCAGCCTGTTCTTCTGCCTCACGTCTCTTTCGTTCTGCCTCCTCGCGCTGCTGTCGAGCTGTCGCATCCTGCTGTCTTTTCTTCTTCGCAGCAGCCTCTCGGGCCTCACGAGCCTTGCGCTCCGCAGGTGTCTCAATATGTCCTTGCGCACAGACGTACACTGTGGGAGTCAGCGATAGTACAAAGGCTGCGATTAAGAAAGAGAAAAACAAACTTGTTCGTTTTTCCGAACGTGAGCAGGCTCGACTGCCGGTCAATACTGCCAATAGGATTTTTACAATGTTCTTCATAAGCGCATTTTAGATCGTTTCAATTACCTTGCCGTTCTTATCATACCAAGTACCACTCTCTGGCTGACTTTTGCTATTAAAGTTACCATCAAAATAGCTTCCGTCGCTTGCTGAATATTTGCCACTACTGAAATGGTCATCGGCAAAAAGTCCCTCGAACAATCCACCATTTTTGTAACGGAACACTCCCCTTCCTTCACGTACACCATGAACGAACGGACCTTCATACTCATTTCCATTGTCAAAGACAACCTTACCCTGACCGTCTGGCTGGCTATTAGCGTCAACAGGACCAGTATATAATCCCTGATCGCCACTAACTGATGTGAAGGGGGCGTTCTCAACGGTATTCTGCACGACCTCTTCTGTGGGCTGCACCTTATCTGGTTCTGACGGGCTGTTGCTGAGCAACATATATGCAAATCCCCCTACTCCGCCAAAAGCTATCACGGCCATCAGTATGCCGACAATGGTGCCCCAGGGGATTTTGGATTCTTCCTCCTGCTCTTCAGGAAGAGACTCTTCTGCCTCCTCTTCAGGTTCAGTCATGATATAAGGAGCAGGTTTGGGCTCAGGCTCAGGTTCGGGTTCTGGCTCAGGTGCCGGTTTGGGCTCAGGTTTGGGCTCAGGTTTGGGCTCCGGTTCTTTAACTGGTTCCGAAGCTGGTGGCAGGTTGATGACGGTCTCCTCCTCGGGCTTGCGTACAGGCTCGTTGACAATGGTTGCCTCGTCTTCATCGACGAAGGGAGTGTCAAGGAACTTGCGCACTTCATCAGCCGACTGCGGACGCTTCACGAAGGCGGGGCTCATCATCCACGCAATGAGATGCTGCATGCGCGGACTGACCTCCGGCGGGAAGAGCGGACGACCGCCCATAGCAATAATCTCGGAAGCAGAAGGCGGTGTATCGGCCGTAAGGAGCTTATAGAGCGAGGCACCCAGCGCATACAGGTCGGTCCACGGGCCGAAGAGCTTGAAGTTCTGGTCGGTTTGCTCCAACGGAGCATAGCCGGGCGTGAAGGCCAAGGCTGACGACGTGGCTACGGAGTGGCCGTCCTTGTTGTGCATCTGCTTCGAAGCACCAAAGTCAATAAGGAACAGCTGTCCCTGCTTGTCAACCATCATGTTGGCAGGTTTGATGTCCAGGTGCCAAATCTTCTGGCGGTGTACCGTCTCCAACGCATCGAGCGTCTGACGCAACAAAGGCTCCGCTTCGTCCTCAGTCAATGGACGACCCAGACGTTTCAGACGTTCGCCCAGCGACTCGCCATCAATGAAGTCCATGACGTAATACACGGTGCCGTTCTCTTCGAACAAGTCGTGTACCTTGACAATGTGCTCGTTCTTCAGTCGCCACAGTCGCTGCGCTTCCTTCTTGAACTTGTCGCGCTGGGCATCGAACGACGGGCGGTTCTCTGGCACGCTGACTGTCACGGTCATACCATCGCGCCAGTTGACGCCACGCATGAAGAACTCCTTCATGGCGCACACCTCGTCGAAGTTCAGATTGGTCACCACATAGGTATTGCCGAAGCCACCCGAGCTGAGCGCCCGCTCCACACGATAGGCGCCCCCACGGAGCAATGTTCCCGGCTGAAGTGTAATTTGCTGTTCCATAATCGAATATTATACTTATTTCACCACCTTGCCCGTCTTGTCGATAAATTTCCACACACCTTTATCGTCCTGGACATAGGCTATTCCATCATTGAAGTCACGGGCATCTTTCCATTGGCAGGAAATGACCAGTTTGCCTGTCCTGTCAATGAAACCATACTTACCATTGGAATCCTTTACCCTAGCCATTCCTTCACAGAAATCATCAGCAGATTTCCACTTACAGGGAATGACCACCTTGTGAAGCCCCGCTTGAATACAGTAAAGTCAAGTACAGGAGCTAAACCCTCACTGAAAGATCCTGCATCAAACCATTTGCACGGAATAACCACCTTACCAGTTTTGTCGATAAAACCCCAGTTTTCGTTGGCATCCCGAACCCGAGCCAGGCCATCTTTGAATTCACCCAGATATTTCCACTGCGCACAAACATGTGTAGCTGGTACTAACGACAGCACGACGACTACCAATAGATTTTTTACAATTGTTTTCATAGGCATAAACTATTTTCTTATTTTGCATCCTTTCTTGTCTTGTAAATAAAAGACGTTTTCCCGTTGATGTCAATGACCGAAGCTCTACCATTACGGAAGGGTGTTACGTTTATAAATCTGCATAGAAATGCTATCTCGCCTTTCATGTCGATAAAGCCCCATCTGTCACTATTATTTTGAACTGCAGCAAGACCCTCGCTGAACTCACTTGCCTCTTTCCACTTGCAGGGAATGACCACCTTACCTGTCTTATCAATATAGCCCCACGTGCCGTGAGCGTCCTTAACTGCTGCTAAACCATTTTTAAAAGAAAACGTCGATAAATCATCTTCCCACTTACAAGGAATAACAACCTTGCCTGTTTTGTCGATAAAGCCATACTTTTTGTTGGCATCTTTAACCGCAGCTAGACCTTCGCTATAAGCATGTGCCCATTCCCACTGGCAGGGAATAACCACCTTGCCTGTCTTGTCAATAAAGCCCCACTTGCCGTTGGAGTCCCGGACAGGAGCCAAGCCTTCGCTAAATGATCCTACAAATTCCCACTGGCAGGGAATGACAAGATTGCCAGTCTTATCAATAAAACCATACTTGTAGTTTTCATCCTCTACATATGCCAAGCCCTCGCTAAAAGAACCTGCACCTTTCCACTGACAGGGAATAAGCACCTTACCCGTCTTGTCAATATAGCCCCACTTGTCATTGGCATCCTGAACATCTGCCAAGCCCTCGCTAAAAGAACCTGCACCTTTCCACTGACAGGGAATAACCACCTTGCCAGTCTTGTTGATAAAGCCATTCTTGCCATTGGCATCCTGGACAGAAGCAAGACCCTCATAGAAAGGATTTGCCCATTCCCACTGACAGGGAATGACCAACTTGCTCTTCCCGTCAATAAATCCACATTTATCGTTGGCATCAATGACCATAGACATGCCCTCGCTGAATATGCCTTGATAACTCCACTTTTTTCCCTGCGCACAAACATGTGTCGCAGGCACTAACGACAGCACAAAGGCTGCCAATAGGATTTTAATTATTGTTTTCATAAACGTAAACTATTTACTTATTGTACAACCTTACCCGTCTTATCAATAAAATACGTTTTGTCGTCGGCATCCTTTACCTCAGCCATACCATCGCGGAAAGAACTTGCATCGTTCCACTGGTAGGGGATGACCAACTTACCAGTCTTGTCAATATAGCCCCACTTCTCGCTGGCGTTCTGAACAGCAGCAAGACCCTCGCTGAAATCGTATGCAGATTTCCACTTGCACGGAATAACCACTTTACCCGTTTTGTCGATAAAGCCGTACTTATCTCTAACATCCGAGACAACAGCCCAACCATCGTGGAAGCGCCATGCATCGTTCCACTTAAATGGAATAAGCATCTTACCCGTCTTGTCAATGAAGCCCCACTTGCCTTTAACATTCTTGACTGGAGCAAGCCCCTCGCTAAAGCCCCAACTCATATCCCACTTACAAGGAATAACAACCTTGCCTGTTTTATCGATAAAGCCAGTCTTTCCTTTGGCGTCTTCGACCTCGGCCAGACCATCGCGGAAAGAACTTGCATCGTTCCACTGGCAGGGAATGACCACCTTGCCTGTTTTGTCAATAAAACCCTTCTTTCCGCTGACATCCGAGACAACAGCCCAGCCATCGTCGAAATACCATGCATTTTTCCACTGATAAGGAATAACAACCTTGCCTGTTTTGTCAATATAGCCCCACATGCCGCTGGAATCCTTGACAGGAGCCAAGCCCTCGCTGAATTCCCAGCCCATTTCCCACTGGCAAGAAATAACCAGCTTGCCTGTTTTGTCAATATAGCCGCATTTTTTATTATCGTCTGTGACAGCAGCCAGACCCTCGCTGAAAGACCTTGCACTTATCCACTTACATGGAATGACCAACTTGCCCGTCTTGTCGATAAAGCCACACCTCCAGTTGTCATCCCTAACAGCAGCCAGCCCCTCGCTGTAATCACCTCGCATTTTCCATTGCGCACTTGCATACGTCGCAGGCACTAACGACAACACAAAGGCTACTAATAATACATTGATAATTCTTTTCATAATATGATAGTTTTAAGTTACTTGTGCAAATATAGCACATTTCCGCTAAACAGCAAAATAAATGGCGATATATTTTATTGACCTTCATTCAATAATCTTACCCGTCTTGTCGATTATATCATACTTGCCGTATGAGACCTGCATTTGAGCCCGTGGCATATTTCGGACACAGCAGACTGTCTATGCTGGCAGCATCACCCGATGTTGCGTTGTTTTTCTCACTGCATGAGCTACACATCAGTAGCGTCATGTAAAACATACAAATAACTACAAATTATTTCATTGGTTATTTCCTGTATTTCTTGATGACGGAATAAGCGGTGTAAAGTCCCAGCTCACCAGCTTTCGAGAGGTCGCTGATGCCTTCTTGCTGGCGGTTACTGTAAAGGTAAGCCAGACCGCGATTATACCATGCCTCTGCCAACTGAGAGTCAAGTTCGATGGCTTTCGAGAAGTCTTCGATGGCACGGTCATAATCAGAACGCTGGGAATAGATGGTGCCCCTATTATAATATAGGTATGCATTTCGAGGACTGAGGGCAATGGCCTGTGTCAAATCACCGATGACACTGGCAGTCTTCATGGCGACGTCAGTGCCCTGAGAGGCATTGAAGTCATTGGCTTTCGACTGGCAGAAGGCACGCTGCCACAAGGCAAGCACACTCGTTGTATCACTTTGCAGGTAAGTCGTCAGGTCATCCACGGCGCTGTCGAAGTTCTGTATCTCCGCATAGGCAATAGCACGCTGGAAGAAGAGCGGCCCTCTCCCACTCTCCCCGGTATGGGAGGAGGACAATGCAACGGACAACGAGTCGATGTAGGAGAAGTAGCGGTTGGTCTGTGCCTCGTCGAGCGTTATCTGACTGTTCGAGAGATAGAGACGGCGTACGCCCGGCTGCTGATTGTAGGCATCCACATGATGGTCGATGGTGGAGCGCTGCGTATCGAACTTGGAATGGCGGGCATTAAACGACAGACCGTAGAGCGGCAGCAGTTCAATCTGTACCTTGCGGTTCTGTACGCGACCACGATATTCACTCTTATACTCATGATCAACTTCCTGTTCGTCGGCTACGACAATCTGGTTATACTTCTCCAGGTCGTCGTCCGAACGCTTACGCATCTGCTTCTTGTTCAAGCGCGGCTGGGTGCCATAAAGGTGCTTGTAGAGCTGCGCCTTATAGACACGGAACTCGTCGGCATCGGCCTGTTTCGTCATGCCCAGGCGACGATAGCAGTTGGCACGGCTCTGCAAGCCGGTCCAGAAGTTGGGATACTGGTCGATGACCTTCGTATAGTCGCGTATGGCACCGCGCAGGTCGCCCGTCTTGTCGAGTAGCGTGGCACGGTTGTAGAGCGCCATGAGGTTCTCGGGTTCAAGCTTCAGCACGAAGTCGAAGTCAGTGATGGCACGATTGTCGTCGCCAACCTGTGCTCGCAGGAGTCCGCGGTTGTAGTGGCCGAGAAAGTTGTTGGGGTCGAAGTCGAGTGCCGCATCGTAGTCGGCCATCGCGCCACGCAGGTTGTTCTGGTTGTAGCGGGCCAGGGCACGGTTGATGTAGTTGCCGGCCTGCTTGGGCAGCAGGTGGATGGCCTTGTCAGGTATTCCTCTGACTCCTTCCACTCGCTGCGCGAGAGGCTGATGATGGCACGCTCAGCCCAGATACCGCCATCGTAAGGGTCCAGTTCCAGACTCTTGTCAAGCGCCGTGACGGCATTGGCCGTGTCTTTCTCAAGCATATATACCTCAGCACGCATGGCATAACCACGGGCATACTGGCTCCAGCGGGTCAGCATGGTGTCGAGTTCCAGATGTGCCTGTGCGTAGTCCTTTTCATGAATGCGACAGAGTATGCGGTTATGCCACAGGTTCTGCCCCTCGGGGTCGTACTTCAAGGCACGCGTGTAGTCGCCGACGGCCTCGCTGTACTTCTTCTGCTGAATACGCGTCAGGCCGCGCAGCTCGTAAAGGTTGACAATGTAGGGATTGCGCTCGATGGCTTCCGAACAGTCAGCCTCAGCACCTGCGAAGTCGTCGAGGTAATACTTGGCCACGGCACGGAAGAACCACGGTTCATAAAGATAAGGCTTGGCAGCAATGGCCTGATTAAAATACTGGATGCTCAGCACATAGTCCTCGTAATAGAGTGCCGAACGTCCTATCATCACCAGACGGTCGGTATTGAACTGCGAAAACGCAGTTAATGGTAAAAAGGTAAGAAGGTAAAAAAGTAAAAAGCTGCGCCAGCCTTTACTCACCACCCAAGTCTTATGAAGATCGCTTCTCATCTATCTTTTACCTTTTTACCTTCTTACTTTTTTACTTTTGCACCGCCTTGGTCTTGTACCCGCAACGGTAGCGCCCCTGTAGCAGGGCACGCAACTTGCTCTTGATGAGCTGCTTGCGGAGAGGCGAAATGCGGTCGATGAACATTTTGCCGTCCAAGTGGTCGAACTCATGCTGCATAACGCGGGCCAGATAACCCTCGACCCACTCGTCGTGAGCCTCGAGGTNNCCCTCCTCCAGGGTTTCCGTTTCTTCATCGTCGAACTCGATGATGTGGGGGTTGATGTAGGCATGGCGGAAGTCCTTGTACTCGGGCATGTCGTCCTTCAGCACGTCAAGGTCAATCACTGCCACGCGGATGGGCTTGCCAATCTGCGGGCCAGCCAGTCCCACACCGTCGGACGCCGTCAGCGTCTCGAACATGTCGGCCAGCAGCTCCTTCAAATTGGGATAGTCCGTGGGGATATCCTCGGCAACCTTTCGCAACACGGGCTGCCCATAAATATAAATAGGTAAAATCATCTTTTCAAGCCCCCTAAGTTAGGGGGATGGGGGTCTGAACAAGCGAGTCAAACCCAATTATCAATTATTTCTTGCGGAGTCTGCGCTTGTTCAGACCCCTATAGCCCCCTAACTTAGGGGGCGAAGGTGCGTGAACGCATGTAGTCCTGCAGGATGATGGTGGCACTGATTTCATCAACCAAGGCCTTGTCCTGACGAGCCTTCTTCTTGAGGCCACCGTCAATCATGGCCTGATGAGCCAGTACCGACGTGAAACGCTCGTCGTACAGCTCGATGGGAATCTGCGGCATTGCCTTACGCCAGCGGTTGACAAACTGCTGCACACGCGGCAGGTTCTCGCTGGGCTGGCCGTTGGGCTGGCGGGGCTCGCCAATGACGATGCGCTCCACCTGCTCACGTTCCACATACGCCTTCAGGTACTCGAAAAGTTCAGAAGTAGAAACAGTCGCCAATCCTCCGGCGATAAGCTGCAGAGGATCGGTGACTGCCAGTCCTGTACGTTTCTTACCGTAGTCAATGGAAAGAATACGTGCCACTATATCCTTTTATTTATTTTGCATAGAGCAGCCAAGCACCCTGATACTGGGTAGCCAGCTGGTCGCGGCTCTGGATAGCGTCAGCCTTGTAGTCGAACGAAGAAGCTACGACACGGTACATATTGTTTGCTGATGAATATACCAGACGAGCATCATAGCCCTTACCTCTCAGGCGCTGAACCTCACCCTCGGCATTAGCTCTCAGCGTGAAGGAACCTACGACAACGCTGTAAGCCTTCAGCGGAGTACCAGACTGGAGCTCTACGTTCTCCTGACGAACAGGCGTAGCATCGTTGTTGTCAGTAATACGGGTCTGAGTAGCAGGTGTAGTTGTTACAGGAGTAACGGTCGGAGTCTCCGTAGGAGTCACTACCGGTGTCTGCTGAGTCTCTGTTCTCTGCTGAGCCTTCAGATAAGCCTTACGGTAGGCACTCTCACTTGAACCACAGCTCGTAAGAGCCATTGCGACGCACAAACCGGCGCCCAAAAACATGTACTTGTTCATTTTCAAAATCTTTATTTGTTAAACTTATTATCTTCGAATTGAGTGCGAAATTACAAAATATCACTCAAAAAGAGCGAATTTTACTGCATAAAGTTTGTTAAATGCATAAATAATTCACAATTCACAATTCACAATTCACAATTATTTAGTATCTTTGCCCCACAACAACAACATGTCGAACTAAAAAAACAACAAAACTATGAAAGGTTTCGGATATCTTGGCGCATTCATCGGCGGTGCCCTTGTAGGCGCAACATTGGGACTTATTCTCGCACCCGAAAAGGGTTCAGACACTCGTGATAAAATCGGTGAGGCTACCCGTGACTTCCTGAAGAAGCATAAGATCAAGCTCAAGAAGGACGAGGTTGAGGAATTGGTTAACGATTTGGAAGAAGCAGCAACAGCCGACGAAGCGTAACACTTCTCGCCTATGATTTCAAGCGACAAAAACGTAGAGTCCATTGGTCAACTGATCAATGAACTGAAAGACTACTACCTGCTGCAAAAGGAATTTGTGCAGCTGGATATCATTGACAAGGTAGTACGTATCACGGTAGCCCTCATCCTGGCTATTGTTGTCTTCATATTGACCTTGCTCGTATTGTTCTATCTCTCCTTTGCCACCGTACACTGGATAGAGCCTTATGTAGGAACAGGATGGGCTTTTGCCATTGTTTCTGCTTTCTTCCTGCTGGTGCTCATCGTGCTTGTACTGCTACGCCAGCCTCTCATTGAAAGGCCGTTGGTGAAGTTCCTGTCGGAAACGCTCATGAACTCATGAATCTAACAAACCGGAAACTTAAGAACTCAGTAACTCATGAAATCATTTAGCAGTCTGAAAGAAATTGAGGCCCGCAAGGAACGCCTCCGCGAAGACATACAGCGTGGCAACAAGACGATTACCCGTTTGAGTACGGACATCTTCGTACCCAAGAAGCCAGACAACCGCAAGGAGATGATCAGTCGTGCAGTCAACATCGGCTTTATTGTCTTCGACGGCATCATGCTTGCCAAGAAACTTGACAGCAAGTATGCCATCGTCATGAAGAGTATTGAACTCATCAAGAAGCTGAAGAAGTAATAATCATGAAACGCACGTGAGCACGAAACGTCGTGCTTACGATGCCGCAAACACTAAAGCGGGTGCAACACATGTTGGTTGCACCCGCTTTCTATTTTGAGATTTCAATATGATGCCTCACATATTCAGAATTCATATCCGAGATTGATATAGAAATAGGTCTTCTTGGTATGGTTGCTATAGCCTAAGGTAGCACCGGCAGGACCCAATATCGTATTGTAATAGAAGGCGCCCTGGACACCAACTAAGGTACGATGGTCAAAGAGTTCCTTCAACTTTTTTGACTGCTGNNAGTGACCAAACCACTCGCCGCCAATGGTGTTGTAGAATCCCGCGGGAATGACAGAGCCGAAGAGCAGGCGACCATAGAGCAAGGGCTGGATGGTAAACCGGCTGCCAATGGTGAACGACATGCGCCAGTCGGCACTGACCTCACTCATACCCATAGCCTTACCCTCTTTGTTGCCATCGGCATCAATGGTATTGAGTTTGGCAAAGTCGTTGGTAAGGTAGGCGTATTCGGCATGGAAACGGGCACCTCGTGTGGGGAAGTTCCAGTTGTCCTCACTGTTATAGGCCAAACGGGCACGGTAACTGAAGAAGTGTTCGTTCTCGAGTGTTAACGACTTAACCCTTTCCGAACCGAGTTTGTTGCGGTAGTGGAAATAGTCCCAGCGCAGTCCCATCTGCAGGTTGAAATGGCGCAGGTCGAAATT